>VFQS010003763.1_pt1 | contig 11407 bp, 10 predicted proteins | sample 3512361 | NCBI WGS metagenome assembly VFQS01 (sample SAMN10412375, study PRJNA504923) | tailings metagenome | isolation source: Relicate 1 Philex TSF3 active mining | place: Philippines | reverse complement strand
AAAAAATTATGAAAAGAAAAGAAATACTATTAAGTGAAAGAGAGTTTTTAAACTTAATAAAAAGAATAGTAGCAGAAACAAAACAAGCCGAAGTTGAAGAGGGATGGTTAGGGGATAAATTTTCAGAACTTAAAAAAGGGGTAAGACATTTTGCAACTGGTCACGAATCTAGTGAGGATAGAGAACAAAAGGTAATTGACTTTTTTGAGGAACTTGATAGAATAGAAGGCGATGTAATGGAAAATCCTTCTGAATGGTTAGGAGGTAAAAATTGGGACTCAATGAAACAAAGATTAATTTCACAAGCAGAGGCAAATGACTTTAAAGGTCATTTGGATGTTGTTGGCGGAAAAGGATCAGGTTATAGATCAGTTAAATATAGAGAAGGTCACGCAGGATTCAGACAAGCAGGGATAGGTGCAAGATCAGGTATGGGTTCATCTCATACATTTGGTTCAGGAAAATATTAAAAATATCGAAAAATAATAGGAAACCGTAGATATTTCTACGGTTTTTTTATTTGCTTAAAATTTTTAAATCAGCATCATTTAGTGAGTTTACGCCTTCCGATAAAATTTTATCCAATACTGAATCACTATCTAATTGTTGATAATCTTTTAAAATATCAAAAGTTTTAAATAATCTAAAAATTCTACTTTGGACTCTAACATCTAAAAAAACATACATAACGTCTAACCCTTTTTCATTTTCAAAAAATAGTATTTCATTGATATTTTCTTTAGAAATTATTTCTGAAAATCTAGAAAAGATAATATCCTTTAATTCATCGTTTTTTGGTTCGCTTATTACAAAAAAACCTACTTTGTCTAATATTTTTGTTTTCATAATACAAAGGTAAAAAAAATATTTGATTTGGCAAAAAAAATTATCGTAAATTATATGTAAAATGCCAATTTTCTGAAGGAGCTTCCCCCCAATACCAATCCCAAGTAGTTCCATTTGATTTTATCCAATTTTGAGCTTCAGTAGGTCCTAAATCTACTGCCCGACCCCATCCATGATTTGATTGTCCTGGCGGTGCTACCGGTGTTCCAGGTTCATCTACTTTTCTAAACAATCCTGTTTTTTGACAATACCCAAAGTCAAAAATATCCCACTGTTCATCATAGTTTCGATATGAATCACTCAAACTAAATTTTTTACCTGTTTGACGAATGTATTCGTCTTCCATTTTATCAAAATCATCCGCCGCTTGAATATCTAATTTTTGAGAAGGGTGATGTTTTAATTTTTTTAATTTCGACTCTGGTAAATCACCATTTAGGCTTCCATCTCTTTCTGTGCGAGACCAACTTGGACAATTACCAATTTTAGGATATACCCTTAGTTTTTTTATCTCTTCTTTATTTGCAAATCCGGCAATACCAGGCATATCAGTATCGTCCACAGTAAAATTAACGCTTTGACCCATATCGACTCTTTGGTTTGTTTCAGGATCAATCATACCAGATAGTCCAGCATAAATTTGTTCTTTTATTGCTTTGGTCAAACTATTTATTAATTTAATTCTTGGCATATACCTATAAATATAAATCTAAACACAATATTTATGAATATAAAAGATATTTATAAAAAAATCATATTATGAGAGGAAGTATTTTTATTTCAGGACAAGAAAAAAACGACATATTAAAACAACATCAAACAATTTATGATGGATATGCAACAAAAAATAATACAAGTAACATGACACCACTTACTGTTTATGATCCATATAAGGACAAACAAGGTGTCACGGTAAATGCAAAAGGTGAAGTTAAAACTTACACAAATCATAAAATTAATGAAATTGCAGCAAAACCATTAAATTACGATGAAATAGACCCAGCATATGATTTTGATTCACAAGGACCTGGAGACCCTAATTTAGGTTATGACGTATATAATCAAACGTTACCCGCTTATGAATTTGATTCAGAAGGGCCTGTTGATGTTTTTGAAGACGAATGCGATGAGTGTAGTGAAGAAGTAAATGAAAGTGTTAAAAAAACACTTAATATGTTTAAAAGAATTAAAAAATATAATTGATGGAAGTTATTGAAATTTTATCACATCACGTTGATAAAATTCAAAACATGATTGTTGTTGAATTTAAAGCGTTAGGGGATGATGAGGACGTTGTAAGGGAAGATTTTATCGAATATTCTTTCTATGAGGATTTTGGTTTTGATAGAAAAGGTAATTTCGACATATTTGAGTCTATGTTTGATGATATGGATGAATGGGTAGACGAAGAATATGAATATATGGACGAAGATAAACTAATATCATTTTTGAATGAATATTATATTGTTTACCCAAAAAGAGTACCAAAAACACAATTTAAATGAATAAATTAAATGAAAATATAAATAGAATAAAAAATCTTATGAACCTTTCTGAAAATGAAGATGGGTTTGAAGATTTATTCAGACAAGATTATACCGGTCAAAAAGGACCACATGATGAAAATGATATGGCTCCTGATGGTATGGGTGATGACTCTGATTTGGACGAGGAAGTAATTGATGGGGAAATATCAGAAGAGGGCGAAGCAGCCACAACATCAACAGGAGGTGCCGGATACCCAACAGTAACAAAATGGGAGAGCGGTGTTGCAAGAAGCAAAGGAAACCCAATAGACTTTAAAAAGAAGTGGGAAAGCGGATTAACAAGAGGTAAAGGTAATACGTTATTATGAAAAAAAATACATTAAATGAAGAAATATTAAATCAGATTAGACTTATTACTTTTGATAGGTCAAAAACTTTAATTGAACAATCACTAAAAAAAGTTGAAATATCAGGAAAATTAACGACATTAGGGGGGAAACCGATTGTAAGAGTACCGTGTCAAAACTGTTGGGTTGTACTCATAGAAGATAATATTAATAAAGATAATTCCAAATTAAAAAAAACTCCGTATATTGAAAATTTATGGAAAAACGGAGAAGTCCCTATCAATTATATTCAAAATACTAGAACAGATAACGAAGGTAACTTTTATTTAAATACCAATACCGTTGCAGGTATGTATGCTCTTATTATGGGTGGTGGTATGAAAGATGATGATACTACAATATATTTTGACATAACAAAATCACAAAACATAAATTTTGGAACCATTGATCTTCCTGAAATTACCACAAAATTAGATGACGTTACTTTATTTGCGGGAGAATTAAAAGTGGCATATGAAGAATTTTTAAAAAAAGTAGAAGAATACAATATTTTACAAAATAGTAATAGTACGAATAAGTGGAATATAAATTTTCCTAGTCCGTCATCGGCACCAAAACCAACCGGCGGATGGACTACAAAGGAAATTAAAAAATACACAGACCAAGTAGAAAAAGAGTTAAACAATTTGAAAAACAAAATAGAAAAAGGTAAAAATTATTTAATAGATGCAAATAAATTAACAGACACTAGTAAATTAAAACCTTTAGATGTTATTAATGGGTATATGACGAAAAATGGTTACAACACTATGAACGAATTAAGACATATTGATCATTCATCTTATAGTGTTTTTATGCAATGGTACAAAAACGACGGCCAATTTTCAGATCCTAGCACCTATAAGTTATCAGACGAAGAAATAAAATATATACGAGATGGATGGAAAAGAAAATTAGAAACATCAATGCAACTCATAGATGCTGCCCTTTCAGACATGGCTAGATACTATCATACTTATTCACCGTATATTGCAATGGCGCTTTATTTTGCCTCAATATGGTTTCCACCTGCTGGGTGGATTGCCGTCGGTATTGAGGGTGCTGATGCACTTATTTACGCTCTTTATGATAAAGACTATTATATGGCTGGTCTGACGGCAGCATTTGCAATATGGGGTGCTGTGGATATGTCTAGGGGGATGGGTTTCAGTCCCAGAATGGCCTTTAGAACGGCACTTAAATTCGAAGAGAAAAAAATTGTTTCACAAGCAGCAAAAAAAGAACTTCAATTATTTCTGAAAACTAATACTAAAAACGCGATAAAACTTGTTATAAATAAATCAATACAATTTATAAAAGAACTATTTAAAAAAATTTTTAAAAGTGTAGAGAACGCAATTAAAGCCCTTAGATATTTAAACGACAAAATTAATTTTTTACCAAACATTTTGCAAAAACTTGTTAAAATGTTAGGTAAGATGATGATAACGTTGGGTGGAGTTGTTTGGACTTGGGACAAGTTAGCAAGCTTTATGGGATTATGTAATACATCGCCGTTTTTATTGGCTTATGCTACATGGGACGCTAAAGAACATTGGTGGATTTCTAATTTACTATTGAAACGTTTAGTAGGGTATATGGGACTTTTTCAAACCTCAACCACAATATGCGGACAAAAAGAATTAGAAATATCGGCAGTAGAAGCAATTAACGATCTTAATGAGGATGAAAAAAAGGTTGCTAAAGAATTAGCAGATGTAGATGAAGATAATACATATACCGAAAAACAAATCGAAGAAGCTAAAAAATTAGCCAAAAAACTAGAAAATCAATACAAATTAAACAAACAAAACGTAGAAACGGCAAAAACAGCACTTTTGAAAAAATCTGACGAAGAAACTTCTAAGGTATTAGATATTACTGAAGATATGGCTGATATTACTGAAACAGTAAGCCAACTTTTAATAAAACTTGATAAAGACCTTGATGGCGGAAATTAAAAAATAAAGTACTTATAAAAAAACATATGGAACAAAGAGTATTACTTGAAATAAATAGAATTAATCAACTAATGGGTGTTATGACTATTAATGAATCCATACCCAGATTTTCAAGAGTTGGAGTAAAAGAAGCGATATATATATTAAAAAATAATGTAGACGAGTTAGTTGCTATGGCTAGAAAAGGTCATATGAATATAGATGAACTTAAAGATAAATTAACAAAAAACCTTGATGAATTTAAAGATTATCTACCTCCTGAAATATATATAAAGTTTAAAAATAGTCTAGACGAACTATTAAATGCAAATAAAGAACTAAAAACAGCAAAAAATCTAGCTAACGATTTAAAAACCCAACTAGACGAATTACAAACAACAATAGACAATTTCGAGTTAGTAAAAAGAAATATTGATATAGATTTAATTGCATTCGAAAAAAGAGTAAGACAACGTTTTATAGATTGGTTAGATAATTACGTAAAAAATCAAGGTAGAGAAAATTTATTAAACGGCACTACACGATCACTTGATGGTCCAAACCCATTCCAAAATAAAAACGGCACTTTAGGTGATGAACTTATTGATCGATTTAAAAACCCAGAACAACTCGATGAATTTCTAGATATGACTATAGATGAGCACGATGCAGATATCAAACAAAAAATCAATTTAGATAAAAAACTTACAGATGAATCCAAAGGAAAATTAAACGATTTAATGGAAAGCACTGCAAATGTCAGAAAAGAAAAATTAAAAGAAAAAATTAGAGAAAATCCTAATTACAAAAAAAAATATTCGGTAGGAGATGAACATTATGATGCAGAATATCGAAGGATTTTAAATAAAAAAAAGGATACAAGAACAGGATCAGAACAAAAATATTTAGAAGAATATCATAACTACAAATACGGAAATGCTACCAAAAGTATGACAGAGGATGAACTTAAAAGTTATATGAAAAATATAAACGATCTTTATGAAAATTCAAGAAAATCTAATAGTATTGAGTATAAGGTTAAGACAGGTTCGAAAGTTTTAGGGATTAAAACTCCAGGTCTTTTAAGACTCTTGGGTACGGAGTGGATGCAATATTTAAAAATGTTGGTTGAAAGTTTGTTTGGTCTACGTAAAACTACGGATGACTGGGCTAGAGAAGCGGAAAAAAGTGCTGCAATAATTGCGGACGAAATAGACCAGTTGCAAATTCACAGCGAGGCCGATTTAATGGAGTATAAAGTATCTATTGGTAATAAGATAAAACAATTAAAAAATGAAATGCAGATGTCTGTTTCAGATTGGACCAAAAAATACGGTGTTGACTTTAATGCGAGATGGGAAGAAATGAAAGTAAAAATGAGAGAAGTAGCAAAAAAGACCGAAAATCAGGAAACTATAGATATGGTTGAAAAGATTATCACTAAATGTGAGGAAAGAAATTTTGAAGGCAAAATTATAACATGGAAACAAAATGGTTTTGGCGGGTGGAAATCAATTGGGGATATTTTAGATTTAACTAAAAGAGAACTTGATGAATCTACCGCTGGCCATTCTAAAGAAGTGTATGCTAATAAATCATTTTCCACTAGAATAGGAGAAACACTAACAAAAATGAGAGATTATGGTATCGCATTATTGAAAGAATTAAATGAACTTAGAAAAGGCACGGGTATTCAGGAGGCTATCGAGTACTACAGAAAATTACCTAAATCAAAAAATACAGGATTTATGCGTCTTTTAGATAACACACATGATTTTATTAAAACAGTTTTAATTGGTTGTAGAAGAATCTGGTTAAGAAAACTTTTTACAGGTCAGTTTATTAATTTTGATGTAATAATTGCCAAAATAAGCTCTAGAGGAATATCAAGAAATCCTGGAACAATCATTCCGCAATCTTTAACTAGATTAACCACATTAACTATTTTAATAAGCGTTTACGATTACTTTTTAACTCCCGTTTTTGATTTTATCCAAGACATACTTGGATGGATTGCAGAGCCAATAATAGAAAGTATTCCAATACTTAGGTCCATTTTATCAATCGGGGATGATCAGCCTGTAGAATTGGTTGGAAGTTTAGGAGAGGAAGGGCAAAATATATTAAATAGTTTCAAACATCCCGAAGTCATTTTATTAAATAACTTTACCTCTAAATTTAGCATTGATCCAGCCCAAGCTAAAATATTATTTTTTAACTTTACAGAAGGATATGATATTATAAATGAATATGTAGTCAAAAACAAAAACCAACTTATCGAAGAAGCAAACAAACGAAATAAAGAATTTAATGACGAATACACTAAAATTGTAGAAAAAATGGATAAAGATTATACAAATGCCAACCCAAAACAAAAAAAGACAATGCAAGAAAACTCGGTAGGTAAGGCATTTGTACAAATGACAAATATGAAAACTAAAATACAAAAAAATGCATTTATAAAACAAAGAATGAAAGGAAGTTCAAAATATAATGTAGTTTGTAGTGATTTCAATATTCAAAAATTTGACTATGTCATCAACAATGTTAAATACCAATCTGGACCATCACCGTTATTATTACAAGCACTCATAAAAAGTCAAAATGAAAATACTGGAACTAAAATTAAGGACATAGTTGATAAATACAAAGAAGACCCCGAATTAGCGGCTACGCAAATCGCGAATTTAACAAACAATGCAAAACGTATGGCAAATAATGAAACGAGTAGTGAATTAGGTGTTATAGCCTTACTAAAAGGTAAAGATAATAAAGATTACTCAATTTTCACAGGATCTGACGGTAATTTACTTTATTACACGCCATCATATTCTGAAATTAAGAAAACCCTAGACGATCAAGACTGGGTTGTAGAAAATAATAAAGTTGTGTTAAATGGATCTGGTGAAAATTTTAATATGGAAAGAAAGCATATTTGTGAGTTTCCATTTCCATAAATTATAAAAATATGAAAAAGATGAAAAATATGATATTAGAAAAAATTAAAAAAGTTATAATGGAGGAAGAAGAGGAAAAAACTCTAAAAATGAAGGATTGGGATGAAATATTCACTTTTCAAAAAGTCGATGAAAAAAATCCGGGTAAATACTCAGATGTAAAACTAAAAATGGATTCTGTTATGGATAGAATGCCACATTGGAGAAAAAAATACAACAAGCAATGTGAAGATTTAGAAAACTGTGATGAAGACGGTGAAGACGATTCATTTGTAAGAGCAGTTATTGATACACATCCTGAAGTTGTAAGAATTCTTTTTACTAAAGGTTTAGCTCATTTGACTTCAAGTGACGATCAAGAAGATTTAAATGAAGGGTTACACTCACTATTGAAAGTAATAAGAGAAGCCAAAAATGTTGAAGTCGAAGTTTGGTCGGTATATCGTCACCCATCTAGCCCTGAAAAAATATGGTCCTTAGTTAAAGGTGATTACAAACCAAAAGAGTTGGAATCGATGGATGTGAAAATGCAACAATCACCACAAAATAATGTAGAAAAAAAAAAGAACTCACTTGATGAGTTAAAAAAAAAAGAGGATGATGCAATAAAACTTTTATCTATTGACGAAAAAAAGGGTCTACTTGAACTTCCAATTAAAATTAGAAGTAAGATAAAAGAAAAAATAAAAAAGGGTTGGACTACAGAAAAACCTGAAAACAATTTAAATTCCTTTTTCAAAGAAGATGATGTTGATTCGGTATTTTCTGAACCTATCAAAATTTATAAATTAAAACCCAATTCTGACTTTATTGATTATATCGAAAAAGAAAATATGTCAAATAATATAAAAAGAGGTTTTTGTAGGGCAATTTTTTATTTAGAAAAAGAAAGAGATTTTAAACAAAAAACAAAAGAAAAAATAGATTCCATTTTAGATAAATGTGAAAATAAATTTGATGGTAAGTACGGTCAGAACTATTTATAATATATTTATAATAAATGAAAACTTCTTTTAAAATAACCGAAAAACTGATCAGAAGTATTATAAATAAAGAAAAGTTAAATGAGCAAAACTCATCTGTTACTTGGGAAGGTTGTAAATACTCACATTCTGTAAGTGAAAACCTTGGAAAGGTTACAATTGCACCAAAACAAGGATATGCCGAATTTAATGGTACAATAAATGGTAAAAAAATATCAGTAGAAGGTTGTTTTGATCAAAAAAAACTTATTCTAACTTATGGTAATGGAGAAGAAGGACAAAGAGGTATTTTCAAGGGACATTATTATACAAATGATACAAGTCAGCCATTTGTTTTTGAAGGAGACGAGGCATATGCCAATAATTTTCTTTATGGCACATTAACAAATAATAATGAAATTAATATACCTGAATATGAAAATAATTTTCATACCAGAACTTGGACATATTCTGGCCATTTCACAAAAGAAGGTAAATTAGGTGAGTCTAACCCTCAGGTGAATTTTGCATCATCACAAACTGTGGTAAAAAATAATAAACCAACCATTGTTTTTGCACCAAACGATTATTACTACGGTGAATTCGTTGATTCAAAAATAAATGGTAAGGGTGTTTTTTATTTAGGTGATTCAGGTATCAAGTTAGAGGGAGATTTCAAAACAATAGATAACGGAGAAGGAAGTGTAACGTATTCATGCACAACAAATAAAGGTGAAGTTATAGATGATATTTTTATCTATGAATCCCAATACCAACAAAATAAAAATAAAGGAAAAGATAAAGATAAAAGTTTAGGAATACTTAAAAAAGGTACTTTAATTGGTAAAACTTATTTCAAAACAAAAATCACCAATAAAAAAACAAAAGAGGAAAAATCACTAAATGGATTTTTACCTTTCACTAATATTGAGTTACAAAACATAAATAATCCTAAAATAAAATACGAAACAAAATCCGATGAAAACGGAGATATTAAAATTGACAACTTTGTTTTAGGTTCCTATGAGGTAAATGCCAACTATAAAGAAAATAATGTTAATGTTTTTATATTACCAAAAATAAAAGGTAGAGCAAAAAGAATTATAACTGTAGAGGACGAAAAAAAAGTAGTTGATTTAACATTATACCCGACCAAGGAAAAACAAAGAGAAGATAATAATAGAGCTAATGTTGATTTCAGTGGATTTTTTAAAAATGTAAACTCCAATAATTATGTCGAATTTGGTTTAGAAACACAAAATGCGGGATATGAAAAATTTTTAAAAAACTCAAAAAAAGTAATAGAAAATTATAACGATAAACAAACCAAAAGATTTTGTGAAAGTGAAATGTTGTCGTATTCAAGTCTAATGGTTGACCTATTCAATAAAAAAATTACACCAAAAATGGTTAAAGCACCAACAGAACTTCAACCAACGAAAGATTTTTTGAAAAGTTGTTATATGAGATACAAAGACGAATCGAATATTTTCGATTACAAAAAAAATAAAGATTTAAGATTAGTGATGAATCCAGGTAATGATTTATATGATTTTAAAATAGTTTTAGAAAATAGAGATATTTATAATAAAACTAATACCATGGGCATTTCTAATTCAATAAGAAAAGTTCTAAAAGAACAAAGTCAAATTAAAAAGGATTTAGTTATCGAAAAAAATATCATCGAAAAAAGATTTCAGTTTATTTTAAAAACATCAGATAAATTTGATTTAACTGAAAATTTATATAAAGAAACAAAACAATTAATAAACAATGGTTACAATAAAGAAATTGTGACCGGAATATTTAGGAGTCATTTAAAATAAATCACAAAGTCATCGGTGATTAAAAGATAGGATGACAGGATTTTCGAGTAGTGTCTTAAATCCATAAACCTTAAAGAAAGGGAGGTGTTCTAAAATCTAAGAAAGGTATTCCGAGAGGAATACCTTTTCTTTTATAGGGGTATTTATTGTATATGGAATTCAATATTAGAAAAAAAGCAACATTACCATATTTAGAAGTTAATTTGATAAAATCAGGAAAATTAGATTTCAATTTTATCAATACTAATTTGAGTGCATCGACAATTTATCTTTATATGAAAAATGTTGACACAGGATTTTATAAGATCGCTAAAGCAACTTGTACATATGATAATATTGAAAACACAATTTATTATCAATTTACAAAAAAAAATACATCAAACATCGGTAGATTCGAAATAGAATTGAAAATATCAAATGACGAGGGCGAAGTTTTATTACCACTTAATGAAAAAATATTTGTAAATATTTTGGAGTCGTTTTCAAATAGTGAATTTTGTTGTGGACCAAATGTTGTTACTCCAGTTATTACACAAACACCAACACCACCTACTCCAACACCGACACCTACTCCAACACCAACTCCTGGTCCTGAACCACCTAAATTCTACTATGGTAAGTTTACGGGAACTACTGTGACTTCAGGAGATGTCTTGACATTAAATGTTGTTAGTACAAATAGTGCTGTTGGTAAATATGTTGAATTCTTACCAGGTTTAGGATATGGATATACAATAATACCTACAACATTTACTCAGCCTGATAGATTTGTTAATAGTACAAATGGTTGTGACGGTATAATAATTCCAACAAATAATATTGGAACTGTTGTGGTTAACGACATAAACGGATTCCCTGTAACGTATAATGTTTATAGAACATTCTACAAATTTAACGGACAATCTTATAGTTATATGTGTTTATAAAAAATGGGAAGTTTTAGTTTATCAGGTGGTGTTGAAGTAATTGGATTTATATCTCCTACGGATCCGTTGGATGAGTA
>VFQS010003762.1_pt1 | contig 11408 bp, 7 predicted proteins | sample 3512361 | NCBI WGS metagenome assembly VFQS01 (sample SAMN10412375, study PRJNA504923) | tailings metagenome | isolation source: Relicate 1 Philex TSF3 active mining | place: Philippines | reverse complement strand
CCGAAAGCCCCTGCAAAGTCGCGAATCATGTAGGTGTTCAAACCCCATTGTATCACGAACAAGGCGATGCTCCGAAGTACAAACGTCATCGCAATGAAAATCACGCGGTCCGTAGAGGTGATTGCTTCGGCGGATGGACCCAAAATAGGATCTTGATCGTAGTTGTTCAATGTGTCTCTAACTTCCAGATGATCATAGGGTGGTTTTCCCAGCTCTTTGAACTTGTCAAGGAACTGTTGTATGTTTTCAAACCCGTTTCCTCCTTTTTGTTTCAACGATACATTGGCATTTGGATCGATCGCCTTGACTCGAGCATTGATTTCGTTGATGAGCGTTGAATCATTCTCCTTCATAGTTTTAGCTACCATCTCTTTCGTTTCAACGAGTTCGATACTTTGGCTCTGAATTTCACTCTGAATTTCCCGAATAGTCTTACGAAGAACATCCAACGGATTATTTCCATTTATATCTTGAAGTTTTTTTATGATATTGGTTTTCACTTCATCAAACTTAGTCTGTATTTTATTGATACTTTCATCGATGGTTTTTATCGCTTCTTCCTTTTTCTCTTTGACTAATTTTATTGTGTGATTTAATTTGTCTTTGATGTTCCTTTCCTTTTCCTTTTCCTTTTCCTTTTTTTCTTTGTCCGATGAATTCGTACTTCTATTTTTCTCCAACTCTTTTAATTTGTTCTGAAGTTGTGATAACTCATTCTGACTATTCAGTACAATTTTCGTTTCATCTACTAGGTCTTTGCGTAATTCGAAAAGTTTGTTATAAAGGGGATCTATGGATGGTATATTATCTATTTTCGTTCTTTCTTCAGAACTAAAGTCCAGTGATAATAATAATTTTTTTTGGTCAGCAAGAAGAGAGGTGACATTTAATCTCTGAGCTTTAATAGTCGAATCCAATTCTGTATTTTTAATTTCAAGTAAATATTGGTTCTCGACTATGTCCGCAAGTTTTACATTATTTAAACTGGAAAGTGTACTGAGTCCCTTCTCAATGATATCAATTTTGTCAATATCTTGAAGTATTGATTTAATGCGATCCTCATCTAAATTTGGCAATTTCAGTTTTGTTAATACACCATCTAGTATAAGACGTTTTTCTTCATTACTTGCGATTACATTGAAAGCCTTTGAGACATTATCGAGCTCATTGAGTTTATTTTGATATGGGTTTTTGGTGTCAAATAGTTTTGAACGCGCCTCCAAGAATTTCTTTATTTTTTCATGAATATTTGTGAAAGGGTTTGGTATATCTGTGAGTTCGTTAACACTATCAACTTTATTATAATTCTTCACATCAATATTCTGAACAAACTCTATAAATTTCTTATTCACATAAGGCATCGATTCAAGGTCCGTTTTTAGTTGTGTTTTTTTTTCATATGTTACGGAACCATTAAGAAACTCGACAATTTTTCTTCTGCTTTCATCGTAATTTTTTGAAAGTGTATCTACTATATTTTGTATGACACGAATATCTGTTGATTTTTTATTTTCAAGATTTTTTATTATATAATTCAACTCAGTTTTCAAATCTTGATTTTTAACATCATCCTTAAACTGATTTAGATCAGTCTTAATACTCTCAATGGTAACTGTATCATTCAATGGCTCCTTGATCTTCAATCTTTTGTCTACTTCTTTTTCAAGCTCCTGTGCAGCTATCGGCGACTGCAGTTTTCTTGTTGAGTATTTCATATCCTCTAACTTTTGTTTGATCAAAGATTCATCAACATTCATGTAGTATAATAGCTCTTCATCTATCGCATGCAATTGTGTTTTGATATCTTGTTCAATCGGATCTATGGATCTTACCGTGTTGAATAGTCCGCGCATGGTTTCCACGACTTTGGAGATGCGTGTGGCCATGTCTTCCCTTGTCAAGCGCGTTGTATTCTCAATCGCGAATAGCTGGTATGGTACCTCGCTCTTTTCAGGATCTGATAGTGCGTTCAATAAATTGATATAGAACTTGTATCGCGCAGGATTGAAGCCAGCCACTACTTCATCCGACACCCCTGGAATCCCCATCTGATAGGGAATCCCCTTCAATGCTAAGTTATCTCTGTAGTATGACGGTGGCACAAAACTTGTCATACAGTATACTCTAAAAAACAACTAGAATATTTTGCTTGCACTTAGAGTGCAAGTGCGCCCATAAACCACCCATACCACGTAATAGCGACAATACACGCCATAATGGCAATGATAGTGACAATCGTCGTGAGCTCGGGGAAAGTTCTATAAATGGCATGGAACACTATGTATGCTGGCACAACAATGGTGACAATGGCGATGAAGATGATCATGGATCGCACCTTGTCCATCGTCGCAAGGATCTCTTCGTCCTTTTTGCGCAAAACGGCCAACTGTGTCTTTAGACCGTTGAAATCCACACTTCCTGAAGCGGTCGTCGTGATCACATTCGACATCATCTTTGCCAGTACATTCTCGCGTACTTGCTTACACAGGGCATGTTCGTCGGTATGGACCAACATGAGATTACGCACGCGACTGTCCATGGTGCGCTTGTCAAAGGACAGGCCGCTGTACAAATCACTGCGCCATTGATATGCTACATAGATGGGGAAATGCATCCAGAATGTATGCACATTGCACTCAGGCGCTGACAAACACTTGCCGAAATCACATGATTGTCCACCCGCCGCAATTGCGGCCTTATCGGTGGCCCAAGCACTTAGCTCTCGATAAGTAAACAACGTGGGAAGTCCCTCCATCGTTGTGTCGTTCGTGACAATTGGTTGAGTGTCAAATGCAGTATTCCATGCCTCGACACGAGTTTGTAGGTAGTTGCTGACGTCAACCTTACTGAATCTGTAATCTTGACGGGACTGCGGAATTCCACCAAGAAGTGTGAAGAAGATGCGATCGACATGCATGAGGAGCAGCAGTTTGTTCTTGGGGTCTTGATCGGTGAGGGTGGTCAAGAACTCCGTCCATTTACTTTCGTATATATGGAAAGGTACCAAGTTCGTAGACACCATATCGAACATGGTAGGCGAGTCTTTGTGCTCGACGAACTTGTAGACATCTTCAGGAAATATCTTTCCGTCGAGTTCTGCACGGGATGGCTCCAGTCGCTTGATATTCTGTGTCAAATAATTCGTGATCATGGTACCGACCTCGGTAGGCAAGGGTGCTGTGAGGTAATTCTTAAGGGTGTTCACGGCGCTGCCATAACTGCCGTTCGTGTTCAACAGATTAATATGTATTGAAAACACAATAATGGAAGCAGGGACCATGAACAGTAGCATCAACCCTATATAGAACACCGTGGACAACAGTGCAGAATGTTGCTTTGAAGTCATCAGAAGCCATATTGTCACAGACCAAATCCCTAGTAAAACGACGACGAGTATGCCAATCAGCAGTCCAAACATACGTTGCTTATCGGTAGGTTGAAGTTGACCGTAATGCACATCCTCCATTACTTTCAAGGCGCCGTCTGAAGCCAATTTGGAAGTTGCTGCAATGACAAGAACCATGAGCGCCATACCAAATATGACATGCAACCATAACCACCGAGGGGACGATCCGATTGAAGAATCTCCAGTTTGGTTTAGTGATACATTTGGTTCAGGTGATATTTTTGAGTTTCGTTGTACCGCAAGTACAAATGTATCAAGAATATACATACACAACGATAACATAATCGCCACCATCAACAAGATCCATGCAGCTTTTACCTGTTTGAGTACGCCCATATTATACATTTGGTGGAACTCATATCGAATCGTTTCTGCTTCCATGTATTCTAGTCCACAGCTTTCCTGTCGCCGTCTTCCAACATTGCACGCAAAACGCAGCTTACTATAGGCATGGAACAACAGAATAAATGCGACGACGGTTAAAAGTACACTAATACCTATCAAACCGTATTTGAAAAGTTTCAGCTTATTTTCTGTTTTTTTCAACCATTCAAGTATATTCAATTTGTCGTTTGACTCTGACATAAACACCTCTACAAGAACATCGATATTTTTACATCGCCATATCGATGGTGTACTTCCATGTTACGACAACAAAGACAACCAGGAGACCGATCGGGATAAGCAAGTCCATCTTCAAGTCTTTATACATCACGTGGAATATGATGTAACCAAGTATCAACAGTATCGCAATCATGGACACATTGACACTTTTTGAGATATTTGCAAACTCCATTTTTGGGTCCCATAATGCGGGCGACATCAAAGCGAACGAATCAAGCGCCTTCTTCAGGTCGTCTGTGAGTGTCTTTGATTGACTGAATCCAGAATGAAGAACATCATCTTCCCCGATCACCGTTCCGTCTTTCGTCTCGCTTGTTACAGGTGCTGCGGCGATGGTTGTGAAAACATCATTTGAAAGCGTGTTCAATCGTTCGTAATCGTATTGGTCCTTCAGAAGTCGCATGTATCCCACGATCTCGACACTTTCTGGATCAGATACCATGTCGACATACATCCGTTCAGCATCCATCGGCTGCACCATGTTATGGTATGATTGGATATTGCGCAATATACTTGTTCTTAAAGGTTCAAATTTGACTTGTTGATCATACTTGTTTATATGACATGTATGCATGAACTTAGCGATACCTTGGATGGACATGATATAGCTAGTAGGGGCTAGAGTCGTGATGATCGCGTTTTTGTGAATCGTACCCAGCAAGATGATCCACCCCACTAGGAGGGCAATGCTTGGAAGTGCGAATGATAGGTAATCAGTTGTTGTGAAGTTTAAGGCAAGTATAACGGATACTAGTACAATGACGATGATGGACATGGCGGCGAAGATCATGTAAGAAGGTTTGGAAAGAACATTGTACTGTCGAAGGTTCCATCGCACTGTTTCCTTTTCCAAAGGCTGCTTGATACACATATTTTCCTGCCTCTCCGATACTTGGTAGGTGGCTGCAAAACGCGAATAGATGACAAAGAAAGCGATGCTACTTGCGATCGTTAGAGCATATGCCACCACGAACATGCTAGGAATGTGATTCTTCCATAGATACATCCAGTGAAACTTCGGCAGGACAAAAACTGCAATTATGAAGGCTGTAAACATTATAGCTGCCACCAACACTGACATTCCAATATATGCTCCAACACGTGGGTCTCCAAGAATATAAGGATACGCTATAATCCATGCCACTGGGATTAAACAGTTCAAAATCCAGAAAGGAGGCACATATAAACTTGCAGCGAATATCAAAACGCTTGCTAGTAACACAACAAATAATGTCGCATTCATATTTCCACTACAAAAACAAAATATGAAAATTGTTCACCAGAATTTCCAGAAGTCAATGTTGGAGTTCTTGAGTTTTCTGTAGATAAAAACCGTCAAATAGGCTGCAAATATTACCACGATCAGTACCAGCAGAACATTAAAGAACGAAGTGTTCAGATAGCCTTTGATCAATGACTTTGCGCGCACGACTTCATTGGCGACGTCAATGTTATTCCCAATATAGTCCATTTTAGAGTTGAGATCTTCTACGAAGGGACTGTAGTTGTCGCCAAGCGTTTTTAAGAGTATCTTGCCATAGTCATTGATGAAATGGTTTTCAATGATCGGCAATGATTTATATACCGTGTAGATCAACAAGTGATATTTTTGGGATTTGATGCCTTCTGGTGTGAAAATTTGGCCAAGAGTTACTGTGGATCTGTTGTGATCAGGGATGGTCGTTGAGAAGAACTTGTAAATGTTATATGTTATGGCCATGCGGGTAAGGGTGGGTAAAGCGGAGGCATTTTGTGCGGAACTTTGAATAAGCTTTCTCAGTTCGGCACTGTTTTCTTCGCGCAAGGCTTTTAGGAACACAGTGTTCGTGGACATATATCCATAAATGTATTTCTTCAAAGCGTTTTGCCTGTCGACGATGGTTCGAATGCTTGGTTGTGCACTGTTGACGAACTTAGAATTGAATGTAGCTTGAAGGATCAACGCGATTACCGCGGTTGCAATGCCTATTCCAATGAATAGGGGGCTATGCGAAAATTCTTCATTAAAAGTGCTTTTGTTGTAGCCAGCCCATATTGACATTCCTAGATATATGGCAGCCTGAACGAAGAGTATGAGCAAGACCAATGCCAGCACGAAGAAACATTGGGAAAATACAGATTGTTGGACATAAATACTGTACGGGTCTTTGCTTTTATCACTGTATGCGTATTGCATTGCTTGGTAATCGGTTGTGTCTGCGATGAGTATAGGAGTCGCGGACAACTTGGATGATTGTGACATTTCTTTGAAATAATAAACAACCAGGGCTACAATATTGATAATGATAGCAATCACTAACAGAAGGAAAGCTATACCACAAAATACTATCACTAAACTACGGAAGGCCTTTGTCAAGGCACTTCTTCCACCCGTTTGAGTTTGGGTTTCGACTACCAATGAAGCTTTTGGTTCTCCTTGCAAATCAGGACGGATAGGCTCTGTGCCATCAGAAGAAGCGGGCTGTGGGTCAACTTGCTGATCAACATTCGGAGGCTGAACTGGAAGAGGCTTTACCTCGGTAGCGCTAAATTGTATAGGATCATCACTTGTCGTTCCTGGGGATTGCCTCTTTGATCCTATTGAGAATAGTCTGGTTGAGGGGTCTTTGATCGTTTTGGGTCCGACTCCAAAAATGTTTATCACCTTTTCAGCGCCTTTAGTGACATTGTCAACCCAATCACCACCTCCAACGGCACTTTTCAACAGTCGCTTGCTACGCTTCATGTTGACTAAACCTCTATCCGTCTGCGATATTATTTTTCACTCTTACCGTTACCCATTATGAACGTGTAAAGTTTTTTCAACAGACCAACAACAAAACTCATAATAGGCAATGTGTAATAGAAGAATGGGATCATGTTGATCAACAAGAAGTAGATGTTCAACAAAGGAGTTCCGATGTTCTCATCCACAGTGGCCTTCAAAACCTCCGTATGTTTACGGCGAACATTGGACATCCATGTGTTCAATAGCGTGACAGCTTGTACATAGGTTGCCTGAGAAATACCAGCAGGTGCCACAAAGTTTGTGAAGTATGTTGCATCCGAAGACATCATGCGGAGCTGCAAACTTCCTTTTTTCAGGTACTCGAAACAGGGCGTCGCGGATTTCAGGTTATTTGCCAGTTGTTTCACTGGGTCAAACGTGTTCAGTGCGGCCATCAGAGTCGCCTTCAACTCTGATTGCACAGTAGATCCTGCTGTGCGATATGTCAAAATGTAATGCTTATACAAGCTGGTGGTGAATATGAACCTTGCTAACGTGTCAGGCTTGGTATTCTTGGCGTCAGGAAGCTTTTTTAATAGTCCTTGGAACAATGTATCGGGCGTCAATGTCAAACTTTCTTCAGTCTTGGGTAAACCAGGGAAAATGCTCGTAAGCATAAGAGATGATACATACTTATTGAAATCTTGTATTTTGAGTTTGGCAACCTTTGTTGACCTGTAAAGGTTGGACACCAAGTAGCCTTGTAATGCAGATGTGCGTACCATGAACCACAACGTCAAACATAGATATGCGACACCAAACATCTTGGTATCCTCCGTCAGGTTTACACATACCCCTTGTTCCCCTGTGTTTTCCTTGGCATCCAATACCTTTGTGAGGAGTATTGTGATGAGAGATATGGTTGTGAGAACAGTTGCTAATGGGATCATCATCATGATCACAATCCATAGAATGTTGACCTGTTGTAACGATTTGTAGGAGAAGGTATCTTTGTTAGGTACAACAATCAAAGAGACAGAGTCCAACTTGCTGTACTCCCTTGATTTCAACGATCGAATACTCAAAAACTGGATCACGGAGTATATGAGTACACCGTGGCTCAGAATTGCCCCTATGATAAAGATGTACACGATCAATACTTTACGTGTTTTTGAACATGATCTGAGTTGCTTGAACAATTGTAACATTGATCCATTTTCCAAGTATTCTTTCAGCTTGGCGATGATGCCTTTTGGCTTCTGTTCGGACGGTTCACCATCATTGGCGGCTTCAGTTTCCTTCTGACCCTCTGCGTCAACGCGGTTTCCTTGGTTAGTTACACCATCACCATCTTTTTGCTCAGATGACATAAACAAACACTCTATCCGTCTGCGACATTATTTTTTCATTACATTTTGAATCACAAAAAGAAAGCGAATGCAAGATGGATAAAGATGGCCTATAGTTAGGCCGTGGCTTTCATCACCCAGATTACCAATACGATGATAATGGGGTAGCTGAGGCGAACTAAGAGCTCCTGAGTGTCGGTGAGGATGGTTTTGGAGATGTAGTTTGTAAGGTAATGAACAGCCATATGGTCCAAGGAAAGGGCAAGGAGGATCACGAGAGCGAACATGAACAGTTTCAGTACATCACCACGTTTCTTGGCCAGCTTATCCCAAAAAGATACTTCCTCATAATGCATGACTGGATAAGCTGTTGGAGCAGTCGCGGGTTGTTGCGCGTACATCGCGGCAGGGGGATGATACAATACTTCAGGAGCTTGTGCATGAGAGGTGGTGGCAGTTTCATGCGCCATCTGTTGTTGCACAGGTTGCTGAGGCATGTTCATGACGTTATTCACAGCCAGCTGTGGTGGCTGAGGTTTGCTGTTGGACGAAACCACGGGAGCGGCCAATGACTGGGGACTAGGGTCGTAAGCAGCACCATACGCTAGTGAAATATCTGTTCCTTCAAACATGTTGTAAGAGAAATCCTACTAGGGGTTTGTATTATTTTTTCATGCATGTGAATAGAGGATTTTCATCGACATGTCTAGACTTGTAGATCGTCAGCTACAGAAAATAGAAGAACTTGCCAAACAAAAACAAGAAGAAATCGATCTAGAAAACTATCAAAAATACAAAGGCATCTATGATGTGGTGATCCACTTCCTGCAAAAAGAAGATGTGCTCATGTACGGAGGCATGGCCATCAACGAGATGATGCCCGACAAGTACAAGTTCTATGATGAGCATGTGCTGCCCGACATCGACGTCTTCACCCATGATGCGATGGAGATTGGTCAGCGTTTAATAAAGGTATACCAGGAAAAAGGGTACAAAAATCCAGCCATTAAACGTGCTTTGCACAAGAACACCTTTAAATTCTTCGTGGCTGGACTGCAGATCTTAGATCTGACGGAAATCAGTCACGAAACCTTCTTGCAACTCAAGAAAGGTAGCACCAAAAAATCAATGAAGATTCCCATTGTGAATAAAGAGTTCTTGAGGCTATCTTTGCATGCGATCCTGTCACAGCCCAAAGATGCGCACCGTTGGTCAAAGATTTATGAGCGATTGGTCAAGTTCTATACTATATATCCCCCTAAAACAATGTGCGTTTCTTCCAAAGCCACCCTATCCTCCATATCCAAGATGGAAAACATGATCAAAGACATCATGTATATGCTGCAAGACAGCCCTTACATCCTCTTCGGAGGTCTGGCGATTGAGCTTTTCCTCGGTATGAGTCCGAGTAAGGGTGCAGCGGTCAATATCATCGCAGAGGGCAACTTAAGAGAGATTGCCGAACAATTCATATCAAAATTGAAACAGCATTATGATGGAATTGAGTTGTCCCCGATGTTCGAAGATGACAGTGTGGTGTGCGAACATGTTTTGGTGCTTTACAAGTCAAAACCGTTCCTTGGCATCTACAAACCTGGTATGTGTGTGAGCTACGTCACGCATAAAAAGTACCGTATCGCCTCCATTCACACGATGTGTCGCATGTATACGATGATGATGTTGTCTGGTCACAAGCATCACGACCGTGCCCAAACGCGGTGCTTTGCTGAGATGCTGACGCGCTTGCAACTCCGTTTGGTCAAAGAGCCCAGTCGAAAACGGCTGTTGAAACAGTTTGTGCTCGAATGCTATGGAGCGCAACCTGGATTGATCACTCTTCGAAGGAATTTCCTTGATTGACTGGATCGCCCGTTTTTTCTTCGCAATGAAAGATAGGTATTATGGCAATGAAAAATCGTACTATCATTATCTTGGTCGTGGTTGGCGTGTTGCTTCTGTCCGTCATTGGATTTACTTACATGGGCTGCAGCTGTAAACGCATGCAGTGGGAAAACTTTGAAGACGCCAAGTCCAAAGAGGAGCCTGATACTCCCGTCTCTGCTGGAGACCTGTCCGCCAAGGAGAAGGAGCTGTTTGAAAATCTGAAAGAGAACAAGCTGAGTGATGATGAAATCAATAAGCTGGTCAAGGCCAAAGTACTGACAGAGGACTTGGTCGAAAAGTTCCTAGAGAAACTCCAGACCGATGAGGTGACGGAAGGATTCGCCAATGTTGGCCCTAAGTATGGCTGTGCTCGGGAGTAATATTGCCAAAAGAGTTTTGGCGTATTTTGTAATCATTTTTGTTTTTGTTGATTGTGTCGTCATTTCGGGATATAGTAGGATATCCGACTTTCTAAGGATTTAATATATTTAGGTACATCGAATTTGGGAGGATTGTGAATGACCACCTCGATTGTATTGGTAGCTGATATTTTGGGATTCTCAATTTTATTTTCATTGTCAGTTTGGGCCTGAGATGATTTGCGCCTACGCCCGCAACTCATGAAGTTTTGAATGGCCGCCTTCTTTCCCAACTCTATTTCCTCCCATGTCTTGCCATAACACAATTTGATACATAATAATGTGAATGTATAAATCATGGACAGGCTTGAGAACGTCAATGAGATGTAGGCAAGAGCATTCCATCCCGCCACCCGATTGTTCAGAATCTGAATGATGGTCGTTGGGATCGTGGCTATGAACATGTCCGACAGGATGATGTTCCACTTAGTGACATAACAGATTTTGAGGCCTGATAGTGATATTGGCAATACCAATCCCCGTGATACATGAGCAAGTAGTTGCAATCGGGAAAAGTGACCTACATACAAACCGCAAATGACGTATGGCATCAGCAATACCCCAATCCGATTGATTCCGTCCTTCAATGAACGAATGTACGTATACAAAGCGGATACTGCAGGGGCCAGTAATATCATTGCAAAATTCGCATCGAAAAGTGCCTTGTTAATGAAAGGGTATGTCACCGCGTAGTACAGTGCAATACTTCCGAAAATGTAATTGGTAATAATGTCAAACCATATGATGAAAGGGACATTGCGACGTATTATAAAAATGGTTAACAACAAGATCGTGATGATAGAGTGACCGATGATGATGGCAAGGCCTACAATTTTTACAATCAAACTGGTATGATAACGTGGGTCAAGGACAATGATCTCAATACCTTCTATGTCCTTGAGCTCAGAGAGGATTTTTTCAAACGTGCTCTCTTCCGCCATCTTGAACTGGAAAAAGAATGCATTGCTCCTCATTCCTCTATCAATCGTCACGTATGAACACACGTCGTTCTTGCGTTG
>VFQS010003760.1_pt1 | contig 11411 bp, 12 predicted proteins | sample 3512361 | NCBI WGS metagenome assembly VFQS01 (sample SAMN10412375, study PRJNA504923) | tailings metagenome | isolation source: Relicate 1 Philex TSF3 active mining | place: Philippines | reverse complement strand
AGTACCGACCACCACCACGCTAGAGCAACTTGCTGGATTATTCAAAGCTGCGCCATCAGACCATCAAAGTTACCTGAAAAATCTACAAGCAAGCAGCGGCAATTCTGTGTACTTTGTTGCGATAGCCGATGTTCTGTATATCGAAGCGGTCGACAAATATCTGAAAGTTGTCACGGCTGAACGAGAATATTTTATACGCGCAACCCTGAGAGAATTAAAAGCGCAACTCGATCCTGAACAATTCTGGCAAATCCATCGATCCACTTTAGTGCAAGTCAACGCAATAGAACGCGCTACTCGCCAAGAATCCGGCACCTTGATTATCCATTTGCGACAACACGCCGATCAACTTAAGGTCAGCAGACTTTATGCGCATCTTTTTTCAGGAAGATAATTGTGTGCATAAATAATCAATTATTCACTAAACAGTTGCTTGGCAGGTACTTCAATTAGGAGAAAACATGTTAAACAATCTTCAAAAAATCGCAGGTGTCGCAGCCTTGTGCGAGGCGCTCATTTACATTACTCTATTTGCCTTATACGGGACAGTCTTAGCCATGCCAGCAGGACTCGATTCCACACAAAAGCTAGGCTTTTTAGAGAGTCATCACAACTTACTCTTTTTCAGCAATCTTCTTGGCTATGTGGTCTTTGGCATACTGCTAGCAGTCTTAGTTCTAGCGCTACATCAACGACTAAAAAATGGGGCGAACACGCTCTCGCAACTCGCAGCAATCTTCGGTGTATTGTGGGTTGGTCTTGTCATCACAAGTGGTATGTTGGCAAACATAGGTTTAAATGCCGTGCTTAAACTCAGTCTCACCGAGCCAGAACAAACACGCGCGCTGTGGCTGAACGTGACGACGATGACAGAAGCTTTGGGTGGTGGGAACGAGATCGTTGGTGGTTTGTGGGTTTTACTGATTAGCTGCGCAGGGCTCAAAGCGAAAGTGCTAGCCGAAAAACTTCATTATTTTGGTATCGCAGTTGGCGTCACTGGCATCGCAACTTGCTATCCAGCGACGGGACTCACCGAGCTATTCGGTATCAGTCAAATTATTTGGTTTGGATTTCTTGGTGTGGCGATGCTGAGACAGCATCAAGACTGATTTACTATGTTCTAAGCAGATTGCTAAGCACCCGCCCGATCATACTATGCGGCCAAGACCTCGACACAAAATTTGCAGAGGTCTGGCGCAGTACCATTGCAAAAATTAAGATTCAGCGTAAGGATTTGCTAATCCCAAACTCGCTAAGATTTCGACTTCTAAGGCTTCCATTTCTTCCGCCTCTTCATCGGTTTCGTGATCATAACCTTGTGCATGCAAAACACCGTGCACCACTAAATGCTGAGCATGTTCGAGCACCGTTTTCTTTTGCTCTTTGGCTTCTTTTTCCAACACATCGGTACACAAAATGATATCAGCTTGCGTCACTTCTGCGTCGCTGTCTTCGGTGTAGGCAAAAGTTAATACATTGGTCGCGTAATCTTTGCCGCGATAATCGCGATTAAGAATTTGCCCTTCTTCAGCATCAACGATGCGTAGCGTCAGTTCTGCGGGGAAGAACAAAGCCGCTTGTATCGTTTTTCGCAGCAAAGGGCGCGTCAATACATCCTTTAAACGCTCATCAGCGTATTGTACGGATAGATTTAATTTGTGTTTAGGAGTAGTTGCCATCGTTTTCTACGCTATCTATTTTATCGACGTCGAGGTTTCGTCATTGCCGTAGCTTGTTTCAAGCTGACTATTTCTGCATCTTGCTGATCTTGATGTTGGGTAGCTTCTTCATAGGCGTCAACGATGCGACCAACTAAAGGATGACGCACCACGTCCACACTCGTAAATTGATTAAAAGCGATGCCGCGCACATTGCGCAAAACCTGACAAGCATCCACCAAGCCGCTCTTTTGATGGCGCTGCAAATCAATCTGGGTCACGTCACCAGTGACGACAGCTTTACTACCAAATCCTATGCGGGTCAAAAACATTTTCATTTGTTCTGGCGTGGTGTTTTGTGCCTCATCCAAGATAATGAAAGAATGATTCAAAGTGCGGCCACGCATATAAGCCAGTGGTGCAATCTCAATCACCTGTTTTTCAAACATTTTTTGGGTGCGATCAAAGCCCAGTAAATCGTACAAAGCATCATACAAAGGACGCAAATAAGGATCGACCTTTTGTGCTAAGTCACCGGGCAAGAAACCGAGACGCTCGCCTGCTTCTACCGCTGGACGCGTCAACACAATACGTTTAACTGCATCACGTTCTAAAGCATCAACTGCGCAAGCCACTGCCAAGTAGGTCTTACCGGTACCCGCTGGGCCAACACCGAAAGTAATATCGTGTTCGAGTATCGCTTTGAGATAAGTATTCTGATGTGGAGTCCGTCCACGCAAATCACTGCGACGGGTTTTAAGTATTGGACTTTCTAAAGCCTCTTCCACTGCTAGTGGTGCGACTTCTTTCACCACATTTTTTGAAGTAGCGCTAGTCTTTGCTGTGGTTTTTATCGTGGCTTTTGTGCTACGACGTTTTGCAGGCGCAGATTCATCATCTTCTGTACTAGTCGCAAAACCTGATTCAGTCGCTTTCTGCAAGCTACTCGCTGCACGTTGTTCTACCAATGCCAACTGAACTTCATCGATGGTAATGATTTTTTTTGCTTGAGCGTAAAACTTTTCCAGTAACTCCAAACCCTTTTCCGCATTGTGCCCGCTCACAATAAATTTCTCACCACGGCGGAAAATACTCAAATCTAAGGCAGCAGAAATTTGACGCAGATTTTCATCCAAAGGACCGCACAAATGCGCGAGCCGTAAGTTATCTAGCGGCTGTGGAACAAAATACAAAACGGGAACGGGTGTATTCGTTTTCAAAATGTTTAATTTTCTAAAATAAAATCAGTAGCAACACTAATAGTCCCCTCCCCCTTAAAAGGGAGGGGGGGAGGGCTAGGGTGGGGATGGGTTATAGTCACAAAACCAGCGGTGCCTATTGGTCAATTTAAACCCATCCCCATCCCTGCCTTCCCTTTGAAGGGGAAGGAGTATTTCATCGCGCGACAACTCCACAAATCAAACCATCTCGCCCTACTTTTCTAACTGAGCAAAACTGAGCAAAACTGAGCAAAACTAATCGACCAACTCACCACGCAATGAATAATTATAAGATTCGGTTACGCGTGTATTCACCAAGGTACCGATCAATTCTTTGCCGCCAGCAAAATTCACTACGCGATTATTTTCAGTACGGCCTTGTAATTCATTCGGATCTTTCACCGAAGGGCCTTCTACCAAAATACGTTGTATCGTACCTATCATCGCATTGCTGTACTTCTTGGTATTCGCGTCAATCACCGACTGCAAAAATTGCAAACGCTTAAGCTTTAAAGGCGCTGGCGTGGTGTCTTCCAAACTAGCTGCTGGCGTACCTGGGCGCGCGCTGAAAATAAAGCTGAAACTATTGTCAAATTCGACGTCTTTAATCAACTTCATCAAGGCATCAAAATCTTCATCCGTTTCACCTGGAAAGCCGACGATAAAATCGGAAGAGATATGCATGTTCGGACGCACAGCCTTCAACTTGCGAATCACAGACTTATATTCAAGTGAGGTATAGCCACGCTTCATCGCTGCCAAGATTCGATCCGAGCCATGCTGTGCTGGCAAATAGACGTGATCCACCAATTTCGGGATCTTGGCGTAAGCATCGATCAAGCGTTGATTGAATTCTTTCGGGTGGCTAGTCACAAAACGAATGCGTTCGATTTGTGGAAATTCTGCGATGTATTCCAATAACAAAGCGAAATCTGCGATCTCGCCATCATCCATCACACCACGATAGGCATTGACGTTTTGTCCTAACAAGCTGATTTCTTTAATGCCTTGTTCCGCTAATCCAGCGACTTCCACCAAGACATCGTTAAACGGACGCGAGACTTCTTCGCCGCGTGTGTAAGGCACTACGCAATAACTACAATATTTTGAGCAACCTTCCATGATCGACACGAACGCAGTCGAACCTTCAACCTTCGCTGGTGGCAAGTGATCAAATTTTTCGATTTCTGGAAAACTAATATCGACTTGTGAGCGACCTGAATCGCGTCTGTCTTTGATCAATTGTGGCAAACGGTGCAAAGTCTGCGGCCCAAACACCACGTCGACATACGGTGCACGACGCACGATTGCTTCACCTTCTTGTGAAGCGACACAGCCACCAACACCAATCAACAAATCAGGATTCGATTTTTTCAATTCACGCAGACGACCAAGATCCGAAAAAACTTTTTCCGACGCTTTCTCACGCACGCTACAGGTGTTGAGCAAAATCACATCGGCTTCTTCCGGTTTATCGGTTTTGATCATGCCATCAGTTGCCGCCAACACGTCTTGCATCTTGTCCGAGTCATACTCGTTCATTTGGCAACCAAAGGTTTTGATAAATACTTTCTTCTGCATGGAACTAAGGTCTTCCTACTATCGATAAATTACAATTAAGTACAAATGCTGAAAAGCGCACGCGAGATTTGCTGGTCGACCGTTACAACAATTTGCAAACAGTTGAGACGCAAAATGCGCGGCGATCTAATTCTTTTTGGGTAAAGCTTGACGCGCCTCTTCTGCGGTCAATACCCATATTTTTTGAATTTCACCAAATTCGTTTTCTACGTAGTTGATCACAATATTACGTACATCGACACTGGCGAGCGTCAAGGTCAAATTGTCTTCACTATAAATACGCAAAGCTGGTGTGTGTTGGCGTAATTTGCCATCAATTACCAATTCCGCTAATGCCGTGGTGCTGAGTTTTCCGCGCTTCACATCGATAGGAAACTGACGTTCCATCTGCATTGCATTCGCGTTTATCATCATGCAAAAAAACGCGATCACCGCACTGAGCACAGTTAGTCGTAGAGATTTACTATTTAACATGCTGACACCCAATTAGTATCCGATCAAAGATATTAAGACTTACACAAAATTGCATCGACTTGTGCCCGTCTTCACATGCTTACATTGCGGGGGAAAAGGCAAAACATCAACAATGCACGGCGAGACCTACTCTATACCGTCCATATCTTTTTTCGTAATTCCTAATATTCTTAAAAATCAATTAGTTACGAAGACAAACCACAGCAACAAGGGCGACAGTTTAACACAGAGCGTTGTTTTCTTCGCGCTTTAGGCTTAGCTGAGCACTGAACCGTTTTGCTAGATGATGCGTTCTAGAAAAATCTGGGATAATGGCGAAAAATGTTTTTGGATAACCAATGCTAACGCCGACCAGCACCGCACTCCCGCCAGATTTTGATAGTCGCCATTTTCGCCATGCTTTATCGCAATTTGCGACTGGCATCACTGTCATTACAACGCGTCTCAACGAGCAAAAATTTCTAGGTTTAACTGCTAGTTCTTTTAATTCTGTCTCACTTGATCCACCGTTGGTGATTTGGAGTTTAGGCGACCGTGCCCAAAGCATGCCGATTTTTACGCAAAATACCCATTACGTCATTAATGTGCTGGCAGCGGATCAACGTCATCTGGCGGAACAATTTGCCAGTCGCATAGAAGATCGCTTTGCGGGTGTGGAATACAGTCTTTCCCGCACCGGATTACCCATACTTAAAGGTGCTTCTGCTTGGTTTGAATGCTTTAATCGCAGCCGTTATCCGGAAGGCGACCACGTTATTTTTGTCGGCGAAGTCGAACAATGTGCGTTCAAAAATCAAGCTCCACTTGTCTATCATCACGGTCAATTCTTGACCAGTAAAGCTTTATGAATTCTATCGATATTATCGGCTACGTCGCTGCATTTTTAACGACTAGCGCGTTCATCCCACAAGCATGGCTCACGTGGCGTCGCAAACGGGCTGAAGGTGTTTCGCTCGGCATGTATTGCATTATGGTTGCCGGCACCGTTGGTTGGCTGATCTACGGCATCATGCTTGGCGCTTGGCCTATCATCGTGGCGAATGTAATTTCACTCTCGCTATCGGCGTTTATCTTGGTAATGAAGTTAATTTATAAGTAATTGGCTTTATCAAGATCTTTGTACACGAATTGGAGCTGTCCAGATCGTCAACCTCAATTCAAATCCGCTAATTAATTGATTAGCAGACGCTCCAGCACACCCTGCGAATCAAACGCTGCGCGGCGTAGCCTGTCAGCCACACCTTGCCATTCACGTCCGACTGGCAAACCTTCTACCAAAATGATATCGGCGCCGACGTGATCAAGCTCACGTAAATCTGCGTACAGATCATGTGCATAAGAAATCGGATCAGGATTTAATTGACGCCAGCCTTGTAATTGCGCATTGGCGCTATGCGGCTGATAAGCCATCACGGCGACGCGTTTTCCCACAATCAGTAATTGATTAACGGTCGATTCCAAGTCTTCAACAGCGACCATCGCCACCGGCGTACTCGGTGCGTAATGTGCTTCTAATGTACCCGATGCACGTGGGGCAGCTTGATCTGGTGCATTCACCGCCCTGCCTAATACTTGTTCCAATTGCAGCGCGCTGATATGGCCCGGGCGTAACAGCACAGGACCATGCGTTGCTAAGCGGCTCATATCAACGATCGTTGATTCTATGCCGACGTCGCTTTGTCCACCGTCAAGCACAGCAGCGATCATGCCGCTCGCAATTTCAGCAGGAAACTCTTCAATGACGTGCTCAGCCTTGGTTGGACTGACATGCCCAAACTTGTTTGCCGATGGTGCCGCGACGCCGCCCTGGCCATCTTTAAACGCACGCAATAAAGCTTGTGCCACTGGATGTGATGGACAACGAATGCCTATCGAATCTTGACCACCAGATACCGCATCAGGGATATGCTCGGCGCGCTTCAAAATCAAGGTTAAAGGACCAGGCCAAAACGCATCGATCAATGCTTGCGCTGGTGCAGGGATCTCTTGCACCCAGTAACTAATATCTGCTTCTGGAGCGACGTGCACAATCACAGGATGATTTGAGGGGCGGCCTTTGGCTTTATAGATATTCGCGACGGCATTAATGTTTTCTGCGTCGGCGCCAAGGCCGTACACCGTCTCCGTCGGAAATCCAACTAAGGCACCTTGTTCTAGGGCGCGGGCAGCCGCAAGAATTTGCTCAGTAGAATTCAATCTCAACCTCAGTCTTGATCAAATAGCGATACCGAGAATCGCACACGCTTGGAGCATCTCGTCTTGCGCTTGTTCCAATGTTGGCGCGATAAACGTGATGTGCCCCATCTTACGAGCACGACGTGCTTCTGCCTTGCCGTACAAATGCAAGTGCGCTGATGGCAAGGCTAAAACTTTATCCCAAGCGGGCTGACGTACAACATCGCCATCGAACCAAATATCACCAAGAATATTCAACATGACGCAAGGTGAATGCTGACGCACATCACCCAAAGGCAAACGCGCCATCGCGCGTACTTGTTGCGCAAATTGACTAGTGACACAAGCATCAATCGTGTAATGCCCGCTATTGTGTGGACGTGGTGCCATTTCATTGACGACAACTGAGCCGTCTTGCAACACAAAAAATTCTATGCAGAGCACGCCAACATAATCAATATCGGCGATCAATTTCAATGCGGCATTTTGCGTTTTTAACGCAGCGTCGGCAGAGACGTGCGGACTAGGTACGGTAGTCGTGAACAAGATGCCGTCGCGATGCACGTTTTCTGCAATCGGATACACGACGGCTTGACCATCCGCGCCACGTGCTACCAATACAGAAATCTCATAAGCGAGTGGCAGCATTTTTTCTAGCACGCAGACCACACCTTTGAGATTAGTAAAAGCCGCGCGCAATTCGTCCATCGACTTAACGCGCACTTGACCTTTACCGTCATAACCCATGCGTGCTGTTTTCAAAATCCCAGGGAATAAATCGGCACTAACTTTTTCCAGATCATCTGCTGTACGCAAAATCGCATGCGGTGCTGGCAAGATGCCCGTTTGAGGCGCACAACGCGTGAAGAATGCTTTCTCTTCGATACGGTCTTGGGCGATCGACACACATGCCGCGCTTGGCGCAACGAAGCCCGTTTCGGCTAATTTGGCCAAGCTACTTGCTGGCACATTTTCAAATTCTGTGGTGAATGAAGCACACGCCTCGGCTAACTTTTGCAAAGCCGTCGCGTCATCGTAAGCCGCTTGTATATGCGCGTCGGCGGCATGCGCAGCCGGACTGCCCGCTTCTGGTTCTAACACCGTCACTTTGAAACCTAAGGCTTGCGCTTCGTGCACAAACATACGCCCCAATTGTCCGCCACCGACCATGCCTAACATGCTGGATTGAGTGTTGGGAAATTGTGGATTAGTGTTGATAGACGTGGACATCGTTGGTTTTTCCATGCTGATACGATACGAATTAAATGCGACTTGAAACGTGGTTTGAAACTAAAAAGATACTGTGTATTCTGGCTAAAAGCAGTTTAGTAATTCTGCTTTTCACTCCTTCCCCTTCAAGGGGAAGGCTGGGATGGGGATGGGTTTCGATTGATTCACTTCGCACTTTACCCTTCAAATCCCATCCCCACCCTAGCCCTCCCCTTGAAGGGGAGGGAATTTCATCACGTCAATGTTGACTAGACTTAAAAATACTAGAGTCTGACTTTCAAAGAAATATAAACTGAAAGTTCACCGTCTTAAAATGTAACTCTGCATACCCCACACCTCTGTGGGAATAAAAACTCTAACCTCAAAATTCTAGTTACACTGGCAAATGCATATCCCGCGCAACTTGTGTTTGCTTAACGCGGAAGGCTTCTAACTTCGCTGCCATCACATCATCGGTCGTCGCTAACATTGCAATCGCAGCCAAGGCCGCATTACCTGCGCCTGCTTCACCAATCGCAAAAGTATTCACAGGAACGCCTTTTGGCATTTGCACGATTGACAGCAAAGAGTCTTCGCCACGCAAATACTTGGATGGCACAGGCACACCAAATACTGGCACGATGGTTTTCGCTGCAATCATGCCAGGCAAATGCGCCGCACCACCAGCACCTGCGATGATGCCGCGGATGCCGCGACTACGTGCTGTCTCGGCATAAGTGAACATTTCATCTGGCATGCGATGTGCAGACACGACCTGCGCCTCGAAAGGGATGCCGAATTCTTTCAGCATGGTCACGGCGTGTTGCATCACATCCCAATCAGATGAAGAGCCCATCACGACACCGATGATAGGCGTTGCGTTGTACGTTGCGTCGCTCATATTACGCCTTCAAACTTTCTCCCGTTAAGCGTTCTAAGGCTTCACGGTATTTCGCTGCGGTTTTTTGCACGACTTCGTCTGGCAAAGTCGGCGCTGGTGCTGTCTTATTCCAGCTTGTGATGGTTTCTAAGTAATCACGTACGAATTGCTTATCAAATGATGGTGGAGAAATACCTGTTGCGTAGGAATCTGCTGGCCAGAAGCGTGATGAGTCCGCTGTCAATACTTCATCCATCAAATGCAATACGCCATTGTCATCGAGACCAAATTCAAACTTCGTATCGGCAATGATGATGCCACGTGTTGCTGCGTAGTTTGCTGCCTCTGTATAAAGTTGAATACTAATGTCGCGCATCTTGGCAGCGAGTTCTGCGCCTATGCGTTTTTCCATTTCGGCAAAGCTAATGTTCTCGTCATGCTCACCCATTTCCGCTTTTGCGGCTGGCGTGAAAATTGGGGCGTCTAACTTAGCTGCTTGTGGCAAACCCGCTGGCAATTGAATGCCGCAAATTGAGCCGGTTTCTTGATAGTCTTTCCAACCAGAGCCGATGATATAACCACGCACAACCGCCTCCACCATGATAGGTTTTAAGCGTTTTGCCACCACCGCACGACCACGCACTTGTTCCACTTCATCGGCTGCCACCACAGTCTCAGGGGCAATACCTGTCAAATGATTAGGAACCACATGCGCTAATTTATCGAACCAGAAATTAGCCATTTGATTCAAGACACGACCTTTGTCAGGAATCGGCTCGTTCATAATCACGTCGAATGCGGACAAACGATCACTGGTAACGATCAACAACTTATCTTCGCCAACAGCGTAGTTATCACGGACTTTGCCACGACCTAACAGTGGTAGCGAATGTAAAGTAGAGTTAATTTGCGTAGTCATAATGTGGTCTCAAAAAAAATACTGAAGGGAGATTCAAGCAATGTGATATTGAATTATCTTCATATCCATTGTTGAAGCTCCCTAATGGGTCTATCGACCCGAGTTCCGTGCTAGTAGAGTCGAAAACGATCGAAACAACAGCACGTAATTATTTTACGAGCTGTGCCAAAGCGCCAGACTTGTATTGTTCTGCAATTTTTTCCAAAGTAATTGGCTTGATTTTCGCCGCTTGACCTTCGCAACCAAATGCGAGGAAACGTGCTTTACAAACTTGCTTCGCTGCTTCACGTGCAGGTTTCAAGTAATCACGTGGATCAAACTTACTTGGATTTTCAAACATGAAACGACGGATCGCTGCTGTCATTGCCAAACGAATGTCGGTATCAATATTGATTTTACGCACGCCGTTTTGAATACCGATCACGATTTCTTCGACTGGTACGCCATAAGTTTCTTTCATATCACCACCGAATTGACGAATTTCTTCGAGCAATTCTTGTGGTACGGAAGAAGAACCGTGCATCACCAAATGCGTGTTAGGAATGCGTGTGTGGATTTCTTTGATACGGTCAATCGCGAGAATATCGCCGGTTGGCTTGCGAGAGAATTTATACGCACCGTGAGAAGTACCAATCGCAATTGCCAACGCGTCACATTGTGTTTGGCTGACGAAATCAGCCGCTTGCGCGACGTCAGTCAACAACTGTTCACGTGTCATTTTGCCGTCTGCACCGTGACCGTCTTCCTTATCACCCATCATGGTTTCCAAAGAACCTAACACGCCTAATTCTGCTTCTACCGTCACACCAATCGCGTGCGAAAACTTCACCACTTCTTTAGAAACAGCCACATTGTATTCATAGCTAGCAACCGATTTGCCGTCTTCCATCAAGGAGCCGTCCATCATCACGGAGGTGAAACCGGACTTAATCGCTGCCATACAAACTGCTGGCGATTGACCATGATCTTGATGCATGACCACAGGAATATGTGGATACGCTTCGACCGCAGCAGAAATTAAATGGCGCAAGAAAGCTTCACCAGCGTACTTACGCGCACCGGCAGAGGCTTGCATAATCACCGGCGCACCAACTTCATTCGCCGCTTCCATGATCGCGGTAACTTGTTCTAAGTTATTGACATTAAACGCTGGAATACCATAGCCATTTTCAGCTGCATGATCCAGCAATTGACGCATTGATACGAGAGACATAGTTTTTAACTCCAAATAAAAAAATCTTCTTTTGAGGTGCTGATTAAGCTACTGCGCGGGCAGATTTTGTATCTGCGATGCT
>VFQS010003759.1_pt1 | contig 11418 bp, 17 predicted proteins | sample 3512361 | NCBI WGS metagenome assembly VFQS01 (sample SAMN10412375, study PRJNA504923) | tailings metagenome | isolation source: Relicate 1 Philex TSF3 active mining | place: Philippines | reverse complement strand
AATCGATATTTCAATATATTACTGTACAATTCATCATACTATTGTTTTTACAAACTCTTTTATCCGAAAAACATTTAAGTTAAAAACGAAATTAATTATAAATAAAGACGAAAAAATACTTAAAGTCACTCGAGAACCATTACGTAATATTTCAAATAACGAAAAAAAAAAGTTGAAAGCAATACAAGCAACTCAAGTTGCGTTATTAAAACAAATGCTTTTAGAAATTTCGCTTGTGTATTGTAAAAAACTTAAACTCATTGGTGTAGGTTTTAAAGTATTATCTTTAAAAGTATTAAATTTTGATCTTTTATATTTTAAACTTGGATATAGCCATGCTGTTTATTTTAAAGTTCCAAAAACTTTAAATGTTTTTTGTTTAAAAAATAATAAATTATTTCTTATAGGAAATTCTTTTATATTTTTAACTCAAGTCGCTGCTTTAATCAGATCATATAAAATTCCTGAACCTTATAAAGGTAAAGGTATATTATATATGGATGAAAAAATAACTTTAAAAGAAGGCAAAAAAGTATAAACTAATGAAAATTAATTCAGCCAAAATTCGAAATTATAAATTATTTAAATATAATTTATTAAAATTACAAATTTATTCTAATGAACCTGTATCTGATTTTTCGACTATTTCAAATTATATGTTAGAGCAAATAGAAGCATACTTAAAACAGGGATTAAAAATTATTTTTGAATACCATAAACGGCAATTTAAGATATTATTTATCGGTTTTCCTGTTGTTTCAAAATTGAAACAAATGAAACTTATACATTTTACCAATCACAATTTCATTTCACAAAATTCATGAATAAGTGGTATTTTTCGAAATCGATTTTCAATATTTTCTTATTTGACGTCATTACAGTCACAAAATTTTTCAAAAAATTTAAAACTTTTATTAACAATTAAAGCAAAACCACATTTAGTAGTCATTTTTAATCAAAAAATTGAAACAAATGTAATTAATGAATTTTATAAAACTGGAATTCCTATTCTATCTTTTAGTTGTAATTTTTTGAATATTTCCAAAATAACTTATAAAGTTTTAGGAAATTTTGATTTTGTTGAAAAAAAATTAAAAATAATTTATCTTTTTTTATTTTATTCCATATTAAAAAAAATACCATTAAAAAAGAAAAAACAATCAAATAATATAAATAAATTAATAATTATAAAAAAAACTCTTGAACCACATAAACTTAAAAAATAATTTATAAGATATTTATGCATATTACAAAAAACCGACCCCGTAAACCATTGTATAAAAGTTTTTTGCCATTAAAAAAAAATGTTCAAAATAATAATAAAATTATGAAATTTAATAAATTAAAATGACAAAAGTTTCAACATTTAACATCAAAAAAAAAAAAAACATTTTTTTATGATCCTGTTTCTTATTTTTTATCTAATTTTAAAAATTTTTTTAATAAAAAATTTAAATATAATCTACAAAATAAACAAAGACTGAGTTTTTATTACGGCAAATTAAGAAAAAGTTACTTTAAAAGAATAGTTAAATTAGTCTTAAAAGAATCTAAAAAATTTAACGTACGTGCATCTATTTTATTTATTCAAAAATTAGAGGCTAGATTAGATACTGCATTATATCGAACACATTTTTGTTATAGTTTTTATAATGCAAGTCAATTAATTTCTCACCAAAAAATTTATGTTAATAATAAAATTGTACAACACAAATTTTTTAAATTAAAAAAAGGAGACTTAATTACTTTTGATAAGAGTATTCATCATATTATTAGATTAAATATATTAAACTCAAAACTATGACCAATACCTCCTAAACATTTTTATGTTAATTATAAAACATTACAAATACTCGTCACAGAAAATATTAAATATACTAATTATTTTACATATTATCACTTTTGAATTGATTTTAATTCATTCATAAGGTATTATACAAAATAGATAAACTAAAAATATTATCTTCAGTAGCTCAAAGGTAGAGCGAGTGGCTGTTAACTACTAGGATGTTAGTTCAAATCTGACCTGAAGAGAAAACTTTATTCAAGTTTGAATTTAAATTAATTTAAAAAGCTATTTGGAAATAATCGGAATCGAACCGATAACTTTATGCTTGCAAAGCATACACTCTACCAATTGAGTTATACTCCCGTGTCAAGTTATTGCATAAATAATTTATAGCTATTGTCAATCAATTTTTTATTGTTGGTTAAATCTAAATTCATTGATAAAATAGTGTTTGTATTTTTTATTATTTTTTTAGTTCTAAATTTTTTTACTTCAATCACATTTGGAATAACGGTAGTGATACTAAAATAATAGAAAAAAGACAAAGTAGTTAAAAGTCCGAATACTTGTGCGCCTAGTGTTAGGATATCAAATTGTGGAATATTAAAAAAAGCTCGTTTGGTGAAATTGGTAGACACGTCAGACTTAAAATCTGATTTTTAATAAAAGTATCGGTTCAAGTCCGATAACGAGTAATTTTTATTTAAATGCCAAAATGATGGAATTGGTAGACATACTAGGTTTAGGTTCTAGTTCTTTTTATAGAAGAGTAAGGGTTCAAGTCCCTTTTTTGGTAAAATTTTTTAAAATAAATGCCTACTATTCATCAATTATGTCGTAATAAACGAAAAAAAAAACAAAAACAAAATAAAGTACCTGCATTAAATAATTGCCCACAAAAAAAAGGAGTTTGTATTAAAATTTTTTTACGAACCCCTAAAAAACCTAATTCAGCTTTAAGAAAATTAACTAGATTAAGATTAACTAACAATAAAAAAATAATGGCCTATATATCAGGTGAAGGACATAACCTACAAGAATATTCTACTGTTTTAATACGAGGTGGACGTGTTAAAGATTTACCAGGAATTAAATATCATTTAATTAGAGGAAAACTTGATTTTAATGGATTAAAAAAAAGAAAAACTTCACGTTCAAAATATGGTACAAAAAAAAACTAAAATAATAATACATGAATAAAAAAATAATCAATCAATTATTATTAAAAGGTAAAATGACAATTTCTGAAAAAATTTGACTTAAAACTCTTAAAGGATTTTATAAATCATTTACCAAAAATCATAAAAAATTTATTAATAAAGCATTAATAAATATCACACCTTTTTTAAAAACAAGACAACTAAGACAAAAAAAAAGAAAGTTAACAATCAAAGAATTTCCTTATGTAATTGAAAATAAAAATAGAATTTCGTTAGCTTTGAATTTTTTTTTAAATAAAACGAAAAAAAAAACAGAAACAAAAATACACAAAAAATTAATAGATGAATTAGTAGCTGCAGCCAAAAATATCGGAACAAATATAAACAGAAAAAAAAACTTATACGAATACGCATTTGTTAAAAAAAAATATTTTTATTACAGATGATTTTAAAAATAACAATCTTTGTATACGTTTAATAGGACTTGAACCTATAATCTTTGGGACCGAAATCCAACGCTCTATCCAATTGAGCTATAAACGCAAAAAAATGATTCAACAACAAACAATTTTAAAAGTAGCAGATAATTCAGGTGCTAAATCTGTAAAATGTATCAAAGTTCTTAACGGTTTTAATAGACGTTTTGCTGTTTTGAGTGATATTATTATAGTATCTATCCAAAAACTTCGTAATAAAGCTCGATCAATTTCTAAAGTGCAAAAGGGTGAAGTTTATAAAGCAATTATTATTCGAACTAGAAAAAAAATAACAAAAAAAGACGGAACAGTTACTTTTTTTCAATCTAATGCTGTTAGCTTAATAGGTAAACAAGGTAAACCCATAGCCTCTCGCATTATCGGGCCTATACCTAAAAAACTAAAAAGAAAAAAAAATCTCAAGCTCGCAACTCTTTCTTCGGGATTTATCTAACATTAAGTAAAATGTTTTTTATAGAAAGCTATTTTCAACAAATTATGAAATATGATTCAATTAATGCTTTTAATTTCAATAATCTAAAGCAAATTCCAGAATTAAAAACAATCATACTGAATTTTGGATATCAAAAATCAAATTTCAAAGGTCTTATTTCCGGTTTGTTAGCTTTAGAATTTTTAACGTCAAAAAAAAGTAAATTAACTAGATCTAAACACTTACATTTATTCTTGAAAATTAAACAGGGAAATCCTGTTGGTTGCAAAATAGTTTTAAAAAAAAAAACTATGCATCACTTTTATTTAAAATTAATAACTTCTATTTTTCCAAAACTTAAGAATTCGAAAAATACTCAATTTCAACAAAATTGTAAAGCAATAACAATTAGTATTCGAAATCCTTTACTATTTAAAGAACTGGAAAGTCACTATGAATTTTTTAGAAATATACCAAACCTAGACGTAACTTTATTAACAAATTCTAAATCTAAAAATGAACTTTTTTTTTTACTTAAATCTATTAAAATTTTTTCATAGATAAAAACAATTATTGCAAATGTAACTCAATTTGGTAGAGTATAATCTTGCCAAGATTATGGATGAGGGTTCAAATCCCTTCTTTTGCTTTTTCGGATAAGTGGTCGAGTGGTTTAAGGCGTTAGTTTTGAAAACTATTGTATTGAAAAATACCGTGGGTTCGAATCCTACCTTATCCTAATTTGTATAGACAAATTTTAAAAGCTTACAAATAAATTTGTTATATTTTTATATATTTGCATCTTGATTAATTTATAATCCAAAAGCGAAAAAATAGCAAAAAATTGAAGTTATATTTTTTGAAAAAAGATATTATTTATAAAAAACTTTTATACAAAATTCCCTATTTTTAAATTAAAAATGATTTTATTAATAATTTGTACAGTGTTAAAAATTCTTGCTATTGTTGTTCCTTTACTAATTTCTGTAGCCTATTTTACTATAGCAGAAAGAAAAATTATGGGTATTATACAAAGAAGAAAAGGCCCTAACGTAATAGGATTCGTAGGATTACTACAACCATTAGCTGATGGATTAAAATTATTTGTTAAAGAAACTATTTTTCCTAGTAATTCTAATTTAATTATGTTTTTAATTGCTCCTATGTTAACTTTTATTTTAAGTTTAATTGGTTGAGCTGTAATACCTTTATCAAAACAAATAGTCCTATCAGATTTGAATGTTGGAGTTTTATATTTATTTGCAACTTCTTCATTAAGTGTTTACGGAATTATTATGGCAGGTTGATCAAGTAATTCAAAATATCCATTTTTAGGAGCATTGCGTTCCGCAGCTCAAATGATTTCTTACGAAGTTTCTATAGGATTCATTATAATTAACGTATGTATTTGTGTAGGCTCTTTTAATTTAAGTTCTATAATATTTGCTCAAAAAAATATTTGATTCATTATACCTTTATTACCTATGTTTATTATTTTCTGTGTTTCAATGCTTGCAGAAACAAATCGTCATCCCTTCGATTTGCCTGAAGCTGAAGCTGAATTAGTATCCGGGTATAACGTTGAGTATTCTGCAATGACTTTTGCTTTGTTTTTTTTAGGTGAATATGCTAACATGCTTTTGATGAGCGCCTTTGTTTCAATATTATTTTTAGGTGGATGATTACCTTTTATTAATTTGTCTTTTTTAAATATTGTACCAAATAGTTTATGATTTAGTTTAAAAATTGCGTTAGGTGTAGTTTTTTTTATTGTTACAAGAGCAACTTTACCTAGATATCGGTATGATCAATTAATGTATATAGGTTGAAAAAGTTTTCTTCCTTTATCTTTAGGGTATTTATTATTCTCAGTAAGTATATTAATAAGTTTTAATTGATTGCCTACTTAAGTTAATGAATTCAACTTTTAATAATAAGTGAATCAAGATTAACTCGTAAATTATTATTATACAAATGCTGATTATTAATTGGTACATAACATCTGGAGGTGTTATAGACGTTGCCATTAGAAAAAAAGCAAAATATCAAACTTTCCTTAATTTTTTAACTATTAAAAAATTAGTTTTAAATAAATTCAAAAAAATTAAAAAAAAAACTACTAATTTATAAATAAAATAACCCATATTATATATAGTAATATAAAAACTTCAATATTCACTTAATTTAGCTTCAAAGTAAAATGTCAAAGTTTTAACGGGCACAAAAGTTGGAGACTGTAAAAAAAAACTTCAACTAGCTGGAAAAATAAAATTATTTAATATTAAAATAAACACAACTCAACAAATCAAACTAATTATACCTATATTTTTAAAATAAACATATTCAAACTGATATAAACCTGCTGAAATAAAAACAAAAATTTGGTAGCAAATAAATATAAATGTTATCTGATTTGCTATAAAGTATGATAATTGTAAATACGTTACAAAAACTTCAGTAACCTCAGTTATCAAAAAATAAAATGGACTATTATAATTATGAATTCAACTCAATTTTATAAAAGTAAATAATAAAATTTCTTTAAAAAAATAACAATTGAGTAACAAAAAACTTCAGGCAATAAAAGAAAAAAAAATTCGATATCTAATTTCTAATAGATATTTATAAATCATGAATTTTTAGGGAAATAGTTCAGTTGGTAGAGCAATGGTTTCCAAAACCGAAGGTCAAGGGTTCAAATCCCTTTTTTCCTGAATTTATTTTTTTTTTAAAGTTTTATATAATTTATTATTTTTAATAAAATTTCGCAGAATTTTTAGTATTTTTGAAAAATCACTAAATAACAAAATTCCTACTAAAAAAATGACAATAAGTTGGTTTACACTTATATTTTTCATTAAATCAAAAATTAGTTTTTGTCAATTAATGTAGGCTTATAGTTCAAAGGTAGAACGTACCGCTCATAACGGTTTTGTCGTAGGTTCGAATCCTACTAAGCCTAAATAGTAATAAATGAGTTTTAATTTAAAAATTTATAAACGTTTAAAAATTAAATATTATTTAAAAAAAATAAATTTTTTTTTTTTTTATCATGGAATTTCTTTAAATAACATAGAGTGAATTAAAATTGAACAACTTTTTAAAAAGAATGAACTAAAATATTTTCGAATTTTTAACACATTGATGATTAATATACTTAAAAATTCAATATTTAAAAATTTAACTGTTTTAATGCATGGCCCTATTATTTTATTAAACACTAATAATACTAAATTAACTTTAAAAAAATTAGAAAATATTAGTTCATGAATTAATTTATTATGCTTAAAGTTAAATACCAAAATTTATTCTAAAAAACAAATTAAAAATTTAAAAAAATTATCTTATATTGAAAATGTTTCTCTTTTTTTTAACTCTATGCAGTTATTAATTAAAATGCCTTATTACAAGTTTAAAAATAAAAAAGTGCTACAAATTTCGAAATAATGTGATTCGAACACATGACTTCCTGTTCCCAAAACAGGCACGCTACCAAACTGCGTTATATTTCGATGAAGGAAGTAGGATTTGAACCTACGATAAGATTAACTTAACAGATTTACAATCTGCCACTTTCAACCACTCAGTCATTCCTTCTATAACTTTTTAGCACGTGTACGAATTTTAATTCGTTTTTTTTTTTTTAATCTACAACCGTTATGCGGATAATAGTTATAGCTCATAATTAATTTAATAAAAACTTTTTGTTTTAATCGTTTTAAAATATATGATTGTTGCTTAAAAAATAAGTTATTAAAATGTAAAGCAACAGGTTTAATTTTATAAATTTTAAATTTTAGTAATAAAGCTTTTAAAATAGTGATTATAGCTTTCGGTTGTGTAATTTTTTGGGTTTTTTTAAAATTAAACATTCCTGCTGAAAAAAAAGATTTAGGACTTCCTTTTATAGTATTTACATTTATAAAAGTATTAGTTAGAGATAAATCAATGTTTATAATATAACTAATTAATTTTTGTCGATTAAAAAAAAAAGTATACAGATACGAAATGAAATAGTTTGTTTTATTTTTTAAGGCTTGTGCCTTAATATATACAGATACTATCAATCAACTTAAATAAAAAGAAATAACTTCTTTTTTTATAAATTCTATAATTGTAGTTTTATGAAGTAAGTATGTTATATAATTCTGAAGAATGAAATTAGGTGAAAAAAACGATTTATTTACTATTTTTAATAAAAACATGAATTTTTAAAATAATTTATATTTATATGAATTTAATGAAAAATAAATTTACTTGATTGACTCAAAAAAAATTAAACAATTTGTTAAAAAAAAACTTAAATAAAATCCCTTTTATTAAAAATATGATCCATGGTCAAAAGAATAACGCAGGGAGAAATAATGCTGGAAAAATTACAACTCGTCATAAAGGTGGAGGACATAAAAAAAGATATAGAAAAATTAATTTTATACGAAATAATGATTCAATAGGAATTGTAGTTAGTTTAGAATATGACCCTTATCGTACTGCTTTCATAGCTTCTATATACGATTTTTTGAATTTTAATTATTTTTATATAATTGCGCCAAAAAATTTAAATATTGGTGACATTGTAAAATCAGGACTTAATGCAGAAATAAAAATTGGCCATACATTAACATTAGCAAAGATTCCCGTTGGAAGTTTTATTCATAATATTTCGCTAAAAAAAAATAAAAAAGCTTGCTTTAGTAGATCTGCAGGAACGAATTCCCAATTAATAGAAAAAAATTCTAATTTTTGTCGAATAGTTTTAAGTTCTGGAGAACAAAAACTATTACCAAATACTTGTCATGCAACTATTGGAACAGTTTCTAATGAGTTTGCATTTTTTACACAAATTGACAAAGCAGGCCGTAACAGATGATTAAATAAAAGACCTACTGTCCGGGGAGTTGCTATGAATCCTATAGACCATCCTCATGGAGGTGGTGAAGGTAAAACTTCAGGAGGAAGATCATCTGTAAGTCCTTGAGGCAAACCAAGCAAAAATGGTAAAGCAAAAAACAAGACATCCAAATTTTTAAAAGTTTAATGAATGAATAGAGTTAAATGAAAAGGACCATACATTAACAGTAAACTATTAAAAAAAGTTGAAAATACCAATTCTAGTTCCAAAAATATAATTAAAACAACTTCGAAAAATTCTATAATTGTACCAAAATTCATTGGCCTTACTTTCCAAATTTATAATGGTAAAACGTTCATAACTATAAAAATTATCGAAGAAATGATTAATCACAAATTTGGAGAATTTATTAATACACGAAAACAGTTTTCTTTTAAAAAAAAAAATAAATAAAAATGGGACAAAAAGTAGATGCACGTATTTTTCGATTAGGTATCTGTAAAAAAAATTGAGAACAAAAATATATTGAAAAAAATAATGAAGAATCATCTTTATATTTGTATAAAACTTTAGAGATTCAAAAATATATAAATCGAATTTTTGACTTATACAAAATAAAAATTCATAATTGCAAAATATTTTATTCAGACACTTCTTTACAAATATTTATTTCTTTTTATATCAGTGAAAAAACAATTCATATTATTGATAAAAATTTAACTAAATATCAAAAAAATTTTTCAATTCAAATTAAGCGATTAAATATTCAAAAAAAGAATAAAAAAAATACTTTATCTTATAGATTAAACTTAAAACAAACAATACTTTTAAAAAAATTTGAAGATATTTTACTAGAAAGTTTAAGCCAATTCACTAAAAAAAAAATTAGTATTTATATAAAATTACAAAACTTAAACAATTACAAACAATTATCATATACTCAAATTAAAAATTATAAAACTATTTTTAAACAATTAAAAAAGTTTGTCAGAAATTCATTTTTTAAAGAAGCCGTTAACATTTTATTTATTAATATTTCTAAAAGAAAATCAGCAAAACTATTAGCAGAATTTATAAGTTACCAATTTAAATTAAACCAAATAAGGAGTGATCAAATTATGATTGCTCGAAAAGATAATTATTTTTTAGGATTTTTAAAACAAACTGTAAAACTTTTAATAAATGCTGATATGTCACACCTTACAGGTGCAAAAATCGTAATTAAAGGTCGATTTAATCGAGCACCAAGAGCGAAAAAAGTTATAATGCAATTTGGTAAATTTTCTTTACAATCATTTAATTCTAAAATTGACTATTATCAATCAACTGCTTATACCATTAATGGAACTTTTGGAGTAAAAGTTTGAATATGTGAAAACTAAAATTAAAAAACTTATGTTATTACAACCTAAAAAAACCAAGTATAAAAAAACACAAAAAGGCAGACTACATAAATACAATTTTCGCTCAAATAAACTACAATTTGGAGATATTGGCTTAAAAGCTACCAAATCGGCCACTATTTCATCTAGGCAAATTGAAGCAGCTCGACAAGCTATTGTCCGAAAATTAAACCGAAAAGGAAAATTATGAGTACGCGTTTTCCCAAGTATACCTATCACAGCAAAACCTACAGAAGTTCGAATGGGTAAGGGTAAAGGTGCAGTTTCTCATTGAAGTACTAAAATTAGTGCTGGTACGATTTTATTTGAAATTTGTGGAATATCTAAAAATATTGCAATTACAGCTTTTAAAACCGGAGGCGCAAAATTACCTATTAAAACAATAGTTTTTTTATAATTTGTACTGCATCATAGATCACAGAGACTATAAAAATTTTAAAATTTATTTAAAACTATAAAATTTGATGGGAACTTTAAGATACAAAATTTTATTTAAGCTGCATCAAAGCCACCGAAAAACAGATACCTTTATTTTATATTAATATGTTATTACAAGCAGCTAAATTTATAGGAGCTGGATTAGCAACTATTGGACTAGCAGGGGCTGGAGTAGGAATTGGTACCGTATTTGGTGCGTTAGTAATTGGAACTTCACGAAATCCTTCTTTAAAAGACGAATTATTCAAAATGGCTATTTTAGGTTTCGCACTAACTGAAGCTATTGCACTTTTTTCATTAATGATGGCGTTTTTAATTCTTTTTGCATTATAATATCAAAGCATTAAAAAAAAGAAAAGGGTATGTAGCTTAGTCGGTAGAGCATTGGACTTTTAATCCACAGGTCTTGGGTTCAAATCCCAATGTACCCAAAGTTTATTAATTTACACATGATAATCTTAAATCTAAATTATATTTTAAATATTATTATAATTCTATTTTTAATTGGAGTGCTAGGACTTGTTTTAAATAGAAAAAACATCTTAATCACGCTAATATCTATTGAATTAATGCTATTAGCTATAAATCTAAATTTTGTTATTTTTTCTATTTATTTAGATGACATTACAGGTTACGTATTTGTCTTATTTGTATTAACTATTGCTGCAACAGAATCTGCTATAGGTTTAGCTCTCTTAACCGTGTACTATAGAGTAAAAAATACTATTAAAATGGATACAATTAAAAATATTAAAGGTTAAATCAAGAACGGAAACAACAGGATTTGAACCTGCAATCTTCGACGTGACAGGTCGATGCTTTAACCATTAAAAGCTATATTTCCTTAACTCAAAATTAATTTTTCAT
>VFQS010003756.1_pt1 | contig 11440 bp, 9 predicted proteins | sample 3512361 | NCBI WGS metagenome assembly VFQS01 (sample SAMN10412375, study PRJNA504923) | tailings metagenome | isolation source: Relicate 1 Philex TSF3 active mining | place: Philippines | reverse complement strand
CCCTGGCGGTGGAGCCGATCCTCAACGCCGGCAGCAAGGCCTGCCGCACCCTCAAAGACCGCTGGACGGTGGTGACCGTGGATGGCAGCCTCTCGGCCCAGTGGGAGCACACCATCGCCGTGACCAGCGACGGCTGCGAAATCCTCACCGACCGCGATTTCTGAAGCGCCTCAGCGGGCTGATCGCTGGCTGGTGGCCTGGAAATAGAGCCAGCGGCTGAGGCATGCCAGGGGCATCAACAGATAGGTGAGTGGGTTGGGGCTGACGATCACCAGCCCCCAGTTCCAGCGCACCTGCCGCAGGATTTCGCGCGCCACAAAGCCTGCGCTCATCACCCCGATCGGGTTGAGGGCTGATCGGAAGGGCCCCAGCACTAGGCGCCGCAGCCGTAGCTGCGGCCCTGCCAGATCCAGGCTTCGCAGGCTCAGCAGCTGACCCTGCAGCCGTTTGCTGATCTCGTAGAGGGGGCTCACCGCGGCCTGAATTTCGGCTTCTGAGGTGTTCATCCACAGCTCCCGAGCCACGGGGCGGTCTGGATCGGTGTTGGCGATGGCGGCAAAGAGCTCCAGCAGCCGCCAGCTGCTCAGGGCATTCACCTCCAGTGAGCGCAGTACGGCTTCGGCACTGCGGTCGGCGTGGCTGTTGAACCCGTGATTCACCACCAGCACATCGCAGCGCTCCAGCACGGGTTGCAGCTCCTGTTCCTCACCGCAGTGCCAGCGCACCTGCTCAAGTGGCACTGCTTGGCCGTCGGCGCTGGCGAGGGTGAGCGGCGCATCACTGCTGGTGAGAGCCACCAGAGCGGCGCCCTGGCGATGCAGCTCCAGCAGCAGCGCTCGTCCCAGGCTGCCGCTGGCTCCGGTTACGGCCACGGTGCGGCCGGCAAAAGGCAGCTCAGACATCGGCAATGGGCGTTGGCGTCAGCTTGCGGCATCCTCAAAGCAGTTGGAGTGGCGCGGATGTCGGCGGCGCTGGTGGCCCTGTTCGCCCCCTACTGCCAGGGCGCTGCCGATCCCGTTGCTCTGGAGCGGGGGCTGCAGCTGCTGGCGCAGGGGAGCCTGCAGGGCCAGCGGCTGCTCCGGCCCGCCGGCCAGCGCCCATTCGTGCTGCAGTGGCAGCCGGGTGTGGCGCCGCTCGAGCCGGCTCAGGTGCAGCTCTCGGTTCAGGGTGTGGGCCTGGAGCAACCGGTGGTCTACCGCTTTGAACTGCCCACCCATCGGCTGCTCCAGTGGCTGATGGCCTGGCAGGCGAGGGGTGGGGCGTCCGGTCAGCCTGCGGATCTACCGGAGGCGTTCTGGCAGTGGTTGATTCTTGGGCTCGATGCCCAGGCGTTACAGGCCTAGATTCGCCGCACCAGCGTTCGCCTCATGGGTCACGACAGCGCGAGCTCCCACGCCCGTTCGTCGGCCCTGCTGATCGGCTCCTGTGAACCCTTCAGTGGCAAATCTGCTGTGGTGTTGGGGCTTGCCCGCCAGTGGCTGCAGCGGGGCCTCACGGTGCGGATTGGCAAACCCCTGGCGGATAGCGCTGAACTGGGGGCCGGCGGCGGTGGCCTGCTGATCGACGACGACGTGCGCTTCGTGGGCCAGATCCTGGGCCTGAGCGAAGCGCAGCTGGTGCCCTCCGTGCATCTGCAGGGTGCCGCTGCCTCGCGCGAGCGACTGCTGGCCGGCACTCTCACAGCAGGTGAAGGATTGGCGGCGCTGCAGGAGCAGCTGAGCTCAGGCGGTGAAGGCATCACCCTGTTGGAGGGTGCCGGTGGCCTCAGCGATGGCCTGCTCTACGGCCTGGATCTGGTGCAGGTGGCCCGGGGGCTGCAGGCGCCTGTGGTGTTGGTGCACAGCTGGAGCGGCTGCCACAGCGCCGAACCCCTTCTGGCTGCCCGCGAGCAGCTGGGCGATCTGCTCTGCGGTGTGGTGCTGAATGGTTTGCCACCTGAGCAGGTGGATGCAGTGCGTTCCGAGGTGGCTCCTGCCCTGGAGCGGCTTGGCGTTCCGGTGCTTGGGGTGATGCCCCGTTCGCCCCTGCTGCGCAGCGTCACGGTGGAGGAGCTCAGCCGGCGTCTGGATGCGGAAGTGCTCTGCTGCCGCGATCGCTTGGATCTGCTGGTGGAAACGCTTTCGATCGGTGCGATGAATGTGAACTCCGCCATGGAGTTTTTCCGCCGCCGCCGCAACATGGCCGTGGTCACCGGTGCGGATCGCACCGATATTCAACTGGCTGCCCTGGAGGCCTCCACCCAATGCCTGATCCTCACCGGTGCCGGTGAACCTCTGCCTCAGTTGATTTCCCGGGCCGAAGAACTGGAAGTGCCGCTGCTCAAGGTGGAGCACGACACCCTCACCACGGTTGAGGTGATCGAAAGCGCTTTCGGGCATGTGCGCCTGCACGAATCGGTGAAGGCCACCTATGCCTTCCGCCTGGTGGAGGAGCACTGTGATTTTGAGCCGCTGCTCAAGCGTTTGCGACTGCCGGTGCCAGCGTGAACACTGCTAGTTTCGAGGCGTCAGCAGGTGGTGTGCGTTGACCCGGTCTCTTGATATACCGGCCTTAGACCGGATCGACACCCTGGCCCAGGAGCTGGCCATGCTGCAGGACCGCAGCAAGCGGCGGATCGCCATTCTTGGCAGCCGCCATGTGCCTGTGGTGTCGGTGCATCTGGTGGAGCTGGTGTCGCGCTCCCTCGCCCAGGAAGGCCACAGCCTGATTACATCCGGTGCCCAGGGTGTGAACTCCGCTGTGATTCGCAGCGTGCTCGAGATCGATGCTTCACGCCTCACGGTGCTGCTTCCCCAGAGCCTGGATCGCCAGCCCCGTGAATCGCGTGAGCAGCTGGAGCAGGTGCTGCACCTGGTGGAAAAACCAGAAAATGATGAGCTGCCCTTGCCGATGGCCAGCAGCCTCTGCAATCAGGAAATCATTCGCCGCTGCGATCAGTTGATCTGTTTCGCCTTCCACGACAGCGAAACCTTGCTGGCCAGTTGCCGCACGGCTGAGGACATGGGCAAGGTGGTGAGTTTGATGTTCTTTGACTGATCACTCCAACAAAGAGTGATCAGCTCAGCTCAATCCTTGGCCTGAAAAAAACCTTCCTCAGATGGCTTTGAGGCCTTCCAGGTAGAGCAAACCTGCGCAGGTCATCGCCCCAGCCCAACAGAGCGAACGCACCGGCGGCAGATTGGCCACGTAGGCCGCGATGTAAGCCAAGCGCAGTGCCGGATAGGCCCAGGCGGCTGTGATCGCGATGCTGCTGTGCACGTCGGCAATCAGGCAGAGCAGGGCTGCCGGTGCAAACAGCACGAAGGCTTCAAAGCTGTTGAGGTGAGCCCAGTTGGCGCGTTTGCCCCACTCCGGCAGCCGATCGAACATCGCCCGCGGCGCTGCCAGATCCGCCACGGTGAAATCGGCCTTGGAACGCGCGGCCCCCAGGGGCACCAGGCTGAAGACCACCACCCCTGCGGCGAGGCAGAGCGACCAGGCAAAAGCGGATTCCATGGTGGTGGGTGGTTTCAGCCTCCTTTTCTAGGCTGGGGCCTGATCCCGCCGACCCATCCGCCCTGCCCATGGCCGACACCTATTCCTTCGACGTGGTTTCCGACTTCGACCGTCAGGAGCTGGTGAACGCCCTTGATCAGGTGCGCCGCGACGTGTCGACCCGCTACGACCTCAAGGATTCGAACACCGAGATCGATCTCGAGGAGACCAGCTTCACGATCACCACCGCCAGCGACATGACGCTGCAGGCTGTGGAAGATGTGCTGCGCCAGAAGGCCACCAAGCGCAATCTCTCGCTCAAGATTTTCGACTTCCAGACGCCTGAGCCCGTGGGCGGCAACCGGGTGAAGCAGGAGGTGAAGTTGCGCAAGGGGCTCACCCAGGAGCTGGCCAAGAAGTTGAGCAAAACCGTGCGCGATGAGCTCAAGAAGGTCACCGTTGCGATTCAGGGCGACACCCTGCGGGTGACCGGCAAGAGCAAAGACGATCTGCAGGCGGCGATCAACCTGCTCAAGGCTCAGGAGGTGGAGGTGCCTCTGCAGTTCCAGAACTACCGCTGAAGCCCAGCGGCAACACCTCAATCTCCGGCAGGCCCTCAGCCAGCTGGCTGAGGCGCGTGTGCAGGGTGAGGGCCAAGTGAAGGAATGCGGGGGTCTGGGCGAACTCCCGCCGCACCACCAGCGCTTCTCCCGATTGGATCGGCAGTTGTAGAGGAAGGCGATGCATGGCCGGCCCTGGCAGCTGCAGGCTCAGCGCCGTGCCGTAGCCGATGGTCAGTTCCTGCTCGGTTTTGTCTTCCCACAGCTGCCGCTGGTAGCGCTTCATCCGCACCGGTGAGTTCCAGAGGCCCAGCTGGCGCAGGGCCCGTTCAACCTTGGGGTAGGCATCGGCCGGTAGCGCCAGGCTCGGGAAAGCGGCGAGAGCGGCGAAGCAAAGCGAGGGCTGATCCAGCAGCGGGTGGCCCTCCCCCACCAGGCAGTGCACCGGCATCCGCGAGAGGGTGAAGCTGGTGAGATCGGGATCGTCGGCTTCGGGTAGATCGGGCAGGCCCGAAAGCCACACATCCACAATCCGCTCGCGCAGCAGCTCCCAGTTGCGCTGAACGCCCACGATGTTGCACTCCCCCAAGATCCAGCCCGGCGGCACAGGCGTGCACAGCAGGGGCCCCGACCAATAGGTGGCCTCCAGGCGCAGCGGGCGGTGGCCCATCCAGCGGGCGATCTGATGAACCCGCCGCTCCGCCGCCAGCAGGGGCTCATCGCCGATCAGATCCCATTCGCCATCGAGCTTGTGGCCCTTGATGCCGAACAGGCGCAGGCAGCGGCCCGCCACCCGCGACACGCTCGATTGGCTGATCCCCAGACGCTCCGCCACGGCTTCGCCCGTGCGCAGCCAAAGCAGCCCGTCGAGCGCGGCCAGCACGTCCTGCTCGACCAAGGCGGATCTGGATCGCAGCGGTTCATCATCGGGCAGAGGGCGGCTCCACCAGCCTTCGTAGAGTTGAGCCAGTGCCTCGCAGCTGCACATGGCCAAGGGCAGCTGGCGCTTCTGGATTGATCGCGGCGGCACCTTCACCGATGTGGTGGCCCGCTCGCCCCAGGGCGGACTTCTGGTGGAGAAGGTTCTTTCGGTGCAGCCCGATCAGCTCGGGGATCCGGCGGTGCACGCGATCCGCCGTTTGCTGGGGCTCGATGCTGCCGAGGCCCACCTACCCGAGGGCTGGATTGGGGAGGTGCGGCTCGGCACCACGGTGGCCACCAACGCCTTCCTTGAGCAGAGCGGTACGCCCGCATTGCTGCTGGTGAATCAAGGCTTCGCCGATCTGTTGCACATCGGCGACCAACACCGCCCCGATCTGTTTGCGTTGGTGATTGAGCGCCCCGCCCCGCTCTATCAACGGGTACTGGAGATTCCGGGCCGCATCGGAGCCAACGGCGAAGAGGTGGAGCCGTTGCAGTTCTCGGAGGCGCTGCATGAGCACGTGCTGCAGGCCTGGGCTGATGGCTTCCGCAGCGTTGCGGTGGCGCTGCTGCACAGCGTGGTCAACCCGAGCCATGAGAAAGCTGTTGGCGCCTGGTTGGCGTCGTTGGGGTTCGACCAGATCGCCTTGTCGCATCAGGTGAGCCCGTTGCCGCGCCTGGTGCCCCGGGGGCACACCACCGTGCTCGAGGCGGCGGTTGCACCCGTTCTCAGCGCCTATCTCCAGCAGCTGCAGGCGGATCTCGGCCCTCATGTGCCGCTGCAGGTGATGCAATCCAGCGGCATGCTCACCGCTCCGCAGGCGCTTCATGCCAAGGACACGATCCTGTCCGGGCCAGCAGGCGGCCTGGTGGGTGCCGCCCGCACCGCTGCTGCAGCTGGTTTCCAGCGGATCGTTGGCTTTGATATGGGGGGCACGTCCACCGATGTTTGCTACGTGGAGGGCGCCTGGCCCCGCCATCAGCAGGTGGAGTTGGGCGGCGTTCCGATCCAGGCGCCGATGCTGGCGATCCACACCGTGGCGGCCGGTGGTGGTTCCTGTGTGAGCTTCGATGGTCTGCGGCTGGCGGTGGGTCCGGATTCAGCTGGCGCAGATCCAGGGCCGGCTGGCTACCGGCGCGGCGGCCCGCTCACGATCACCGATGCCAACTTGCTGCTGGGCCGGCTGCAGCCGCAGCACTTCCCGGCGGTGTTTGGCCCTAAGGGCGATCAGCCCCTGGATCTCGAGGTGGTGCAGCAGCAGTTCGAGGCTTTGGCCGCTGCCATGGGCTGCAGCCCTGAGCAGGCGGCGGAAGGTGCTTTGGCTGTAGCCCTGGAGCGCATGGCGGAAGCAATCCGCCGCATTTCGATTCAGCAGGGCCACGATCTGAGCGAAGCGGTGCTGTGCAGCTTCGGTGGTGCGGGCGGCCAGCACGCCTGCGCCCTGGCCGAGCAGCTCGGCATGCGCCAGGTGTTGTTGCATCCCCTCGCGGGTGTGTTGTCGGCCTATGGCATCGGCCTGGCGGATCAGGGCCAGGTGCTGGAGCAGATCGTGGCGGAGCGGCTCAGTGATGCGCTCATTCCGCAGCTGGAGCAGCGGGTTCAGTTGCTGCTCCAGTCGCAGCTGCCGGGCGGTTTGGGCGTTGATGGTGACGTTCGGCTGGAGCGGCATCTGCATCTGCGCTGGCCCGGCGCTGATCAGGCGTTGCCGGTGCGCTGGCCCCAGGAAGCGAGCGCACCGGCGCTGGCGGAGGCGTTTCAGCAGGCCTACCGCGAACGGTATGGCTATCTCCCCTCGAGGCCGGCAGGCTCTGCCGGCTGGCCGGAGGTGGAGCGGTTCTCGCTGGAGCTCACCTGGCCTGGTGCGCCGTTGCACGCAACGCCCCCGGCCGATGCATCGGCGCACCAGGCCCCGGAGTGCTTCGTGCAGCTGCACATCGATGGCGCCTGGCAGCGCGCGCCCCTGTGGCAGCGTGAGCGCCTGGCTGTGGATCAACAGCTCAGCGGTCCGGCGTTGATTGCCGAGGCCACGGGCACCATCCTGCTGTTGCCGGGTTGGCGTGCTCGCGTGCTGCCGGCCAGCGAGCTCTTGCTGGAGCAGCAGGCCGTGAGGGTGCGGCCGCCGCTGGCTGCCAGCGAGAGCCCGTTGGATCCGATCCAGCTGGAGTTGTTCAGCCATCGCTTCATGGCGATCGCCGAGCAGATGGGCACGCGGCTGCAGCAGACCAGCGCTTCGGTGAACATCCGCGAGCGTCTCGACTTTTCCTGTGCGCTCTTTGATGCGGCAGGTCGCTTGGTGGCTAACGCTCCCCATATCCCCGTGCACCTGGGTTCGATGGGGGAGAGCGTGCTGGCGTTGCTGAGGGATGTGCAGCGCGGCGCCTTGGAGCCTTTGGCACCGGGTGATGCGGTCGTTTCCAACAACCCGTTCAACGGCGGCACCCACTTGCCGGATCTCACGGTGATCAGTCCGGTGTTTACCGGTGATCAACTGGTGGCGTTTGTGGCCAGTCGGGGGCATCACGCCGATGTGGGCGGCATCACGCCCGGCTCGATGCCACCCCACAGCACCACGATTGAGCAGGAAGGTCTGCTGCTCGACAACGTTCCCCTGGTGCGTCATGGCCGTTTGCTGGAGGCGGATTGGCGCGAACGGCTCAGCGCAGGAGCCTTTCCGGTGCGCAACCCCGATCAACTGATGGCTGATCTGCAGGCTCAGGTGGCGGCCAATCACCTGGGGGTGGAGCGGCTCCTGCAGCTGATGGAGAGCCAGGGTGTCGATCCGGTGTGCAGCGCCATGAGCCAGGTGCAAGACCATGCCGCCGAAGCCGTGCGCCGGGTGATTGATCAGCTCGCCGATGGAGAGGCGCGGTTGCAGATGGACTGCGGCACCGAGATTCTGGTGGCCGTGCAGGTGGATCCGGCCCGCCGCCTCGCGCGGATCGATTTCAGCGGCTCTTCGCCTCAGCAGCCCAGCAACCTCAACGCTCCCCTGGCGATCACCAAGGCGGTGGTGCTCTACGTGTTCCGCTGCCTGGTGCAGGAGCCGATTCCGCTGAATGCCGGTTGCTTTGCGCCCCTCGAGCTGGTGGTGCCCGAGGGTTCTGTGCTGAACCCCCAGCCCCCGGCGGCAGTTGTGGCGGGCAACGTGGAAACCTCCCAGGCGGTGGCTAATGCCTTGTTTGCGGCGCTGGGCGTGCAGGCGGCGGCCCAGGGCACGATGAACAACCTCAGCTTTGGCAACGCGCGCTGCCAGTACTACGAAACGATCTGCGGCGGTACCGGCGCCGGTGAGGGCTACGCCGGCGCCTCAGCGGTGCAGTCGCACATGACCAACTCCCGCCTCACCGATCCGGAGATCCTTGAGCAGCGCCTGCCCGTGCGGCTCGAGCGGTTCGCGATCCGCCAGGGCAGCGGCGGTGCCGGCCGCTGGCGCGGTGGTGATGGGGTGGTGCGCGAACTTCGGGCGCTCGAGCCGATCACCCTCTCGCTGCTCACCGGCAGCCGAGAGGTGGCTCCCTTTGGCCTGGCCGGTGGCGAGGCCGGTGCCTGTGGCGCCAATGCCTTGCTGCGTGCCGATGGGGAGTTGGTGCCTCTGCCGGCACGTGCCGCCGTGGAGCTGCAGGTTGGCGATCGTGTGATCGTGGAAACGCCAGGGGGTGGTGGGTATGGAGCGGTCCAGCTGACCCCTTGAGCGTTTTGGCTTGAGTGTTGTGGGTGGCTCGCAACGCGCTGTCCGTAGGCGGATATCCACGGATATCCAGACTTGGACAGTTCCCCTCGCCCATCCCGCCGTGCTGCTTCACCGCCTATGCATCGGCAGCGCTGCAGCCCTGGCCATTGCTCCCGCCCACGCCAACCTGCTGCAGGAGCAGGCGCAGCGCTTCCATCCGGTGCAATCCAGCGGCGGCATGGTGGCGGCGCAGGAAGCGCAGGCCGCGGCGGTGGGCGCTCAGATCCTGCGCCAGGGCGGTAATGCGGTGGATGCGGCGGTGGCCACCTCGTTTGCGCTGGCGGTCACGCTGCCGCAGGCCGGCAACCTGGGGGGCGGTGGATTTCTGGTGCTGTGGCTGCCGCGCAGCGGGCCGATCAGCACCTGCAGAGCCGTGGCCCGCGACACGTCTCCTCCCCAAGTGCTGACCGTGGGCCGTGGCGAGGCGGTTGCCCTCAACTTCCGCGAAACGGCGCCCCAGGCGGCTGGCCCTGATCTGTTTCTCAACCCCGACGGCAGCGTGAACCGTGAGCGGGCTCTGCGCAGCCTGCTCAGCACGGGCGTGCCCGGCACGGTGGCGGGCCTCACCCGGGTGCAGGCCCGCTATGGCTGTTTGCCCCTGGCCACGGTGATGCAGCCCGCCATCGAGCTGGCGGAGCGTGGCTTCCCGGTGGGGGCTGAACTGAGTGGCTCCCTCGAGGCTGCGGCGCCGCTGCTCAAGGCCCATCCCGCCAGCGCCCGGCAGTTCTTCAAGGCCGGTGGCCAGCCCTATCGGCCCGGGGAACGGCTCAGGCAGCCGGAACTGGCCGCCAGCTTGCGCTGCATTGCCCAGCAAGGCTCCAGCTGTTTCTACCGCGGGCGGTTGGCTCAGCAGCTCACGGCCCTGATGCAGGCTGGCGGTGGCCTGATCACCGCTGCTGATTTGGCTGCCTATCAAGCCCCCTGGGCCACGCCGCTGCAGGCCATATTCCAGGGCCATCCGGTGCTCACCATGCCGCCCCCCAGTGGTGGTGGCGCCACGCTGCTGCAGCTGCTCAACGTGCTCGAGCCGCTCAAGCTTGCCCAGAGCGGCCTCAACAGTGCTGCCACGATCCACACGATGGTGGAGGCGATGAACCTGGCCTATCGCGACCGCAATCGCCTGCTCGGTGATCCTGATCAGGTGGCGATGCCCCTGGATCGTCTCCTCAGTGCTCGCTATGCGGCGGAGCAACGGCAACGCATCCGTGCCGATCGCCATCGGCCGGCGGCCGAGCTGGAGGCCGAACCCAGCCCAGTGCTTGGCGGCACCAACACCACCCATCTCTCCGTGGTGGATCGCGATGGCGGGCTGGTGGCCACCACCACCACGCTCAACACGGCCTATGGCAACGGCATCACGGTGCCGGGGGCGGGCTTCCTGCTCAATAACGAGATGGACGATTTCACTGCCAAACCCGGTGCTCCGAATGCCTACGGCCTGCGGCAGGGCAGCCAGAACGCCATCGCACCAGGACGTCGCCCCCTCAGTTCGATGACGCCCACCCTTGTGTTCCGCCCGGATGATTCACCATTGCTGGCCACCGGCAGCCCCGGCGGCAGCCGCATCATCACCACGGTGCTGCAGGTGTTGCTCAATCGCTTGGTGCATGGCCTCAACCTGGCTTCCGCGGTGGCTGCGCCCCGTCTGCACAGCCAGTTGTGGCCCGATCAGATCAGCATTGAGCAGGGCTACAGCCCTGACACGCTGTCGCTGCTGGAGCGTCGCGGACACGTGGTGAAACTGGTGCCAGCCATGGGATCGGCCAACTCCGTGGAGGTGCGTTACGGAACTGGGCCCATTGCCGACGTGATCGTGGGCAGCCTGGGAACCGCGGATCCACGCCGCTTGGATGCTGCGGCTGTGGCCGAGCGGCCCTGAGGCGCCCTGTAATCCTGCGCCCCTCAGGCTCCCAGCAACAAGCTGCCGCTCGCCATCACGGCGTAGAGCGTGAGCAACAACGACCCCTCGTACCAACTGAGCTGGCGGTTTTCGGTGATCCAGTGCACGGCGAGCACCGTGGCCCCCAGGCAGAACAGGGCATCTCCGGGGATCGCCATGTGCAGGTAGCGACCCATCGGGATGCCGCAGAGCACCAGCAGCGGCAACACAAACAGCAGTAGCTGAACACTCGACTCCACCGTGCTCGTCATCGCGAGATCGATGCGATTGCTTACGGCGGCTTTGACAGCGATCAGCCCTTCTGAGAAGGATCCAAACAGCGGCAGCAGGAACAGACCCACAAACAGCGGATTGAGGTGGGCCCCCTCCACCAGCTGCTCGAGCGATTCCACGAGGTGCTCAGACACACCCACCAGCAGCAGGCTCACCAGCAGCAGCATGCCGATCAGCACCACCAGCGGGCGTTCTTCGCCGGTGGGTGGCAGCACCTGCCCCGATTGCTGCCTCACATAGAGATTGCGACCGGTGCCGAGTTGATAGACAAACGCCAGCAGATAGAAAACCAGCACCAGGCCCGCTACCACCGTGGAGTAGGTGGCAAAGCCATCAAATCGGTTGCTGCCGTCGCTCATTGTTTGGTGCAGGCGCACAAAAAAGATCGAGGGCACCGCCAGAAAGATCGTGCTCACCAGCAGTTGCTGGCTCTGTAATCCGGTGCTGTGGGGATGGATCCGGATCGTGGCCGTGTTGCGGGCGCTCAGCCAGGTGCTGATCCCGAGGATCAGCAGGCAATTGGTAATCACGGCGCCGGCAATCGAGATCACCACCAGCTCATAGAGGCCGCTGGCCAGGGC
>VFQS010003755.1_pt1 | contig 11442 bp, 8 predicted proteins | sample 3512361 | NCBI WGS metagenome assembly VFQS01 (sample SAMN10412375, study PRJNA504923) | tailings metagenome | isolation source: Relicate 1 Philex TSF3 active mining | place: Philippines | reverse complement strand
GGGTGTAATTGCCTTGCACCGCATCCAAAACCACAGGTGTTTGACCATGATGGTCATCGGGCAGTTGCCAGATTTGGTCGAGACCTTGAAGTGCCGATTGGCAATGACCCCATTGAATGAGTTGAGAGGGTAAGGCTGCAATAGGTTGCAGGATGCGGTTGGACAAAATGGAGCAGGCAATGAGGCTGCCCATGCTGAGCTCGCCTCTGGAAATCATCAATGCACCCGCTGCCACCAATACCACGTAGGCAATTTGTTGCAACGCTTGCAGATGGTGTTGGGCAGATTCGCTGATTCTGCGCAAGCGTAATTCTTCACCGCGTGCGGTGTCGGAAATGCTCTGCCACAAGCTGAGTTGACGCCAACCGCCTTGTCCAGACTTCAAGGTTTCTGCGCCTTCTATGGCCTCTACCAGCAGGCCTGTTTTTCGCATGTTGGCCAACGCCACCTGGTGACTGCGCTTTTCAATTTCTTGCAAACCTTGTAAGCCGATCATCAAGGACAACGACAAAAATACTGCAGGGATCAAGGCCAACCAGCCTGCCATGGCCCACAAGACAAAGGTGAACACCAAGGCAAAAGGGGCGTCGATGAGCATTTGCATGGCCGACCCTGTTAAAAACGCCCGCACACTTTCATAGGCCTTGATTTGTCCGGCCAAGCTGCCGACGCTGGTGGGCAATTTGTCCATGCGAACTTGCAGCAACCGCATGAACACATCACGGCCCAAGCGCTGATCGACCGCTTCAATGATTTTTTCGATTAAGTCGGACCTCAAACGCCGCGCCAACCACTCAAATGCAATGGCGCCCAGCACGCCCAAACTCAAAATCCACAAGGTAGCGCTGGCACCTGTTGGCACAACGCGGTCGTAGATTTGCAGGCTATAAAGTGAAATGCCCAGCGCTACAAAATTCAACATGACGCCATTCAGGCTGGCATCGATCAAGGTACTTTGATGCTTTTGAATTTCCAGTTTGATCAAGCGCCAGACAGGACTGTTCGATCGCTCAAAGGGCATCCTGAAATCGACCTTGACCAAAGCCAAAGAACTTAAGTGGTGTTGCGTGGACTCGCCATCTGCTGACTCCAGCACCCATTGCGATTGGCTGTTGTAACTTTTAACAACACGCCAAGCGCCTTCATGGTCGACCGCGAGGCAGGGTAGCTGGGAGGGATCGATGCTGGCGTTATTCAACCACTGCACAGATTTCCAATTCAGTTGTGACTTTAAGCGTTCTAAAGTTGTTTTCGCTGAGAGAACCTGCGCCTTGTCCAGGAAAGCAAATAACGCATGCTTGTCTATACTTTGGCGTTGCAGTTGCGCCAAGCGTTGCAAAGCAGCTTGCAACGAGTTCATGGCACAAACGCCACAGATGATGCAGCCACTGCGAGGGTGCCGTATCCTTGAATGTGTAACCGAGCAAGGCTTTGCAGCCAAGCCATCTCGTTTTCGATGACGGCCAATTCAGCCTGCGAAGTTTCTCGGGCTGCATTCATCACATCGTTCCAAGTTTTCTTGCCATTGATAAATTGACGCTCCCAAGCGGCTTGAATTTCTTTGGAAGACTCTAGATTGAGAAGCAGCATCGACGCCTTGCTTTGCTTTGCAGTGGCATTCAAAAAATCGGTTTGAACGGCTTCCAACACACTTCTGCGAGCATTCTCAATTTCTTGCAAGACGCCAGCGTGTTTGTTTTGCAAAGCTGCCAGTTGGTACGCCACAGCAAAGCCAGCACCTGTACTGGCACTGAAACCTACAAACACCCGGTTCGTGTTGGGCGTGTTGGCGTAGGTGTAGTTGCCACGTTGGTGCTCTGCGCGGACATAAACTTCAGGCTGCAAGGTTGCCCGTTTTTCGGCCATCTCGGCCAATTGCAGTTCTGCAACGCGTTCAAGTCGACGGATCAACGGCGAGTTCTCTAGGCTGTTAGCTTCCCATTGCGGTAAAGCTAGCCTCAAAGCATGTACATGCACTTCTTGAAGATAGATGTTTGGATGGATCAGCGCTTGACCCAAGTTTTTGGCCTCTGGTACCCATTGCGTCAGGCGAATCCACGCTTGCTTTTCTTGCTGCAAAGCATTGAACCGATCTTGACGAACTTGTATCAAGCGCAAGTTGGCGAAGTTGACTTCATTCAGAGGCGACAAGCCTTGTTCAGCACGGCGCGTTATTTTCTGTAGCAGTTGCCACTGCACCGTTTCACTTTTCTCCAAAACCTGTTGCTGGCGTTGTGCCGTGACCACTTCCACCCAGGCTTGAATTGTTTTCAAAGCCAAGTTTTGTTGAATTTCGATCAGGCGTGCATGTTCGATGGCTTGTGTGGCGATGGCTTTGTTCGACTGCGCAGTAAGTCGGCCGCCTGTCCAAAGGGGCTGCTGGAGTCTGAAGCTGATCACCTGTGGCGATCCTGTGTAGACAGGATCATTCGATTGCGCCTGTACGCGCTCCATTGAGATGGAGGGTGTTGGCCAAGAAGCTTGCTGTGCGACTTTCAAATCCATCCCTGCAGCTTGCAAGTTCTGGATTTGACTTTGGACTTGGGGATGTTCGGCGGTGACCTTCTGTAAAAGAAGGGGTAGCAGGGGGGATACGGCAGAAAAAACAGACGGCTTCGCAACCAAGCCAAATTCAGGATCTTTTGCGTTGGAATAAAGCGGTTGAGCGCTTATCAACACAAAAATACATAGCAGGGGTAGCCTATATATTCTTTTATATTTTTGAAAATTAATCAATAAAACTTTAAGTTGTAATTAATATTAGCATGTTTCAAGCATTTCTTTTGGGGGTCAGCTTCTATTTGCACGTGAAAAGCTCGTTCAACTTGGTTTTTGTGGATTGGCCTTCTAAGAGGGTTATGATTGAAATTAGCCCTGTAAATTGCAGGACAATTCGCGATCAAACGTGAATATTTTCGTATTCATTTTGAAGATTTTATGCCAACTTTTTTGGAGATGCTGATGCAACGTCGTTTTGTTCTTCCCATCCTGGTTTCTGCTATGGCGAGTGTCGCCGCCTTGTCTGCCGCCCCTCTGGCCATGGCGCAAACCAAAGATTTGAAAATTGCACACATTTACAGCAAAACTGGCCCTCTAGAGGCCTACGGCAAGCAAACGCAAGTGGGTTTGATGATGGGTTTGGATTACGCAACAGGTGGCACCATGCAAGTGGGCGGCCGCAAGTTGGTGGTGATCGAGAAAGATGACCAAGGCAAACCCGATTTAGGCAAGAATTTGTTGGCTGCCGCTTATGGCGATGACAAAGTGGACATTGCGGTTGGCCCCACAGCATCACCAGTCGCCTTGGCCATGTTGCCCGTGGCCGAAGAGTACAAAAAGATTTTGCTGGTCGAACCTGCCGTGGCCGATTCCATCACGGGCGAAAAGTGGAACAAATACATCTTCCGCACTGGACGCAACAGCAGCCAAGATGCTATCTCTAATGCCGTGGCTTTGGACAAAGCCGGCTATACCATTGCCACTTTGGCGCAAGATTCTGCATTTGGCCGTGATGGCGTCAAAGCGTTTCGTGAGTCATTAAAAACAGCCAAGCTGGTTCACGAAGAATACTTGCCACCAGCCACCACCGATTTCACGGCAGGTGCGCAGCGCCTGATTGACAAGCTCAAATCTCAACCTGGTCGCAAAATTATTTTCATCATCTGGGCAGGCGGCAATCCTTTCAAAATTGCCGACATGGACTTGAAGCGTTATGGCATTGAAATAGCCACCGGCGGCAACATTCTTCCAGCCATGGTTGCCTACAAGCAATTCCCAGGCATGGAAGGTGCTGCTTACTATTATTTCGGCATGCCCAAGAACACTGTCAACGACGCTATGGTGGCACGACACTACACGCAGTTCAAATCACCGCCTGATTTTTTCACAGCAGGTGGCTTTGCATCTGCCATGGCCTTGGTCACTGCATTGAAGAAAACCAATGGCAATACCGACGCCAACACATTGATCACTGCCATGGAAGGCATGAGCTTTGACACCCCCAAAGGCAAGATGACTTTCCGTAAAGAAGATCACCAAGCCATGCAGAGCATGTACCACTTCAAAATTAAAGTAGACCCTGCATTTGCTTGGGGTGTACCTGAGTTGATTCGCGAAATCAAACCTGAAGAAATGAATGTCCCTATTCGCAACAAGCGCTAAGGTGGCGTCAATTGGGCGTTTTACAAACGCATGCGCTCACAGTCCGCTTCGGCGGGCATGTGGCGGTCAATGCGGTCTCTTGTCGTTTTGAACCAGGCACCTTGACGGCCATTGTGGGCCCCAATGGTGCTGGCAAAACAACCTATTTCAACCTGATCTCTGGTCAACTACCGGCCAGCGAAGGCCGTGTGCTCTTGCACGGCCGTGAACTGACGGGTTTAAGTGCTTCAGCAAGAACACGTGCTGGCTTGGGCCGTGCGTTTCAGTTGACCAACTTGTTCCCCAACTTAACGGTGCTTGAAAATGTTCGACTTGCCGTTCAAGCCACAGAGTCTGGTGCGCACATGCGTGGCCTTAACCTATGGTCGATTTGGCAAGATCACGCAAAGCTCACAACCCAAGCTCAAGACATCTTGGCGCAAGTGGCCATGTTGTCCCAAGCCGAAGCCCCAGTGGCCAGCTTGCCCCATGGTGACCAAAGAAAACTAGAAGTGGCACTGCTGATGGCACTCAAGCCCTCGGTTTACATGTTCGATGAACCAACTGCCGGCATGAGTCATGACGAAGCGCCAGTCATCTTGAACCTCATTCGACAATTGAAAAGCGATAAAACCAAAACCATACTGTTGGTTGAACACAAAATGGATGTGGTACGCGAGTTGGCAGATCGCATCATTGTGCTGCACAACGGCCAGTTGGTGGCCGATGGTGAACCTTCCGAAGTCATGGCCTCATCCGTCGTACAAGAAGCCTATTTGGGTGCCAAGCCTTCATCTCAACAGGAGGCAATTTCGCACACCACTGAGGAGGGCATTTGATGTTGCCTAGCTCAGTTTTGCTAGAGATGAAAGACGTGCACACGCACATTGGTGTCTATCACATCTTGCACGGTGTCGATTTGAAAATACCCCGTGGTGAACTGACGTTGTTGCTTGGGCGAAATGGCGCAGGCAAAACCACCACCCTCCGAACCATCATGGGTTTATGGCAAGCCTCGCAAGGACAGATTCACTTCAACGACCGCGACATCACGCAGATGCGTACCCCTGACATTGCGGCACTTAACATTGCCTATGTACCAGAGAACATGGGTATCTTTGCAGATCTGACCGTCGAAGAAAACATGCTGTTAGCAGCGCGCAATGCATCCCGTGCGCAACAAATGGATTCAGACCGTTTGACATGGATTTACGCCATGTTTCCTGCCGTCGAAAAATTTTGGCATCACCCGGCCGGCAAGCTGTCTGGCGGCCAAAAACAAATGTTGGCAGTGGCGCGTGCCATGGTCGAGCCGCGCGATTTGCTCATTGTGGATGAACCCAGCAAAGGCCTGGCGCCTGCCATCGTGCAAAACATGATTGATGCATTTCAAAAAATGAAAGCCAGTGGCGTGACCATATTGTTGGTAGAACAAAACATTCATTTCGCTCAAGCTTTGGGCGACAGTGTGGCCGTGATGGACAACGGTCGTGTCATTCATGCGGGCAGCATGGCGGCACTCAGTGCCGACCCAGCGCTGCAGAAATCTTTGTTGGGCTTGTCATTGTGACGATCAATTTCAAAAGCAATTTGGACATCAAGCCTTTATTGTTGGTGCCGGTCTTGGCCCTGGCGGCACTGCCCTTTGTGGGTTCGTTTGACACATGGCTCACCTTGAGTGTGGCGGGTTTGGCCATGGGCATGATCATTTTCATCATGGCCTCTGGCCTTACGTTGGTGTTTGGTTTGATGGACGTGCTCAATTTCGGTCATGGTGTGTTCATTGCCTTGGGGGCGTTTGTGGCCACCAGTGTGTTGGCTGGCATGGCTGACTGGACGCAATCACAGGAACTTTGGCGCAACTTGGTCGCAGTAGGGGCAGCCATGACAGTGGCCATGATGGCAGCCGCTGCCATTGGCTTGGCTTTTGAGCGCTATATCGTTCGTCCGGTTTATGGACAACATCTCAAACAAATTTTGATCACCATGGGCGGCATGATCATTGGCGAGGAAATCATCAAAGTGATTTGGGGACCGCTGCAAATTGCATTGCCCTTGCCAGAGGCCATGCGCGGTTCTTTGCTGTGGGGTGACGCCTCTCTCGAAAAGTACCGACTCATGGCGGTTGTGGTCGGTTTGCTGGTGTTTGGCTTGCAAGCTTGGACCTTGAGCCGCACCAAGGTCGGTTTGCTCATTCGTGCAGGTGTGCAAGACCGCGAAATGGTCGAGTCGCTGGGTTACAAAATCCGCAAGCTTTTTGTGGGCGTCTTTGTGGTGGGCAGTGGCTTGGCGGGGTTGGGCGGTGTGATGTGGGGCCTGTATCAGCAAAATGTGGTGCCCCAAATTGGCGCTCAAGTGAATGTGCTCATTTTCATTGTGATCATCATGGGCGGCCTAGGGTCTACGGGCGGTGCACTGATTGGCGCTTTGTTGGTGGGCTTGATGGCCAATTACACCGGTTTCTTGTTGCCTAAACTGGCCTTGTTTTCCAACATCGCCCTCATGGCGGCTGTGTTGTTGTGGCGGCCTCAAGGTGTTTATCCCGTGGCCAATCGTTGAGCTCGAAGAAAACATTCACTTATGTTGAAACGCTTGTTGTCGAATGATCTGCCGCGCAGTACCTGGCTGGCCTGGATGTTGGCAGCCTTGCTATTGGGTTTGGCCTTGGCGCCATTTTTGTTTCCAGGGGTGAAAGCTTTGTCAGTGGCGGCCAAAATATTGGTCTTCATTGTGTTGGTGGCCAGTTTTGATTTGTTGTTGGGATATACCGGCATCGTCAGTTTTGCCCACACCATGTTTTTTGGCATTGGCGCTTATGGTGTCGCCATGTCTTCCAATCACTGGGGCGCATCTTGGACCTCACTTGGCTTGGGCATTGGATTGGCCTTGCTTCTCACCTTGCTCTTGGCTTTGCTCATCGGTCTGTTTTCTTTGCGCGTTCGAGCCATCTTTTTTGCAATGATCACTTTGGCCGTGGCTGCTGCGTTTCAAACCTTGGCTTCGCAATTGTCTGAATGGACCGGTGGCGAAGACGGTTTGAGTTTCAAATTGCCCGCTTTATTGTCACCCAGCACTGAGTTCAGCGACACGCCTTTCTGGGGCGTTCATTTAGATGGTCGTCTGTTGTGCTACTACCTGTTGTTTGCGCTAGCCTTGATTCAATTTTTGATGCTTCTGCGCATTGTGAACTCACCTTTTGGACGAGTGCTCCAAGCCATTCGTGAGAACGAGTTCAGGGCGGAAGCCATTGGTTACCGGGTGGTGGTTTACCGTACGCTGTCCAGTGTGTTGTCTGCATTGTTTGCTTGTATGGCCGGTGTGATGTTGGCCATTTGGCTGCGATACAACGGTCCCGACACGTCGCTCAGCTTCGAAATCATGATGGACGTTTTGCTGATTGTGGTAATAGGCGGCATGGGCACCATTTACGGTTCAGCCTTAGGTGCTGTCTTGTTTCTTTGGGCCCAAAGTTATTTGCAAGATTTACTCCGATTCGCAAGCGAGGCTGTGGCCGATTGGCCCTTGTTGGCGTCGCTCTTGTCGCCCGATCGGTGGTTGCTTTGGCTAGGCTTGTTGTTTGTCTTGTCGGTTTATTACTTTCCAACCGGCATCGTTGGCCGTTTGCGCGCCAAGGCTCAACGCGCATTCTGACAATAGACATGGCCCAAGCGGTTTGAATGAGGATTTTCCCTCTTGCCGTCTTTATTAAATTTAAGCATTATTGCCCACTTAATTTTGAGAGTTTCATCATGAAAAAATTACAACTTAAACGGGTCACCCAACTGGCTGTGGCTTTGTCTACCTCTGGTTTGATCGCCAGCACTGCGGCGATTGCTCAAAGCAACGAAGTCAATGTCATTTGTTCTGCCCAAGCTGCATGGTGCAGCATGATTGCCGTCACTTTTGAAAAGAGCCAAGGCGTGAAGGTCAACATGACCATGAAAGGCTCTGGCGAAGCCATTGCGCAAATCATGGCTGAAAAAGCCAATCCCAAAACCGATGTCTGGTTTGGCGGCACGGGCGATCCTCATTTGCAAGCAGCGGAGCAAAATCTCACGCTCGAGTACAAGTCGCCCACCTTGCCCAAGTTGCATGATTGGGCCCAACAGCAAGCCAAGCAATCGGGCTACAAAACAGTGGGCATTTATTCGGGCCCTTTGGGTTTTGGCTACAACACCGAGTTGTTGGCCAAGAAAAAATTAGGCATTCCTAAAACTTGGAATGACTTGCTCAAGCCCGAATACAAAGGTGAGATCCAATCGGCCAATCCCGCTTCCAGTGGCACGGCTTACACCATGATTGCCACCTTGGTGCAATTGATGGGCGAAGATCAAGCCTTTGATTATTTGAAAAAGTTGCATAAAAACATTGGTGCTTACACACGTTCGGGCACAGGCCCTATCAAAGCTGTTGCGCGCGGTGAAACCACTGTCTCCATCAGTTTTGTACACGATGGCCCTGGTGAAAAAGCGCAAGGTTTTCCCATTGAAACCATCACGCCTGCAGATGGTACTGGTGCAGAAATTGGCTCCATGTCGATTGTCAAAGGTGCGCGCAACATGACTGCTGCCAAACAGTTTTATGAGTGGGCTTTGACGCCATCAGCCCAGGCCTTGGGCGCTGCCACTCTGCAATTCCAACTGCCTTCACACAAAGAAACCAAAGTGGATCCACGTGTTCCCGATTTCAAAAAAATCAAGCTCATCAGCTATGACTATGCCAAGTATGGTCAAACCGCTGAACGCCGGCGCTTGATTCAGCGTTGGGAAAAAGAAGTTAACAGCTTGCCGCAATAATGAATGCTGCGCTGCGCACGCAGCGAGCTTTAACTTTGTGGGCCCTTTTGGGCCTGCTGAGTTTTGGCTTATTGCCGTGGTATTTCCTTCAGCAAAGCACTCTGTTGCAAGCGCTTGCGCATGTATGGGGTGAGCCTGAAACCGCCAGTGCCCTGATTCAGACGCTGCATCACGGTCGCCCTTGGCTGTGGTTTGGTTGTGTGGGGCTCATGGTTTGCCTGATTGGCATCATCACGCCAGTCGCTCAACACCCTAAGCGGCAAGGACTCTTTTTGGTTGGGGGCGCTTTATTGGGTTTGTTGGGTTTGGCTGTCAGTGGTTTTGCCATTGGCGCCGTTGGTTGGACATTTGAGTTTTTGGCGCAATGGGCAGGCCCCTTGGCCCAAGGTCAGTACGGCATGGGGTGGGGTGCTGCTGGGGTTTTGTTGTCGCTTACCATCTTGTTGGGCGCTGGCTTGGCTCGATGGGGTTATTGCAGAGGTGACGTGTTCATCGCCAGCGCTGTTGTGGTGAGCGTGGTCTTGCTCATTTTGTTTGTGGTGTACCCAGTTAGCCGATCCTTGGTTTCGGGCTTTTATTCAGAGGCAGGTGATCTCAGCTTGTCGGCCCTCTGGGACCGCATTGGCACCCCTCGCATTTGGAGTTTGAGTTGCTTCAGTGGCGGCAAGCACTGCGGTGTTGCGTGGAACACCCTTGGCTTGGCTTTGGCCACAGCAGCCGGTACCACTGTGCTAGGTACACTCATTGCGCTATGGGCGGAGCGCAGTGGCACTCGTCTTGGCAAACCGCTAAATGCCTTGGCACTCATGCCCATCATCACACCGCCCTTTGTGGTGGGCTTGGGATTGATCTTGCTGTTCGGCCGATCAGGTCTGGTGAATCAAGCTCTGGAATGGGCATTTGGCATTCCGCCCACGCGGTGGTTTTATGGCGCGTTTGGCATTTGGCTGGCTCAAATGTTTGCCTTCACACCGATCGCGTTCATGATCATGCGAGGGGTGGTTCAGGGGGTGAGTCCTTCCCTAGAAGAGGCTTCACAAACATTGCGTGCTACGCGCATGCAAACCTTTTGGCACATTAGCTTGCCTCTCTTAAAACCAGGTCTGGCCAACGCCTTTTTGGTGGGCTTCATCGAAAGCATGGCAGACTTTGGCAACCCCATCATTTTGGGAGGTCAGTTCTCAGTTCTTTCTACTGAAATTTTCTTCGCCATTGTGGGCGCCGCCATAGATCCTGGCATGGCTGCTGCATTGTCGTTGGTACTCACAATTTTTGCATTGGCCGTTTTTGTCATTCAACGCCAAGTCTTGAGCGGCGCGCAGTTCACCACTGTTTCGGGAAAAGGCGATGCCGGTATTCCTCTTCATTTGCCACCCGCTGTTCTGAATGTTTGCCGCGCCATTGCTGGGCCATGGTTGGCCTTCACCTTGGTGGTTTATGTGTTTGCATTTGCCGGCGGTTTTGTTCAAACATGGGGGCGCGATTACACCTTCACCCTGAACCACTTTAAAACTGCTTTTGATGTGCAATGGGGCGAGTTTGGTTGGGTCTGGGCAGGAACTGCATGGAACTCTTTGTTCAATACTTTGAGTTTGTCGGCTATGGCCGCACCCGTATGTGCTGGTCTCGGTTTGCTCATGGCATGGTTGCTGGCGCGCACCGAGTTCAAAGGTAAAAATGCATTTGAATTTGCGGCACTGCTCACCTTCGCCATACCAGGTACGGTGCTCGGTGTGAGTTATATCTTGGCTTTCAATGTGCCGCCTATCGAGCTCACGGGAACGGGCTTGGTCATTGTGCTTTGTTTTATTTTTCGCAATTTACCAGTCGGTGTTCGAGCGGGGACGGCGGCCTTCAAACAACTCGATCGCTCGCTTGATGAGGCCTCTGTGATGTTGCGCGCAAGCACGCTCACGACCATTCGAGAAGTGATCTTGCCCTTGCTGAAACCCGCGTTGGTGGCAGCGCTCATCTACAGCTTTGTCAGGTCCATGACCACCGTCTCTGCCGTGATTTTCTTGGTCACTGCCAAGTACGAACTGGCCACCACCTACATCATTGGTCGGGTAGGCAATGGCGATTATGGTGTTGCCCTGGCTTATTGCACCGTGTTGATGGTCCTCATGGGCTTCATGACTGTGGTGATTCAACGCTGGGTCGGTCAGCGCGAGCTGGGGCGCAGAGAAATGAAAGTATCAACATGACCACTGTTTCAAATTCTGTCATTGCGGGCATTGAGTTTCGCCAAGTGACCAAACGATATGGTGAAGGCAATGCCCCCTTGGTGGTTAAAGGCATTGATTTTGTAGTGCCCAAGGGCACGCTCACCACTTTGCTGGGTCCCTCCGGCTGCGGCAAGACCACCACCTTGCGAATGATCGCAGGGTTGGAGACGGTCAGCAGTGGTCAAATTTTGATAGATGGTCAAGACGTCACGCAATTGGGCCCAGCCGAGCGCAATGTCAGCATGGTGTTTCAAAGCTATGCCTCGTTTCCGCACATGTCG
>VFQS010003753.1_pt1 | contig 11444 bp, 13 predicted proteins | sample 3512361 | NCBI WGS metagenome assembly VFQS01 (sample SAMN10412375, study PRJNA504923) | tailings metagenome | isolation source: Relicate 1 Philex TSF3 active mining | place: Philippines | reverse complement strand
ACCTTGTCGTCGATGTCTGTCACATTTCTTATCAACGTGACTTTCATTCCTTGCGCGCTTAGCCAGCGAGAGAGTAGGTCATAAACCAGAGCTGAGCGAAGGTGGCCAATGTGAGGTTCAGATTGGACAGTTGGCCCACAGACGTAAATTCCAACCTCACCTGGAGTGATGGGTTTAAATTCACGCAGTTCACCCGCATGGGTGTCGAACAACTTCATGGAAAGAGCCTAGCTTTGGGTTCTAACCAAGGCGGTTGCCACCGCCGCAATGCCGCGTGAATCGGCCAGGAAGCCCAGGCCGTCGGTGGTGGTTGCCAATACCGAAACTGGCGCCCCGACCACCTCTGTCAGGTGATGCTCTAGTTCTGCTCGCCTTGGGGCAATCTTTGGTTTCTCAGCAATCACCTGCACTGCAACATTCACGGGAACAAAGCCACTTCTTTCAAGGAGGACCAGCGTCTCCCTAATGAACCGCTCACCAGAAGCTCCGGCATATTCATTACGGTCTGTTCCGAAGTTAGAACCAATGTCCCCGAGGTTAGCTGCTGACAGGAGGGCATCAACGATTGCGTGCGCTACGGAGTCGCCATCTGAATGGCCTTCAAGTCTGTGCAGCTCAGGCCACTCCAGGCAGCCAAGCATGAGGGTTCCTTTTTCGCCAAAGTGGTGAGCATCGGCTCCAATACCACTTCTAACATCAGCAAAAATTGCACGAGCTCGTTCTAAATCAGAGGGGTATGTGATCTTGAAGGCGTGTTCATGGCCATCCACGATGGCGGTGCGGATGCCAAGAGACTCTAGAAGACCTGCTTCGTCGGTAAAGGTAGAGGTTGCTTTGTCAAAACTTTCACGCAGAGTTTTTACGCGGAAGCCTTGCGGAGTTTGCACCATACGAAGCTTTGAGCGATCAAGAGTGTGATCTACCCAGCTATCTGACACCTCTTTGATGGTGTCGGCAGGATTGATTGCTGGAACAACACTCTCGGCATATTCAAGAGCCGCAGTAACTCGCTCAAAAACTTCCTTTGGTGTGAAGGCTCTTGCTGCATCGTGCACCAAAACTAAATCTGTATTTACTTCGGCCATTCCGTTGGCTACCGAGTCCTGTCTAGTTTCTCCACCAACAACTACCTTGAAGTCATCAAAGAATTTTGCAGTTAGGCGAGTGAATTCCCCCAGCAATTCGGCGGGCGCAACAACTACTAGTTGATCTGGATTGAATTCTGAAATGTGCAAAAGCGAGAGCTCTAGAAGAGATTTACCTGCAACTGTTGTTGCTGCTTTTGGCTGTCCGGCACCGAGTCTTGTCCCTTTACCGGCGGCAACTAATACCACCGCAACTGACATGAGCTAGCTGGCCAATACCTTGTCTAGTTCAGCAGATGCCTTTTCCTCATCAACCTTGCGAGCAAGTGCGAGCTCCGAAATCAAAATCTGACGAGCCTTCGCCAGCATTCGCTTCTCTCCAGCAGAAAGACCGCGATCTTGATCACGACGCCATAGGTCTCTAACAACTTCGGACACCTTTACAACATCTCCGCTGGCTAGCTTTTCAAGATTTGCCTTGTAGCGCCTTGACCAGTTGGTTGGCTCTTCCACGAATTCGGCTCGCAAAACATCAAAAACCTGTTTGACGCCTTTTTTGTCGATGACATCGCGAACACCGACCATCTCAACGTTGGCGGCAGGCACCTGGATAATTAGGTCACCCTGAGCAACCTTTAGTTTCAGGTACTTCTGCTTTACCCCGCGAATCTTCTTTTCAGAGACTTCAATAATCTCCGCTGCTCCGTGGTGGGGATAAACGACAGTTTCGCCAACTTCAAACTTCATAGAATTCTTTCGGCTCCAAATCCCCAATTTTACCACAGGGCAGGCGTGCTTCCTAGGGTAAACTGGGGGTGTTAGGGCCCGGAGGACCGTTGAAAACCAAGAAAATCATTGCAGCCATCGCTGCTGTCATCACCATTTTTGCTTTGGCTGGCTGCTCACTCAATCGTGAGGTTGCCTCATTGGACCCCTACTCGCCAAGTGATGGAGTCCAGGTTGATCTACCAGAGCTGAAGGCTCGCAATGTTTTGTTTGTTTCGGACGCTGACGGAAATTCAGTTTTGATTGGGTCATTTATCAATGCAACTGATGGAACCGTCACTGCTCAGCTAGAGACCATGGATTCCGATGGAAAAGTGGTGCTCACTGACATCACGATTCCTGCTGAGGGAAAGTTTGACCTTGGCTATAACGGAACTGAAGGCAAGCGTCTATTTTTGAACGAACTTCCTGGCTCGATGCACCCGGTTTACATCAGAGCTGGTGGAGATCCGACTGAGATTCTCGTTCCAATCTTGGACGGCACCCTCGAGGAATACCGCCCCTTTATCGACTAAGCCTCGAACTTATAGCCAAGACCGCGAACTGTAATTAGATGACGAGGTCTTGAGGGGTCTTCTTCAATCTTTGATCTCACTCGCTTGACGTGAACATCGAGGGTTTTGGTGTCACCGAAGTAATTGCTTCCCCACACTCGATCAATAATTTGACCTCTGGTCAACACGCGATTGACGTTTTCAATCAGCAGCTCTAATAGCTCAAATTCCTTCAGTGGCATTTGAATAGGGTCACCATTTACCGAAACGGTGTGGCGATCCAAATCCATGACGACCGGACCGGCTTTCAAAAGTCCAACCTCACTAATTGAAACTTCAGACCCGCGCCGTAATACAGCTTTCATGCGTGCTAGTAGTTCCCTGGTGGAGTATGGCTTGGTTACATAATCATCAGCACCAATTTCAAGTCCTACAACTTTGTCTATCTCGGTGTCCTTTGCAGTGATCATGATGATTGGAACTTGGCTCTCTAAGCGAATGGTGCGACAAACCTCATTACCTGACATGCCAGGCAACATTAGATCGAGCAGGATTAGATCTGGGGAATTCTTGCGAAAAGAATCGACTGCATCATTGCCATTCTCTGCCTCGATGACCTGATAACCCTCTTTTTCAAGCAGATAAACAAGAGGCTCACGAAGATTTGGTTCATCTTCAACTACGAGTACACGAGTCATTTTTCCTCATTTGTGTTTATTGGTAGACGAAGTGTAAAAGTGGATCCAACTCCAACTTTTGAGAAAATCTTGATTTCACCTCTGTGTTGCGAGGCAGCGTGTTTGACGATGGAAAGCCCCAGCCCCGTGCCACCGGTTTGTCTTGATCTTGAAGGATCAACTCGATAAAAGCGCTCAAAAATACGCTCTTGTTCACTTTCTGGAATTCCAATACCTGAGTCAGTTACCGAAATTTCGGTTACATCTTTGTTTACTTTCACCCCTACTCCAACCTGACTACCTGGCTCGGAGTAAAGGATTGCATTTTCAATCAGGTTTCTAACTGCAGTAACCAGCATTTCGTAGTCACCACGCAGTTTTACAGAAACATCCACATCGCTTGCAAGTCGAATGTTGTTTTGACTAGCTAGAAGCTGGTTTCTGTCAACGGCATCTGCAACAACCTGACTTATCTCCACCTGGTCAACAGAGTCGGCCAAGTTGGCTCCCTGAACTCGAGAGAGTTGAATTAGTTCTTGAACGATATTGGCGAGTCTTTGAGATTCTTTTTGGAGGCTTTCAGCAAATTTGGCGATTGCTGCTGGATCGTCAGTCGCGCCTGTTATTGCCTCAGCCAATAATGAGATCGCTCCAATTGGGGTCTTTAGTTCATGTGAAACATTTGCGACAAAGTCTCTTCTGGTGTCCTCGAGCTTCTTTGACTCGGTCAGATCATCGACTAGCAACATCACATAGCGATCACCAAATTGGACGGCTCTGGCATGAATCCAGGTTTGATCACGATTTAACCCCGTCTCAACCTCAACCTCTATATCAATGGGTTGAGCCTTTCTGCGCGCCTCGTCCACTAGCTTGTTGAGGACATTGTGAACTAACTTGCCATTAGAAATCAAACCAAGCTGACTGGCACCGGGTGATGCCTTAAACACGAGACTTGATTGGTCCACAACCACCCCAGCACTTGCCACAACATCAATTAGTTGCGAGGCCAGCAACTCAACGGCATCGTTCTCCGGCTGTTGGGAACGAGCGCGCTTATTGGCAAAAAGCCCCAAGGTTGCTCCGTTCACTTAGTTAACGACCTTCAGGGATAAGGTTAGGAGTAAATTTGCCTAGACAGGGCCCAGTTTTCCGCTGGTTTGGATGAAATTAAGCCAATGTTTCACTGGAGCTGATTGGGTTAGGGCGTTTAGGAACGAGGAAGAATGCGCAAGATTTTCGAGCAAGAGCTGCAAGAGGTTCAGTCCCGCCTGGTTGAACTGGCAGAAGGCGCCAGGGTCATCATGAAGAAGGGCACCGGAGCATTTCTCAACTCAGATGTTGCATTAGCCGATGAGGCACTGGCTCTGGCCGATAGCAATGAGCGTAAAGCATTAGACCTAGACGAGCTCGTAATCAAGATCCTGGCAACCCAGTCTCCAGTTGCTAAGGATCTGCGAATTCTTGTATCTGCCCTTCGCATGAGTGCATCACTTGAGCGCATGGGGTCACTTGCTTCTCACCTTGCTGCGATTGCTCGTTACCGTTTTCCTGGCAGCGCTATCCCTGAATCTCTTCGTCCAACATTTTCCGAGATGGCAAAGATTGATTTAGAGCTGGCAGACAAAGCCGTGGCGCTTCTGCAGAATCCTGATGTTGATTTGGCAAGAGAAATTCAAGCTCGCGACGAAGCGGTTGATCTTTTACACCGAAAAGTTTTTGACGTGGTCTTGGCACCAACATGGTCTGAAAATGCTATGTACACCGTGGATGTCACTTTAGCTTCGAGATATTTTGAGCGTTTTGCTGACCACGTAGTTGATATCAGCTCTAAGGTTAGCTTCCTGCAAACCGGTGAGTGGTAATTACTTTTTACCTTGATTAGCAACCGCAGCTGCGCCAGCAGCAGCAGCTTCTGGATCTAAATACTCTCCGCCAGGGTTTTCTGGTTTCAATTGCTCGTTGAGTTTGTAATAGAGCGGAATTCCAGTCGGAATGTTTAGCTCTGCGATATCTGCATCGCTTATTCCATCTAGGTGTTTCACAAGTGCTCTAAGGGAATTTCCATGTGCTGTGACAAGAACAGTTTTTGATTGCTTTAGTTGCTTAGAAATATCAGACTCCCAATACGGAAGCATCCTCTCCAAAACATCCTTTAGGCACTCAGTTCTGGGTAATTGGTTGCCCAGGTCTTTGTAGCGATCATCTCCAAATTGCGAATACTCGGCGTCATCAGCAATAGCTGGCGGAGGGGTGTCATAGCTCCTGCGCCAAAGTTGAAATTGCTCAGGACCGTATTTTTCCAAAGTCTCGGCCTTGTCAAGACCCTGCAGAGCTCCGTAGTGACGTTCGTTTAGTCGCCAGGAACGGAAGGTTGGAATCCAGTTTCTATCAATCTGATCTAGCGCAATGTGAGCGGTATTGATAGCTCTTTTCAATACGGAAGTGAATAAAACATCCGGCTTCAAGCCAGATTCGCCCAGCAACTCCCCTGCTCGCTTGGCCTCTGATCGACCTTGATCTGTTAGATCAACATCAACCCAACCAGTGAAGAGATTTTTTTGATTCCAAACGGAATTTCCATGTCTAAGCAGGATTAGGTGGTAGGTCATGCCCTCAGCTTAGTAAATGACTTACTTGGTTCTACCAGAAAGTTTGAAGCTGCTAGGTCTAGGCAGATTCGCCGCCTTTCCCGCATCGGCGGGAACAAGAACCTGCTGTGAGGCTGAGACCTTTCTTCCCCCTGTTTCAATTAGCAAGTCAAGATACGGAGTATTGCGAGCAACAAGCGCTAAAGCAATAGAGCCAAGTTCGAAATGCAGCGCTGATGCAACTATTTTCCCGACCTGCTTGTCTTGGTAGAAGACCAGGTCTCCAGGGGTTGCTAAATCATCACCGTTTTCCAAATGCAAAATCGTTAGTCGACGCGGCGGGTGTCCAAGGTTGTGAACTTTGGAAACACTCTCTTGCCCTCGGTAGCAACCTTTACTCAAGTGGACTGCCGACAGCAGCCAATCAAACTCATGCGGAAGCGACTTTTCGTCAATATCGATAATGTCAGGTCGACCCGCAGCAACTCGCAAAGCTCGAAGGGCCAAAAGCCCAGCTTGTTCTTTAGTTGGAGCTGAGTCAGAAAAGACTTCAAAGTATTCAAATTTTGATCTGTTTGGGTTATAACTCACCGAACTTGCGCGCTCAATTGAAAATGGATCTAGCCAAGCTTTTTCACTAGGGTGGCCAAACATTCCATAAGCAGTGAGATTGGTCTTTTCAATGGTGACCTTGCTGCGAAACTTCATCTTCTCAAGCCATGACACCAGGTCTTCAGTTTTGTCTGTTGGCAGAGCAATTAGCACCGACTCTTGATCAATAACTATTTTTAATTGGTGTTCGATGTGCCCTTGAGGGCTAAGAAGAAGGGCTTCTGTTGAGTCTCCATTTTGTAGGTTCAGAATGTCTTGAGTTAGCAAAGAGTGAAGCCAACTCTTAGCATCTGGACCACTTACTCGAATAATCGACTGGTCTGTGCGCTCAACATAAGCATCGCCTGCGAGCAATTTTCTCTGCTCTAAAAGTGGATTGCCGAAGTGCTCAGGCATCCTGGCGAACCAATCTTGCTGACGCATGTGACTTCAAAGGATTACCAAGTGCTGCCATGTCCCACGCCCAGAGCAACGCCCCTTCCACCAATCCCCACATTCTTTGACCTGAGGCATACTCCTTAGCATTTGGAGAGCGCAGGACAGCATCGGTGGCAATGTCGATTCTGGCGCCCTTTATTTGACCAAAGTAAAGTTCAGCAACACCGGTGGGTTGAATGATCAGCGCTTCAATGTCAAAACCACCAGTTTCATTTCTCCAAAGTTCAAGATCCTCTCGAACCGTAATTGCACTCTCACCGCTTCCAGGCAAAAGACCAGGTCCAGCATCGGATTGGTCATTTGGTCGCGAAAGCATCCAGTAACCATGTTCTGAGGAAATCGGCTTGCCCGAGATGTCAGTAACCCATGACTCATACTGAAGTTTTCCGCTGGCGACGGGTGCAAATTTTATGGTTTGAAGAAATTCACTTTCACCAGAACCAGCATAAGAAACGACACCCGAGCCTTTCCAATTGCCAATTAGGAATGCAAACGGAGTCAGTTCAATGGGTAAATCATCCGGTAGGACGAACAACTTAACGTTGCCCCTTAAAGAGTTTGTAAAGAACGAGTGCAGAGACGCCAGCGATTGCGAGGGATGCAAGAATCAAAAGTCCAGTGAATACAAGTTCGATGGCAAGTAGCATGCGCTAAGTCTAACTAATCAAGCTCAGGGCTGTGAACAATCCCAATAGCAGGATGGTTCCGGCAGAAACGTAGATCTGCTGGCGCACGGTGTCTTTGGATTTCGATGAAATCAGGTGCTCCAGGCTGACAATCGCAATTGCGCTAGCCGCGATGGCGCCGAAGGCAGCAAATCGAGATTCGCCAGTTAGGTTCAGATATGCAAGCAGACCGGCGACGAAGACACCAGCCCAAATTGCGCTTATTTGGAACCACTGATTGCTCATGCCAAGACTCTATCCAACGACTTTGTTGATGCCACTATCATTTTGCCAAGCGTTAGGTGGGCCATGGCGACAATCCTCTGTATCTCCCCCCAGCGCGAAAATCCGCTCCCACCACTTGAGGTCCTGGGGCATCAACTGCATCTGATTGACTTTGAACCTCAGTCGCTTGCTGGTGCGCCGCGTCACGACTTAATAGTGCTTGATTGTCGAAAAAATCTGGTTGAAGCAAGAGCGGTCGCAAGAATCCTTCAGGCGGCAAGTTGGCAGACTGCACTTCTACTGGTTGTTTCTGAAAGTGGACTACCCGCAGTCAGTAGCGATTGGGGAAGTCAAGATTTCATTTTGGAAGGTGCATCACTAGCCGAGGTAGATGCACGCATTCGGCTACTCAGTAGAGCAACCGAGAAAGTTATTCCTGTAGAGATCTCCACAGGTCTGCTAATCGACATAGGGACATTTACAGCCAAGATAAACGGAAAGACACTTGATTTAACTTTCAAAGAATTTGAACTACTTCGCTATCTTCATGAGCATCCCAACCAGGTCTTCAGCCGCGAACAGCTCCTTAGTGAAGTATGGGGATATGACTACTTTGGTGGAACTAGAACTGTCGATGTTCACATTCGAAGACTGCGGGCCAAGCTCGGTGAATTTGAGGGACTGATTGGAACCGTTAGAAATGTGGGATACCGGCTTGACCCTACAGGCAGTTCAGAGAATTAACCCCTAACCATTTGCATCTAAATAGTGGGAAGATATCCGTATGGCTGATGAGACAACTACTATCTTCACGCCTGCTGTCAATCCAGATTTACCAGAGGATCGCTTTCTTGAAAGAGAGTTGAGCTGGCTCGATTTCAATCAGCGGGTGCTTGAGCTCGCGGAAGACAAAACTACTCCCCTGCTAGAGCGGGTCAATTATGCTTCGATTTTTGCCTCGAACCTCGATGAATTCTTTATGGTGAGAGTGGCGTCGTTAAAGCGCAGAATTGCCACAGGAATTGCAGTCCCATCGCCCTCAGGACTGAGCCCTCAACAAGTGCTTCAAGAAATTTCGGATAGAACCCGAGTTCTCCAGCAGCGCCATGCCAAGCTCTTCAGAGACGAGTTAGCTCCCCATTTATCTGAAGTAAAAATCAATGTTGTTCACTTCTCAAGCCTGAGCCAAGAAGAAAAACAAAAGCTGCACGACTATTTCGGCTTGCAGGTTTTTCCCGTTCTCACTCCCTTGGCGGTGGATCCAGCTCACCCATTTCCCTACATCTCAGGTTTGTCATTGAATCTGGCCGTTGTTCTAAAGAATCCAAAAACTAAGGGTGAGCATTTCGCCAGGGTAAAAGTTCCACCACTACTTCCCAGATTTGTTCCAGTCCCAGAATCCGGTTCAAGATTTGTCCCGCTTGAAGACATCATTGGTGAATTTTTGGGTGAGCTCTTTCCTGGCATGGAGGTTGTCCAACACCACACATTCCGTGTTACGAGAAATGAAGACCTAGAAGTCGATGAGGAAGAGGGTGAAAATCTTCTTGTTCAATTAGAGAAAGAACTTCTGCGAAGAAGGTTTGGTCCGCCGGTTCGACTAGAGGTTGCAGAGGACATCGATAAAAAAGTATTAAGTTTGTTGCAGCGAGAGTTAGATATTGATACTCACGATGTCTATGAACTCCCTGAGCCACTGGACTTGCGAAGCCTGACAGCTTTTTATCGACTTCGCAGACCAGAGTTGAAATTTGAACTACACCAAATCACGACCAATCCATACCTCGAGGCAGATGAGGATGAAGCGGCTGATATTTTTGCGGCACTCCGGGAGCGCGAAGTCTTGGTTCATCACCCCTATGAATCGTTCGCAACCAGCGTCCAAGCATTCTTGGAGCAGGCTGCCCAGGATCCTCAGGTTCTTGCAATCAAGCAAACTCTGTATCGAACATCTGGTGATTCACCAATAATGGATGCACTTATCGAAGCTGCCGAGTCCGGCAAGCAGGTTCTAGCTCTAGTTGAAATCAAGGCTCGGTTCGATGAGCAAAACAATATCGGGTGGGCTAGAAAACTTGAAAGCGCCGGCGTTCACGTTGTCTATGGACTGGTAGGACTCAAAACACACTGCAAGCTTTCGCTAGTGATTCGCCAGGAAGGTGACCAGCTTCGTCGCTACTGCCACGTCGGAACAGGAAATTACAATCCCAAGACTGCACGCTACTACGAGGACTTGGGACTACTTACCTCGCGAAGCGAGGTTGGAGAAGACCTAACCAAGCTCTTCAATTTGCTGTCCGGTTATGCATCTGAGCCTCAATACAAGACAATGCTTACTTCACCAGGCGGAGTTCGCGAGGGCCTGACCGAGAGAATCCAACGAGAGATTGCCAATCATCGCGAGGGGAAGCTAGCTCGGATTGCACTAAAACTCAATTCGTTGGTTGATGAACGCGTTATTGACCAGCTTTATTTAGCCTCCCAGGCCGGTGTCCCGATTGATGTTCTCGTTCGAGGGATGTGCGCCCTCAAGCCTGGAATTAAGGGTCTGAGCGAAACAATTAGAGTCCGATCTATCTTGGGTAGGTATCTGGAACACTCCCGTATCTTCTACTTCGAAAACGCAGGAGATCCAGACGTTTTTATAGGTTCTGCAGACATGATGCATCGCAATCTCGATCGCAGAGTTGAAACTCTTGTGAAGATTGTCCAAGCCGACCAAATTGACCAATTGAAAAACATTCTAAATTTGGGCATGAGCGAAGAGGTAGCGTCTTGGCACCTTGGGGCCGACGGGGTTTGGCTGCGAAAGTCCCAGTCGCCAAGTGGTGAGAAACTGGCTGACCTGCAGGACCAGATGATGTTCCAAGCGCTGTCAAAAAAGCGGGTCCGCTGATGACGATATTCGCCGCAGGAGTTGTTTGTTGGCGCGAACAAAAGGGAAATCTCGAAGTACTGCTCGTTCACAGAGAGAAGTACAAAGACTGGTCTTTTCCTAAAGGTAAGCAAGACCCAGGTGAAATGCTTCCAGAAACGGCAGTGCGAGAAGTCTTAGAAGAGACGGGAATCAAACTGCGACTCGGTCGAAAATTGTCAGTTATTCGTTACACACTCTCGAATAACGAAAAAAAAGAAGTTCACTACTGGGCATCTAAACTTAAGGCGAAAGCCATCAAGAAGTCAGAATTTGCACCAAATGAGGAAATCTCGAAGTTAAGGTGGCTACCGGCAGCTGATGCTTTGCAAAAGCTTTCGTACCAACATGATCAAGAACTTCTTCATGATGCAATTAGGTTGCATAAAAACAAGGAACTAGAAACCAGGGCGCTAATACTACTTCGGCACGCGCAAGCAACACCGAGAGCGGATTGGAAGGGCACTGAAGCCAAACGCCCATTATTGCCTGAAGGAAAGAAACAGGCCAATCGTTTGGTCAACCTTCTGAATTGTTATGGTCCAAAGAGACTTATCACTAGCCCCTGGGCGCGATGTGAGCAAACTATTGAGCCATATGCAAAAGTGATGAAAAAGAAGTTAATTCAACGCTCCCAACTAACCGAGTTGACGAGCACCCTCTCGCCACGAAAAACTATTCATGCTGTTGAAGCTTTGTTTGATTCGACTAAATCAGCTCTTATTTGCTCTCATCGCCCCGCGCTTCCAACCATCACGAAAACTTTGGCAACTAGAGCGACCTCAGACATCAAGGATCAGCTCCTGGCAGCAACAACTCTGGAACCTGGTGAATTTCTGGTCCTACGCTTGACCATGGGTACAAAACCCAAATTCGTGGCAATTGAACGGGTTAACGCTGGCTTGCCAGCAAATTAACAGACTTGTTAACCTTCCGTTAACTAGGTGTACAAGCCCT
>VFQS010003752.1_pt1 | contig 11445 bp, 8 predicted proteins | sample 3512361 | NCBI WGS metagenome assembly VFQS01 (sample SAMN10412375, study PRJNA504923) | tailings metagenome | isolation source: Relicate 1 Philex TSF3 active mining | place: Philippines | reverse complement strand
TGTAGTCTTTGTAGGCTACGTAGATTTCCATCGCGGTAAACTCCGGGTTGTGGGTGCGGTCCATTCCTTCATTTCTGAAGTTTTTAGAAAATTCATAAACGCCATCGAATCCACCAACAATGAGTCTTTTTAGGTAAAGTTCATTGGCGATGCGCATGTAAAGCGGGATATCAAGCGCATTATGGTGCGTTATGAAAGGTCTGGCAGAGGCACCACCCGGAATCGCCTGAAGAATAGGCGTCTCTACTTCCATGTAACCAGCGCGGTTAAAGAAATCGCGCATGGCATTAAACAACTTGGTTCTTTTGATGAAAACGTCTTTTACTTGTCTATTGACAACTAAATCGACGTAGCGTTGGCGGTAACGCAGCTCAGGGTCTGTAAAAGCGTCGTGGACCACACCAGCTGCATCTGTTTTTGGCAACGGCAACGGCCTTAAAGATTTGCTGAGTAATTGAAATTCGGATACGTGAACAGAAATTTCTCCGACTTGTGTCTTGAAAACATGCCCTTTGATACCGAGAAAATCACCAAGGTCGAGGAGTTTTTTAAAGACTTCGTTGTATAGGGTTTTGTCTTCGCCAGGGCAAAGCTCATCTCTGTTAAAATAGACCTGAATTCGTCCCGACGCATCTTGGATTTCGGCAAATGAGGCCTTCCCCATAATGCGTTGAGAGAGCATACGCCCAGCCAAACAGACTTGTTTTCCGTCCTCAAAGTTTTGCTTGATTTCAGCAGCAAAAGCGTCTACAGGGTACAGTGCCGCAGGATACGGATCTATGCCGAGGTCGCGCAATTTTTGTAGTGATTCGCGGCGCAAAAGTTCTTGTTCGGAAAGTTCGGATTGGCTCATGGTATATAGAATTGAGGCTACAAAGATAAGGTTAAAAAAAATTCTAGCCTTATTTGCAACGTATGGCTTCTTTTTTCGTTAGTAGGGTATGAAGTGGTGGTGGCGATTATGCAAGCGAATTTTACTTGTCTTTTTGGTGTTGTGCACCTCTATTTCACTTGTCCTGTACTTATTTGAAGATAGAATCATTCGTAAAGTCGTTGAACAAGCCAACACTTATCTAAAAGTTCCGGTAAATGTTGCGCAAATAAACGTTCATTTTTGGCGCACCTTTCCTCGGGTAAGTGTTGCTTTTGAACGCGTTCAAATTGCCGACCCGCTTCAAAAGAAAGATACGTTGCTAGCGGCTGAACAAATTAGTCTGCGCTTTAATCCGTTTGATTTGTTTTCTGGCCATTACGATATCGAGCAAATCGCATTCAATAACGGTGCTGTTTCTATCCATGAAGACGACCAAGGCCGCGTTAATTACGATATTTTTAAATCATCAGATTCAAATTCTTCAGCCTTTGATGTTGCCCTTAACGCTATCTTTTTAGAACAGATTCATTTGAAATACCGCGGCCCAAAAAACATTTATTTCCTGCGCGCCCAAATAGAATCAAGCACCATTTCAGGACGCTTCTCGGCAACCAAAACGAAATTGAATGCAACGGGCAATGTGCGCATCGAACGCATTCAAAAAGATCGGGTAGGCTTATTGAAAAACGACCCACTCAACTTCGAGATTGCCCTACTCGTGGATCAGACCAAAGGTACTGTTGAAATACCGCAAGCCCAGATTCAAATTGCCGAGTTGCCCTTTCTACTCGATGCGCAATTTGGTCCGCAAAACAACTCATTAGATGTTCGTTCGCAGCACCTCTCTTTAAAACAATTTTTAAACAAAGTAAGTCCGGCCAAAGCACGTGAACTCCAAAAATTAAAGGTTGACGGGCTCGTTGACTTCCAGTTACATTATCAGCAAAAACATAAAGAAGCTGCCCAAATAGCCGCCTATTTCAGTATTAAAGACGGCCAATTAATTGAACCACAATTTGGCACAAAAGTGAAGCATCTGCAACTATTTGGCACTTATAAAAACCTACCAACAGATTTACTTCAGATTGAACGTTTTACTTTTGAATCTCAAGCGGCCCAATTTAGTGGCCAACTCCGACTGGCGCATTTTGCGGCGCCCAAAATGACCTTGCAAGCCAATGGCAACATTCCGCTGGCCATGATCCAGGCGCTTTATCCGATACCGCAACTCGAGTCAGTCGCTGGTCTGGCTCAGTTGCATATCAATACCGAGTTCCAGACAAATGCAGCGCAAGAATGGCAAACGAATAAATTGACTGGCACTGCCAACATCCGAGCTACGCAATTAAAGCTTCAAGGTTTAAAAAAACCTTTTGCTGCCGTTTTTGGCAAAGCGACATTTACAAAAGAAGCCATTCATATCAGTGAGTGCAGCGCTCAAATTGGCCGCTCCGATTTTCGAGCTCAATTCAATTTTCCAAATTTCAATGATTTATTTGAAGCAGGCCCGCTAGAAATGAGCGGCAAAATTCATTCTACTCATTTTGATATCAATGATTTAGATGGCAATGAAAGCGCTGGCGCTACCAAGAATTCAAGTCGCTCATCCCGGACCTGGATGCTTCCTACGAAAATAAACGGCGCTTTACCTTTTACCGTGAAAAACTTGTCGGCCGGTAAAATGTTCTTTAAAAATTTGGAAGGTGTGTTGCGCGTTCGCCCACAGCAACTTGCCATTGACCATCTTCGCATGCAGCATGCCGATGGAAATTGGAAAGGGTCTTTACAAATTCAGGAAACCGCGGCAGCATTATTTTCTTTGCATACGAGCGGCAATGTCGCGCACCTCGATTTAAAAAGATTTTTTTCTGAATGGGATAATTTTAATCAAACTGTTTTAAGCAGTGACCAACTGACTGGCAAGGGCCAGCTCGATTTTGATGTTTCTACACAATATGACTACTACAAAGGGCTTGACGAGGCAAGTTTAAAAGCCAAAGTCAATTGTCAAATTGATGAAGGACGCCTTTATCATGCGCCAATTTTACAAGATCTGGCCAATGCACTCACAATCGGCAAAGGGCGCGCCATTCTTGGCTCCAAAAACCAAGCTGCCTTGAAACAGAAACTGCTCGATGTCCGTTTTGAAACCCTGCGCAATACATTTGTAATTGCTGACCGCAAGCTACGCTTTGACAAAATGCATATTGCCTCAGATGCATTGGATATTGATTTGGTTGGGCAACATAGTTTTGATCATCAGATTGATTATGCAGTTGCCCTTCGCTTGCGCGATTTAGTAGTCCAAGAAACACAAACAGAGTTTGGTGAAATTATGGACGACGGCACCGGATTGCGACTTTACGTGCGTTGTGTGGGCGCTCTCGATGACCCAAAGGTAACCTGGGATAAAAACGGCAAAAAGGAAGACGCAAAATTGCGCTTTGAACAAAGCAAATCGGAGTCCAAAGCGATGCTTAAAACCGCTTTTGGGATGTATCAAGATGATCCAACTGTGACGCCATACGAGCAGAAATCCGAACCACATGAAACCATACGCATGAATTTTGATGCCACCAAGCCAACCAAAGCCAGTACAAAAGAAGCAACCGCTCCAAAAAATAGCAAATTGCAACAACGTTTGGAAAAATGGAAACAAGAACAGCAGCCAACCAGCGAGGTAAAAGTGAGGATTGGCGGCTGATTTATTTTGCTTTGGCTAAAATGCCTGTAGTGGAATAGCCTTCGACAAATGGAATGGTAAGTACAGCTCCGCCATAAGATTTGACAACATCGGAACCGACGATATAATCTTTTGCGGCCGGATCATTTTGTGCGGCATTGTAGTCTGCGCCTTTGAGCAAGATATCTGGCCGAAGGGTTTCAATGATTTGTAAGGGCGTGTCTTCTTCAAAAAACACAACCGCATCGACAAAACCAAGTGCAGCCAGAACGATTGCTCTAGCGGCCTCGGTATGGATAGGCCTATTTGGGGCTTTATTGAGGGCCCTGACCGAAGCATCGGTATTGATTGCCACAATGAGATGCTTGGCTGTATCGGCAGCTTGGGCTAAGTAACTGACATGGCCGAGGTGTAAAATATCAAAACAACCGTTTGTAAAGGCTACTGATTCTCCTTTGAGCGCCCATACATTGCGCAAGCGAAGGGCGTCATCCCAATTTAAAATTTTGTGTTGAAGGTTCTCAAAGCGCTTGCTCATCTGTGCAGATTACGAGAGCAAGTTAGTTTGTTCGTTCGGGAATACCAAAGACGGCTTGAATTTTTTGGCTTCTTCGAACTCGAGCATAGCATAACCAATAATGATAATGATGTCATTAATGGCAACTTTGCGCGCTGCAGGGCCATTGAGACAAATCATGCCTGACTGTCGTTCGCCTTTAATCACGTAGGTTTCGAAACGCTCGCCGTTGTTGATATTGACAATTTGAACGCGCTCGCCTTCTATGAGGTTTGCGGCATCCATAAGGTCTTCATCTATGGTAATGCTACCGATGTAGTTGAGATCGGCTTGCGTAACGCGCACCCGATGAATTTTGGATTTGAGGACGTTGATATACATAATGCTTTGCGCGGCAAAATTACATCAAAGAACCGATTCACACAACATATTATCAATGAGGCGCACATCGGCGCAAAAAGCAGCCACGCAACAAACTTGCGAGGTTTGCCAGCTTGTACAACTTTCAAGTGTAATTGGATCAACGACATCTAAGTACTCCAGCTGAAGCCCGGCATTTTCGATGATTTGCACTGCTTCTGCTTTTACTTGTTGCAACGCTTTTAGGTGAATATGTTCCCGGACAAAGCTCAAGGCTCTAGAAATGGCCAATGCTTTTGGTCTGTCTTCAGGGCTGAGCCTGAGGTTGCGACTACTCATGGCTAAGCCGTCTGGTTCTCGGATGGTTTGGCAACCAATTATTTCAATACCAAATTGGTAAAACGCATTAAGTTGACGTATAATGGCCAATTGCTGAAAATCTTTTTGACCGAAGTATGCTCTTTGCGGTGAAATGAGGGCAAATAAATGATGTACTACATGAACTACACCTTCAAAATGTCCGGGCCGGTGAGCGCCTTCTAATAGTTCACCAATTCGTCCGAGGGGCATCGGTTCAAAATCCAATTCTGCAGGATACATTTCTGTTTCGTCGGGTGCAAATACACATACATTTTGGAACGGGCTCAACAAAGCCATATCTGCAGAGAGCATTCTCGGATAAGCCTGAAGATCAGCAGATTGATTGAATTGTTTGGGGTTGACAAAAATGGAAATAAGCACAACGTCGTTTTCTTGACTTGCTTTCTTTACAAGCGAGAGATGACCTTGATGTAGCGCACCCATTGTAGGGACAAAACCAACCTGTTTTTGCTCGGCAGCCATTTGTTGGCGCCATTGGATTATTTCTTTTCTAGTAACAAAGGTCTGCATGGCTTCGTCTAAACTTCAGTTTGAATCGGACAAAGCTATTGCTTTTTAGGAAAGTTCATGTTTATTTCGTAATTTTGCTAGCATACTTACATAAATGGAAAAGAAGAAAATCCTATTTATTTCTCAAGAAATCTTTCCTTTTTTACCCAAATCTGAAATTTCTGGAAGTGCCCGTCGCATCTCACAAGCAGTTCAAGATGCAGGTAAAGAAATCCGTGTTTTTACACCGCGTTTTGGCGCCATAAATGAAAGACGTCATCAACTCCACGAAGTCATTCGTTTATCTGGCCTCAATATTTCAATTGATGACCACGACCACCCGCTTATTATCAAGGTTGCTTCTATTTCGGCGGCCCGGATGCAGGTATATTTCATCGACAACGATGACTACTTCAAGCGCAAGACTTGTTTACAAGAAGAAGACGGCACTTATCATCCTGATAACGACGAACGCGCCATGTTCTTTTGCCGTGGCGTATTGGAAACGGTTAAAAAATTGGGTTGGCAGCCTGATGTGATTCACTGTCATGGCTGGCTTACTGGCATAATGGCTTTGTACATCAAATTCATATTCAATAAAGACCCACATTTCAAGGAAACAAAAGTAGTTTACAGCTTATATAACGAATCCTTTGATCAGCCATGGGACCCGCGTTTTGCCGAAAAGCTCGCTTTTGATGGTTTCCCCGCTGACCTCACTGCTGCACTTCAAGATACCAGCTGTGAAAACCTTACTAAAGTGATCCTCTCTCATTGTGACGGCGTCAATATTGCTAGCGAAGCCCTACCTGCCTCTCTACAAGCACTCTACGACCAAGCAAATATCCTCAAGCTTGGATACGTTGCCGAAGAGCATCAAGGCAAAGAACTTTCGCTATTTTTCGATAAAGTGATCGAGTCTAATGTTCTTGCCTAAGTACATGAAAGTTATCAGTGCACTTTTGCTCATGTTCCTGGTAAGCGCAGCTTGCACCAAGAAAAACCCAGGACTAGGTAAAGATATCATCGATCCAGATGTCTTGTTAAACGGCATTACGACCGATACTTTTGAGCTCTATACTTATTCTATTGTCCAAGACTCAACAGAAACCAAGAATGCATCTAATGTATTGCTCGGTTCATATGTAGATCCTAAATTTGGAAAAGTTTCAGCCTCCATTTTCACTGAATTTCGTTTGCCTGGCCTCAATCCAAATTTTGGAGATCCCGCTCTCATAACTATCGATTCTTTTGTCTTGGCTTTGGAGTATGTTGGCTACTACGGCGAGCTCAGCGCACAGAATTTTGAGGTCTATTCTTTGGCTGATTCCATCCAAAACGCTTCAGCTGTCAAGTATTATCAATTTTCTAGTATCCCAACCAATAGCACCAATTGGGTGGCTGCCGGCCAGGGCACCATTACCCCAGATCCCATTAATGATGCAGTTGTAGCGGGCGCTGAGGTTGATCCACAACTTCGAATACACCTCGATACCAATCGTGCTTGGGATTTTATTTATCAATCCAATACCAACCCGAGCACTTTTGCTTCGAATGCTGCATTTCAAGAATACTTTAAAGGATTGCACATTACAACAAACAACCCAACACAAGCATCTGGAAAAGGCGCTATTTTATATTTTGACATCAACAACAATGCCGCTTCAAAAATGACCATTTACTTCAAGCAAGCAGGTGTTTCCAAGACTTATGACTTTACGATCAATACAAACTGTGCCGATTTTACGCACGTCGATCACGACCAATCCAACACACCTGTAGCGGCATTATTGGCAGATACCACCCTCGGACAAAAGACATTTTATGCGCAGGCCAACAAGTTGCGGGCCATGGTAAAAATTCCAGGACTTGACCACCTCCCTGACAATATTGTAATTCATAGAGCCGACCTCAGTTTGCCAGTACAATTTCAGACGGGGTATCGCTATAAACCAGGTTCTCGGGTTACAGCAGCAAGTAAATTAGCCGCTTCGGACATTTACTACACTTCTCTAGGCATTGCCGGTTTGTATTCAGATGTCAACAAGCAGTACGACTTAGACCTTCGTGCATACGTGCAATCATTGGTAAATGGCAAATTAGAAAACACAGGAATCGTAGTTTCGCCTTTATTTTTCAGAAATTCTGCCGAGCGCATTGTTTTCAATGGCACCCAAACCAATAACAAGAAAAAACCCAAACTTGTTGTTACTTATACTACGTATTAATTATGTGTGGAATCGTAGCTTATATCGGAAAGAACGAAGCTTATCCGGTTGTCATCAAAGGACTTAAAAGATTAGAATACCGCGGATACGATAGCGCAGGTGTCGCTTTACTGGACAACGGCCAGCTCAACGTTTACAAAAGAGTTGGCAAGGTAAGCAACTTAGAAGATTTTGCTGCCAGTCAATAAGAGCGGGCATGCTGGAATCGGCCACACCCGTTGGGCCACCCACGGCGAGCCTTCTGATGTCAATTCACATCCGCACACCTCAATGGATGGCAAAATTGCCCTCATTCATAATGGTATTATTGAGAATTACGACGTGCTCAAAAAAGAGCTATTAAAAAATGGATATGTTTTCAAGAGTGAAACAGATACTGAGGTCGTCGTACATTTAGTTGATTATATTCAAAAAAAGGAAAATGTTTGGTTTGGTGAAGCCTTGCGTTTGGCACTAAACCATGTCGTTGGTGCTTATGCAATCGTTGCGCTCTCCTCAGATTATCCAAACCGTTTAGTCGCTGCACGCAAGAGCAGTCCTTTGGTAGTTGGTATTGGCTCGGATGGTGCTTATTATTGCGCCTCAGATGCCACTCCAATTGTCGAATACACCAAAAAAGTTGTCTACCTCAACGACGAAGAAGTCGCGGTTATTGACCTCGAAGAAGGCCTTAAACTTTACGACATCGCCGATCAGCAAAAGACGCCGTTTTTCCAAGAATTGGAACTCGAGCTCGAAGCATTGGAAAAAGGCGGCTACGAGCACTTTATGCTCAAAGAAATTCACGAACAACCACGTTCCATTCACGATTGTTTCAGAGGGCGCTTAAACTCAGAGGAGGCGTGGGTAGCACTCGGCGGTATTCGTGAATACGAACAAAAAATGATTTCTGCCAACCGCCTCATTATAGTGGCCTGTGGCACTTCTTGGCATGCCGGTTTGGTGGGTGAATACCTCATCGAAGACCTCGCCCGAATCAATGTTGAGGTGGAATACGCCAGCGAGTTCAGATACCGAAATCCGATACTTAGTGAAAACGACGTCGTGATTGCCATTTCGCAGTCTGGCGAAACGGCCGATACACTTGCAGCTCTTGAACTTGCTAAATCTAAAGGTGCAACCATTCTAGGCATTTGCAATGTGGTAGGCTCTTCCATAGCACGCATTACAGACGCGGGTTCGTATACCCATGCAGGTCCAGAAATCGGTGTGGCATCTACCAAAGCTTTTACCGCACAAGTTACTGTACTGACTTTAATGGCTTTGTCATTGGCTCATAAAAAAGGCACCATTTCTGAATCAAAATTCCGCCAGTTATTGGCCGAACTTGAGGCCATTCCTGATAAAGTCAAACGTGTCCTCGAAACCGATGCTGCCATTGAAGAGATTTCGGCCATTTATAAAGATGCTGCAAATGCGCTTTATCTCGGCCGCGGAAGTTCTTTTCCTGTGGCTTTAGAAGGCGCCCTCAAACTCAAAGAAATTTCTTATATCCACGCCGAAGGCTACCCTGCGGCCGAAATGAAACACGGCCCTATTGCGCTGATTGACGAAAACATGCCCATCATTGTGATCGCCACCCAAGGCACGTCTTATGAAAAGGTTGTTTCTAATATCCAAGAGGTCAAGGCGCGCAAAGGAAAAGTCATTGCAATTGTTACTGAAGGAGACGAGCAAGTAAGACACATGGCCGACCACGTGATCGAAATTCCTGAAGTAGACGAATTTTTAGTACCACTTCTTGCAACCATTCCGCTACAGCTGCTTTCTTACCACATTGCTGTCATGCGTGGTTGTAACGTAGATCAACCGCGCAACTTAGCAAAGTCGGTGACGGTGGAGTAGTTCCGAACGGGGGTGATTTGGTGCCCCTGTGTTTTCAGGGGTTTGACCCGAATTGAGGGTGTTTTTACGCCTCTTTGAAACAGCATAATTTGCTCTTAGAATTTCCCCCACGCTTTGCAGCACGGGAAGGCGGAAATTTATTCGCACATGATGCAGTTTTTCATCTTGCTGGTAGTTCACATAGATGTCTTTCACCACGCCATTAATCAAACGTTTTTTCTTGGAGTCGGTTAAATTTTGGGTGCTTCTAAAATCCTCACCAAACTGACTGATCCAGTCCATCCATAGTTGGTGGTTACCTAGTTGAGCTAATTCAATTTTTAGTGTTTCAATTGCTCTTTTATTGGCTTGGTATTGTTTAATAAGATCTCGTTTGACTCCTTTATAAATCTCAATTGATTCGAATACATTTAACAAATTGTCGGTTTCGATTTTTACTAAGGCTTTCTCAATTTTTGATTGTTTGCTGACGATTAAACCAATCTCTTCTTCTAGGTTAGATTTGTGTTTGGACACGTCTTTATCTGGTAACCCCAATCCTAATAAGTTCGATTTAATGAACTTGGTTTTAATTGCATCAGTATCAATTATAGTATTTTGGATTACCGTCCATATTTCCCTATCAGTAGACGGAATATTGAGCGAACGTTTCATTGTACAAGCTCGCTCATCTTTTTGTGATTTATTAAATTTTCTTTCTGCTAATGGGCAATAGTAGAAATATTCTGATTTTTCAGGCTTAATCCTACCACCAAATGGTGTTTCACAGCTGTCGCAGATCATGAAGTCCCTCAATAAGTAAAATTTGCTTGTTCGGTTAAGTTGACCTTTGCGCTGAAGTGTCTTTAATCTTTGCTCCTTAGCGAGCTCAAATGTTTTCTGCGATATGATTTGGGGTGTCTCACTGGTAATTACCTGTTTGAATTTCTTATCGAAATAAACATCAATACCTGTATATACCTCGTTTCTGATGATAACCTGTAATGATCCCAATGACCATGATGTATTGCCACGCCTTGTTTTAACTTTATTGACCTCAAGAGCCTCTTTAATGATGCGCATAGGTGTTCGCTTAACATACTCGGCATAGATGAACTCAACCCATTTACTTCCTTCTGTGTTTATCGTCAATTTGCTGCCACCATCCACTTTTTCTATTTTGTAACCAAAAGGTGGATCACCACCACGCCAAAAGTTGAGTTTTACTTTCTCAAACTTCCCAAGTCTACTTCTTTCGGCACGAGTTTTATTGTCATAGACGGCAATTTCGTTCATGATACCTAGAATCATGTTCTCCATGCTATCGTTTGCATCGTGTATACCTTTTGGAGTATATAGTTTTACATTGTTTGCAACCATCTTTTGCCGAATTGTGTACCATGTGATTTGGTTTCTGCTTAAGCGATCTGTGTTGTACACAAACAAGTGCTTTACTTTACCCTTATCCATAAGCCTTAGTAATTCCAACATTACTGGCCGATTCTGTAGGTCATCATTAGCACTGCTTTTGCCGCCTTCATCGTGGACTTCATAGTCCATGTTCAATTGCTTGGCTAATTTGATGCCTATTTCACTTTGCGTTTTGAGGGAGCTCCCTTCGACTTGAGATAAACTACTAACTCTTTTGTATATATGTAAAACCTCTTTCATCGTCCATGATAATAGTATTTAATTAGTTCCTGACAAAATTTATTTGCCCAATACTAGGTAACCACCAACTATGGATGGACTGGATCAGTCAGTTTGGTGAGGATTTTAGAAGCACCCAAAATTTAACCGACTCCAAGAAAAAACGTTTGATTAATGGCGTGGTGAAAGACATCTATGTGAACTACCAGCAAGATGAAAAACTGCATCATGTGCGAATAAATTTCCGCCTTCCCGTGCTGCAAAGCGTGGGGGAAATTCTAAGAGCAAATTATGCTGTTTCAAAGAGGCGTAAAAACACCCTCAATTCGGGTCAAACCCCTGAAAACACAGGGGCACCAAATCACCCCCGTTCGGAACTACTCCACCGTCACGGAATGTTACCCAATGACCAGTCATGCGAAGGTAGGAAATTTTTCTT
>VFQS010003750.1_pt1 | contig 11451 bp, 17 predicted proteins | sample 3512361 | NCBI WGS metagenome assembly VFQS01 (sample SAMN10412375, study PRJNA504923) | tailings metagenome | isolation source: Relicate 1 Philex TSF3 active mining | place: Philippines | reverse complement strand
ATGTTCAATTCAACTTTACCGGTGGGAGTGGGGAGATCGACGGTCGCTCCTAATGCTGCCTCCCAGGGAGCAAGGTTTAACTCCACCGTCACGTCCTTGCCATCAACCTTAAACAGACTGTTTGGTTTGATCACAATCTCTAAATAGAGATCACCCGCTTTGCCATTCCCAAATCCTGGACTTCCTTGCCCGGCGAGGCGCAAATGTTGACCGTTTCGAATACCCTTGGGTATTTTGACCTCTAAGGTGCGCTCTTGCATGCGTAGATGACCTTGCTCATCCAGCGCAGGCATTTTGAGTCCAATACTTCGTTGCGCACCCAGATACGAATCAACTAAATCAATCTCGATCTTAGCGTGGTGATCTTCGCCCGGAATATTGAACTGCGCACTTTGTTGATTGGCTTGTTGGGCGCGGCGCCCAAAAATGGATTCGAAGAACTCGCTATGGTCGGGATTGGCATGATCACCCCAACCATTGCCCCGAAACTCGTAACCGGAGTCCCAGTTGGGTGGGGGATTAAAGCCTTGACCACCTGACCAGTTGCTACCCATCTGATCATAGGCCGCTTTTTTCTCAGGATCTTTCAAAACGGCGTAGGCCTCACCGATTTCCTTAAAGCGTTTTTCGGCATCCGCCTCTTTACTGACGTCAGGGTGATATTTGCGCGCCAGCTTGCGATAGGCCTGTTTAATTTGATCAGGTGTTGCAGCTCGTTCAAGGCCGAGTATTTTGTAATAGTCTTGGTATTCCATGAATGCACAAAGGAAGTCAATCAATAAGCTTTATTTTAATCGGATTAAACCATTCAGTAGAATGGGTGTATGCCTGAAATTGATCTTTTAACCACTGACGATGATTTACCACCTAGTAAATCAGAGCTCAAACGTCAAATGGCCGAGCGCCAAAAATTAGCTGAGGCTTTAAGCACCCTCACAAGTGATGCATTAAAGTCGATTCCAATCGATGAAGACTTGCGTGATGCGATTGCAGAAACGTCACGCGTTCGCTCTTTTGAGGGAATTCGGCGCCATAATCAATACCTTGGCAAACGGATGCGCGCATTATCGGATGAGGATATTGCGGCCATTAAGAGGCAGCTTGAAGTGATTGAGGGGCCTGGTCGGGTCGAAACCGCAAAGTTGCATCGCCTAGAGCGCCTACGTGAGCGCTTATTGCAAAGTGATGAGGCACTGCAAGAACTTATTACCCAACATCCCACGCTCGATATTCAGAATATTCGTACTCTGATTCGTAATGCGAAGAAGGAGCGAGAGGCTAACAAACCTCCAAAAGCCTATCGCGAGATTTTTCAATACCTAAGAGAGCTTGAGGCCTAAATGAGTAAAGCCAAACAGGATCGTGGCGAAATCTACGTATTGATCCAGGCAGTCTTATTGATCGCGTTATTTTTTGGCCCCACCGATCTCTTTGGCAAGCCAGCAGCGATTTATTACCCCTTATGGCTTTTAGGTAGGGCTTTCTTCTATCTTGGTCTTGGCATTGCGCTCTGGGCTGCCATTGCCTTGGGGCCCAATCTCACCCCAATGCCAAAACCTAAGCGCAATGGTGAGCTGATCCAGACAGGGATTTATAAGCTGGTTCGGCACCCGATTTATTTTGGGGTGATTCTATTGAGCTTTGGCTGGGCAGCAACCCTACAAAGTTGGTACACCCTAGCCGTTGCAATTGCTCTACTCATCTTTTTTGATCTGAAGTCCCGCAAAGAAGAGGAGTGGCTGCTGGAAAAATTTCCGAGCTATCAAGACTATCAACAACGCACCAAGAAACTGATTCCACTGATCTACTAAGTGACTATCCGATTCATTTAAGCGCTTTATACCCCGGTGTTTTATTGGAACGATTCTGGATGGCTTTAATGAATGCGATCAGCGTTTTATTACGCCTGAACTCTGGTTTCATGGCGAGATAAAACGTTTCGGTCTCAAGTGGAATGAAGTGCAACTTATACTCTTTGGCGATGTATTGCAAACCAATTCCGACATCGGCTTGTTCAGCTAAGATGCTGGTCGCAACAGCGCTATGGGTAAACTCCTCGTGCCCATATCCTTTAATGAACTTAGTCTTCAGCCCTTCGCGTTCTAAGAGTCGATCAAGCAAGAGGCGCGTACCCGCACCCTTTTGTCGATTAATCATACGTACCTCGGGCCGAGCCAGATCTCGGATGGATTGAATCTTCAGCGGATTGCCTTTTGCTAACAATAAACCCTGAATACGTTGCATTAAGGGGACGGTCACTAGACCAGCGCGTCGCAGATGATCTTCGATGGCTTTAATTTCACCTGGATCCGATACATGAAAACCTGCAATACTCGCTTTGTTTTCGATCAGTCGATCGAGTGCATGCCCCGACCCCATTGTTTTATAGTCAATTTCATCAAATTTTGAATGAATTTGCTCAATGAGTGGGTCGTTACTAGTACAAAAAATATAACGATCAAGGATTTTTTCTAGGTGCTTAGAGAGCTTTTCGCCAATATCCGAAGCTAAGCGCTGAGCCTCACTAGAAAGCTGTAAATCCAAGCGATCGAGCGAATGAATTAGTAATTGGCCGGCGGGAGTAATTCTGGAACCGTGCCCCTTAATCCGTTCTAATAGCTTACAGCCTAGTTCTTGCTCCGCCTCTTGCAGTTCATTCCAAACGGTTCGATAAGAGACATTGAGATCTTTTGCAGCAGCTGCAAGGGTGCGACCCTGATCCACACTGCGCAACAAATTTCCAATATGCGTTAAGTCGAGGGTACGCTGATGGTAGTTTGGGGTCTTCAGGAGGAGGGTGGGCTGGATCACGAGCTTCATATGAATATTTTTGCATATTGATTATTTAAATCGATCTCTTGATGATAAAACGTTTTCAACCAACTATTCATCATCATGAAAAATCTTCGTTCCATTCTTTCTGCACTGACCCTCTCTTTCTTGCTATCCACAGCTGCGTATGCACAAAAGAGCATCGTTGTTTCATCGACGACCTCGACGGAGCAATCGGGTTTATTTGGTCATATCCTGCCGCCCTTTGAGAAGAAAACAGGTATTCAGGTGAAAGTCGTTGCGGTTGGCACAGGACAGGCCCTGGATATTGGTCGTCGTGGGGACGCTGATGTGGTATTTGTGCATGACAAGGTCGCTGAAGAAAAATTTGTTGCCGAAGGGTTCGCCGATAAACGGATTGAAGTGATGTACAACGACTTTGTACTCATTGGCCCAAAGAGTGATCCAGCAAAAATTGCCGGTGGCAAAGACATTCAAGCGGCGCTTAAGAAAATTGCTGACAGTAAGTCAACCTTTGTATCGCGAGGTGATAAGAGTGGTACCCATGCCGCTGAGTTGCGGTATTGGAAGGGTGCAGATATCGCAGTATCAGCCAATTTGCCTTGGTATAAAGAAACTGGATCTGGCATGGGTCCTGCATTAAATACAGCATCGGGCATGAATGGTTATATCTTATCGGACCGGGCAACGTGGCTTACCTTTAAGAACCGCGGTGATCTAGCTATTTTGGTGCAAGGCGATCCTAAGCTCTTTAATCAGTATGGTGTGATGCTAGTGAGCTCAGCCAAACACCCCAATGTCAAAAAAGCCGAAGGCCAGGCATTTGTGGACTGGATTACCTCGAAAGAAGGTCAAGATACGATAGCCTCCTACAAAGTAGGCGGTGAGCAGCTATTTTTTCCAAACGCTAAGAAGTAACTTAGTAGGTACCAGGCACCAAAATATCGTTGGTGACATTATGAATATCACGGTGGCCAGTAAACGCCATCGTGAGATCCAGTTCCTTATGAATAATCTCTAAACATTTAGTTACGCCCGGGCCGCCCATGGCACCCAGACCATAAAGGAACGAGCGACCAATCATCGTTCCGCGTGCACCTAAGGCCCATGCTTTAAGAACATCTTGACCTGAACGAATGCCACCATCCATCCAAACCTCGATATCCTTACCAACCGCTTCGACGATCGGTGGTAGTGCCTGAATACTCGACATTGCACCATCGAGCTGTCGACCACCGTGATTGGAGACCACAATCGCATCCGCACCTGATCCAACGGCCGCACGCGCGTCCTCTGGATCCAAAATTCCTTTAATGATTAGTTTGCCGTCCCAGTGTTTTTTAATCCACTCAACGTCACCCCAATTGAGGCCGGGATCAAACTGTTCGGCGGTCCATGATGACAGGGAGGACATATTCCCTACACCCGTGGCATGACCAACAATATTTCGGAAGGTGCGACGCGGGGTTTGCAGCATTCCCATGCACCAACGTGGTTTGGTCATCATATTGATGATGTTTGAAATAGTGAGTTTTGGTGGCGCGCTCAAGCCATTTTTAATATCTTTGTGACGCTGACCTAAGATTTGTAAGTCTAAGGTGAGCACGAGGGCTGAACATTTAGCAGCCTTAGCCCGTTCAATCAGACGTTCAATAAAACCACGGTCTTTCATGACGTAGAGCTGGAACCAAAATGGTTTAGTGGTTCGCTCAGCCACATCCTCGATGGAGCAAATACTCATGGTGGATAAACAGAAGGGGACCCCAAATTTTTCAGCAGCCTGTGCAGCCAAAATTTCCCCATCGGGGTACTGCATTCCTGTTAAGCCGGTGGGTGCCAGAGCAACTGGCATCGCCACCTCTTGGCCAACCATGGTCGTCTTGGTGGTGCGATTTTGCATATTGACGGCGACCCGCTGGCGTAATTTAATCTTCTGAAAATCCGATTCGTTTGCCCGGTAAGTAGATTCGGTCCATGAACCAGAATCCGCATAGTCATAGAACATTTTGGGGGTGCGTTTTTGATGGAGAACGCGCAGATCTTCAATATTGGTAATAATGGGCATGATGAGTTTTCCTAAGGTTAATACGATTGACTATATCGGACAGACTAACGATTTGTCTATTATGAATGATCCTAACTGAACCCCAAGCCCCCAGATGAAACCATCCGTACTAGCCTTTGATGTATTTGGAACCGTAGTCGATTGGCACGGCTCGATTGCGGCTGAGGTCGCCCAACTGATTCCCCAGATAGACCCTATTGCCTTTGCAAGCGCCTGGCGGTCAGGCTATAAACCTGCTATGGCTCGAGTTCGTAGTGGGGAGCTCGGCTGGACTCGGATTGATGATCTACACCGAATGATTTTGGATCAAGTGCTAGATGATCTAAAAATTGATCATCTAACCGAAGCCCAAAAGAAGCATCTCAATCTCGCCTGGCACCGATTAAAACCATGGCCAGATACGGTGCGCGGTTTAACGCTCCTAAAACAAGACTTTACGATCGTTACCCTGTCAAATGGTAATTTAGGTTTGCTTGCCAATATGGCAAAAAATGGCGGCTTACCTTGGGATCTGATTCTCTCCGCTGAGGTATTTCGGCACTACAAGCCCGATCCAGAAACCTATCTGGGTGTTTGCCAAACTTTTGACCTAGAGCCCCACGACGTGATGCTAGTTGCTGCTCACAAGGACGATTTAGAAGCCGCTCACGCATGCGGTCTCCAAACGGCATTTATTGAACGCCCTCATGAGTTTGGGCCAAAGATAACCCGAACAGACCTTGGGCAAGAGTCCTGGACGACCTACCACGCCAAGGACTTTATCGACCTATCAGCGCAACTCAAAGCCGCCTCGTAAAATAATGATCTAGATCAAACCTAAGTCCAAAGAAAAGATCATACTGAGGGAAATAACCGGAGAATCTTATGGCAAATTTAACCATTGAAATTGAGAACCTAAAATGCGGCGGTTGTGAGAACACCATCGTAAAGGGCTTAAAAGCGATTACGGGTGTTCAAGCGGTGACAGTCGATCATGTAAACAAAACTGTTGTTCTGGATGCAGACTCTCGTTTGCGCCAACAGATTGTCGATAAGTTGCTGAGTATGGGCTACCCAGAAAAGGGTTCTGTAGCAGGTCTTGATAAAGGCATTGCAACCGCTAAATCATTTGTGAGTTGCGCAATCGGCCGCATTAGCTAAGTGGTCCATCAATCGGCTAAGATGCCAGGATGTTCCATATTGACATCATTGGCTATTTAGCTGCGTTACTGACCACTTTCTCTTTTCTTGTTCAGGCCATTCAATCTTGGCGAACAAGAGACCTCTCAGGCATCTCGGTGGGCATGTACAGTATGTTTACTCTGGGGGTGGCATTATGGCTAATCTATGGAGTTGTGATCGAGAGTTGGCCCCTCATCGTGACCAATGCTTTAACTTTCTTATTTGCCCTGAGCATCTTGCTCATGAAATTAAAACAAATGTCAAAATAGTAGAGTACGCACTGTTATGACTCAATTCTGATAATGAAAATTCTTAAAATGCTTGTACTCTTGATCGTATTGGCGATAGCGATTGCAATCGGCGTCGCGTATTACACCGCCAGCAAATTAGATGGGTATGTGAAGCGCTCGATCGAGAACTATGCCACGCAATCTTTAGGTACCAAGGTAACCGTTGGCGAGGTTAATCTGAGTCTGCGTCAAACCCAAGCAACCATTCGTAATCTTGAGGTTGCCAACCCCCCGGGTTTTGATGGGGCTCATGCATTTAAAGCCGGAACGATTGAGATTGTGTTAAACCCGAAGGAATCCAAACTAGACTCTGTGGTGATTGATCGAGTGCTCTTGAACCAGCCCAGTGTTCGGTATGTCAAAACGAAAGACACTGACAATTTATCGGTTCTCCAAAATAATGCCAAGCGATATAGTGCAGCCAATCAAAAGGAAGATGCTCAAAGCAAAGCTGGCAAAGCTGGCGATTCTAAGCAGCCACGCATTCTAATTAAGCAGTTTGATATTCAGGGGGCAGATCTGGTGTATCAGGATATGCGAATCTTAGGAACAAACGTTAACCTCAAATTGGAGGATATTCAGATCGTAAATATCGATACTGGTAAAGATGGTGCAGGAACCAAAGAGGCGGTCGGAAAAATCATTGATGCCATCATTCCGGTTGTTAAGAATGCGGCTCTAAAAAGTGTCAATACCTATTTAAACATCGCCACTGATACGTTGCGCGATGTCACTGGTAGTGCTCAGCAACTTGGCAAGGATGCCGTTACCACCATCAAGAAGCTTTTTCAAAAATAACCAAGATAAACCGATGACTCTTAATGCATACAACGGACGCCTGACCTCACTTTCGCACGGAGGTGGCTGCGGCTGCAAAATTGCACCGGGGGTCTTAAGCGATATCTTACGAGCCTCGCCCCTCAAAATGATTCCACCCGCTTTGTTGGCGGGCTCAGAAAATAATGAGGATGCAGCGGTTTATCAAATCAATGATCATCAAGCGATTGTGGCTACTACGGATTTCTTTATGCCAATCGTCGATGATCCCTATGACTTTGGTCGAATCGCTGCCACCAATGCGATCTCAGACATCTATGCGATGGGTGCTCAGCCCTTATTTGCACTGGCATTACTTGGTATGCCAATTAATGTATTGCCTCTAGAGGTGATTCAAAAGATCATCGCGGGCGGTGAGTCGGTATGCCATGCGGCAGGTATTCCGATTGCTGGTGGGCATTCGATTGATACGGTTGAGCCCATTTACGGCTTGGTCGCGATTGGTATCGTCGATCCAGCGAACGTGAAGCGCAATAGCGGTGCTCAAGCAGGGGATGCGATTATTCTGAGTAAACCCCTAGGGGTTGGTATTTTGAGTGCCGCCCTAAAGAAAGAGCGTTTGTCAGCCAAGGGGTATGAGTCAATGATTGCCTATACCACTCAGCTAAATCAGCCTGGCATCGCGCTCTCGAAAATGCCAGAGGTTCATGCCTTGACCGATGTCACAGGCTTTGGCTTGGCAGGGCATCTTCTTGAGATGAGTCGCGGGGCAAACCTGAGAGCCTATCTGAACTGGCGTGATATTCCAGTCATTGCCGAGGCAGTGGAGTTTGTTAGAGAGGATATCTATACCGGCGCCTCAACCCGAAATTGGCAAGGCTATGGCGGGGAGGTTTCGTTTAGTTCAGACATCCAACCCTGGCAACAGCATTTAATGACCGATCCGCAAACCAGTGGTGGGTTACTGATTGCTTGCGCACCGGAGGCCAAGGATCGGGTTCTGGATTTACTCCATCGCTCGGGGTTTCATGAGGCTAAGGCAATTGGCTATTTTGGGAGTGGTCAAGGCCTTGCTATGACCTAGGAACTAGGCTGGGTCTCGGTCTCACCAATTGCCATAAAACTAGCTACAATCAATATTCATTAGAAAGTAAAGGCCTCACCATGAAAAACCAGAGTTTTGCAGCATGTTTTCAGTCCTTCATGCAAAGCATGATGGGTTCCCCGATGAAGCGGGGCGAATGGTTTTTGCAACTCATGATCGATAAGCGTGATGAGCGCTTGCGTAAAAAGATCTACTAATCGTAGTTTGATCGAATGCGATCAACCGTGACTCAATGGGGCACACACTTAGCGGTGTGCCTTTTTGTTTTACCCATCAGCGTATCGGCAGCCGGTCTTGCGGATGTGGTTGGTGAAGGGCAAATTCGGTTTCTCAAAACCAAGCCTGATCCGAACTCATATACCTACGAATCGAAGGTCACTATTCTAGAGACCAGTCTTGATTCCGGCTTAGTGCAAATCCAGACTTGCCACAAAAAATTGGATCCGATTCGCAAAGTGGTCATTTTGTTTAACAAGGACCGTATCCGAGATATCCAAGTTCGGACCATGGATGGTATTGCGATGGCCGAAGTCAAAGACAATCGCGTCACCCTCAGTGAGGTGCAAAAAGGTGGATCGATTTGCATTGATTTGCAGTCCAAGGCGTTGGACTCACTCGGTAATGGCCTCTATCAACTCAATGCTGGCCCTTTGATGCGCAGACTCTTTGATGGCTATTTACCCATGACCGCAAACATGAAGTTCTCTTGGCCAGATAAACTGCTTGCCGTTCAAGAAACCAAACCAGCCACTCAAGATGGCGTTGATATTAAGTCTGCTAATGATGGTCTGGAGATGGACTTAGTGTTTGCCGGAAAGATGACTGCGCAGATCTTGCTAAAGCGCTCCGATTAAAGCCTAGAGCTTTTCACAGCGATACTGCTCGGAGCCAATGGCTAAGCGCGATTCGCTCTGAATTAGTTGCGCAATCGATGCCTTGACGTCCCCAACCTTGCAGTTTTCATCAAAATAGCTGACTAGCCCGAGACTGCCACAAAAGCGCAGCTGCCGATCGTCAATCTTCATGGTCGATTGCTGCAAGACCATGACTACTTTTTTGCTAGGGTCATTCTCGGGAATGCAGTTCCAGGTGGTGTAGTCGGCTTGGCCGCATGCCGAAAGCGTAAGAAGTAGGGGTAGAAAGTAAAAAACGCGCATTTACAGGACAATAGAAATTACATTCGATCTATTGTATGAGCCAAACCCTATTGCCGTTGACCCTGTTCTATGATGGTGCCTGCCCACTGTGTCAGGCAGAGATTCTTTATTTGCAAACCCGCAATCAACAGCAATTGCTTCAATTTGTCGATGTCAACAGCAGTGCATTCGACCCAGAGCGCGTCGGCGTTTCGTGCCAGGCGGCGCTCGATCAGATGGTTGGGCAAATTGAGGGGCAGGCCCCGATCCATGGTGTCCCTGTCTTTGCAGAGGCCTATCGGCGCGCTAATCTCCCCATCCTGGCTTGGCTATTTTCAAGAAAAATACTGAGACCCATCTTGAATCTTGCATATCGAATTTTTGCAAAGAATCGCCATGCGATATCAGGCGCCATCGGACCCTTCGCATTAAAACTGGTCAAACGGATGACTCAATCACCCTGATGACGTAGCGCATGATTTTGTTGGGCGATTGAGCATTCGCGAGGCCCAGGAATAACCGTAATGGCATCACCCGCCTGAATGCGTCCTCCCTGCAGTACGCGAAGGTACCAACCGCTTCGAGCGCCTTGGATCATTGCCTTAGCTACACTTGCAACACCCGTCTTCGCTGTGAACTTATAGCAGGGCTCGCGTAATTTCGTAACCGCGCATTCAATGGCTCCAATGCGAAGGCGATCACCAACGTAGACATCATGCTCAGTAAGCCCACTAATAGTTAGGTTCTCGCCCAGGTAGCCATGCTCTAAATGGATAGATTGGCCTTTGGCCTCAGAGAGTAGTGAGGACCAAAAGGGATAATGCTCTTGCGGATACATATAAAGGGCTTTTTCAGTCCCACCATGAACTTGAGGATCGGCTTGCTCATCACCAAAGACCCCAGTTGCTGTCACTTCAATTGCTTGGGGTTGAATGATGGTACTAACTGGAGTTTTGTTGATGGCCGATATGACCGTACGGAGGTCCTCCCCGTCACGAACCCACAGGGGTTTTACCAGCCCGGCACTAATGGTTTCTAGACGAATTGTCATAAGCCATTATGCCGAAGAAAGCCCCAAGCTCAAACTCGGGGCTACAGGGATTGACTTACTTCTTCTCGGCGCGAATCGATTGATCGCACTCGCGAATGCTATGGTTATAGCGCGGATGGTGATTATTTTTGTCGAGTGACGCTTTGCAATCGGCGATGGAATAACGCACATTCGCTGGATTGGAATTTGACATAAAGACTCCTTTATTGATGATTAAAAAAGTCAGGAAAAGTCCTGCGAAAGGAATATAGGGCTCTGCCTGTGAAAATTCAAGGGTGATCGATTAAGATCAAACGATGAACTGGTTAAAGAGGCTTCCCCCAACACGTCGAGAACCGCCTGGCTTTGAGTGGGTCATTTTGCGCTATACGCCAAAGCTGATGTTCTATGGCACCAGCATATTGGTTATACCGCTTGCCATTTTGCAATACGGCATAGAGCCTAGCGGATCATCCAGGCTCTGGGAGCTCTATTTAATAGCGGGACTCATCTTCTTCTGGACGATGCTTTTCACTGCCGCTTTATGTGCCTTTATCGTGTATTTAATGAAAGGCCCAGCATTTGTTGCCGATGCGTACTACCTAGAGGATTCGGATTTACCAAAATGAAGGGTAGCGCAGGGGTCGGCACGTTCGATGCTGGGGCTAATCCAAACAAAATCATAGAGTTTGGCTAGCTCCGCCAGTGCTTTAGGGTTACGTCGATCCTCTTCAACAAAACCAACACTCACGCGTTTCTTAGAGGGCTCAAGAGATCTTAAAACTTGGGGCACCCCATAATCATTGCGAACATGGCCATTACCGGCAAACAGAATTGCAGGGGAATGGCGCATCATGACCTGCGCCATCGAGATGTCCGTCAAGCGCTGCACCCGAAACATGGGTTCTAAATACTGGGCGGGAAGCTTGCCACAATGCCCGTCGATCAAATCGTTCTCAAGACTGCGTTTTGCCTCACCTGTCAAAGCACTTTTTTGGTAATCCGATTCCATCGCAGCCGGGATGGACCCACCAGAGAAGATGGTTTTAGAGATTGAACGATCTAGATTGGAGCCATAGAGCGGTAAGCCAGAT
>VFQS010003748.1_pt1 | contig 11458 bp, 8 predicted proteins | sample 3512361 | NCBI WGS metagenome assembly VFQS01 (sample SAMN10412375, study PRJNA504923) | tailings metagenome | isolation source: Relicate 1 Philex TSF3 active mining | place: Philippines | reverse complement strand
CATGGCAGGCACCGATAAAACGACGGCTGAGTTGATCGCCAATACCAAAAAAGGGGTGTTAGTAACACGTACTTGGTATATCCGTATGGTCGATCCGCAATCAGTTCTATTAACTGGCTTAACACGCGACGGCACGTTTTACATTGAGAACGGCAAGATCATGTATCCGATCAAAAATTTCCGCTTCAATGAAAGCCCTATCAGTATGCTCAACAATATTGAGGAAATCGGTAAGCCAGTCATCATTGCTGGCGATGAAGTGCCGTACCAAATGTTGATCCCACCAATGAAGGTGCGTGATTTCAACTTTACTTCCTTGTCCGACGCTGTGTAGAAATCGGACTTGCGCAAAACAGATGCTAGCGTCGGCGACGCGCCTAGCTAGCGTAATTTTGCATAAGTCCTAGGAATAAAAGAACAAAACAGAATTAATCACGATAGTATTTTTTTCAGGAGTTGCTATGGAACGACGTAGCTTTTTAAAGATCAGTGGCATCGCAGCGGGTAGCTTGATTATTCCCGTATGTGGCAATGCGATTGCCGCAGAAGAATTATTAAACCCCGTTGGTAAAGCATTTAAGAAAAGTTTGGCTGATGCAGCGATGAATGCTGCCACCAAAGCGGGCGCTAGTTATTGCGATGTACGCATTGGTCGCTATGTGAATCAGTTCATCACCACACGTGATACGCGTGTAGAGAATATCGTCAATTCTGAATCGATGGGTGTGGGCGTACGCGTGATTGCAGGTGGCGCTTATGGCTTTGCTTCCACCAATGATTTGTCCTTAGATGCGGTTGCCAGTATGGCAAAGCAAGCAGTGGCAATTGCGAAAGCGAATGCAAAATTGCAAAGCGAGCCGTTGATTTTGGCGCCGGTTAAAGGTGTCGGTGAAGTGAGTTGGGCAACCCCATTCACCAAAGATTGGCGTGTCGTTCCGGTCAAGGAAAAAGTCGATATGCTGATTGCAGCGAATCGTGCTGGTCTAGAAGCTGGCGCGAATTTTATGCAATCGAATTTGTTCCAAGTGAATCAAGAAAAGTATTTTGCTTCTACGGATGGTTCTTACATCGATCAAGATATCCATCGCTTGTGGGCACCGATGACAGCGACCGCAGTCGATAAGGCGACCAACAAATTCCGCAGCCGTGAAAGCTTGTCTTCGCCAGTCGGTATGGGCTTTGAATTCTTTGATGCTAAGCCTGAAGATAAAGTCAAAGCGGCAGGTGGTGTGGCGACGCTATACAAAAATTCACTCGATGTGATTGAAGAAGCGCGTGAAGCTGGGCGTCAAGCACGCGAGAAATTGGCGGCGAAATCGGTCGAGCCAGGTAAGTATGATCTGGTCTTGAGCCCAGATCACTTATTCTTAACGATACATGAATCAGTCGGACATCCAACCGAACTGGATCGCGTTCTTGGTTACGAAGCAAACTACGCAGGAACCAGTTTCGCGACCTTGGATAAATGGCGCACCAAGAAATTTAAATTTGGTGCGGATCGCGTCAATTTCTTTGCGGATAAAACCACACCTGGTTCGCTTGGTGCGGTTGGCTATGACGATGAGGGGGTGCCATGCAAGCGTTGGGATATCATCAAAGATGGTGTGCTAGTCAACTATCAAGCAACCCGCGATCAAGCGCATATCATTGATGAAAAAGAATCACATGGCTGTTCTTATGCCGATAGTTGGAGCAGCGTACAGTTCCAACGTATGCCAAATGTGTCCTTAGCGGCTGGCAAAACACCATTGACGCCTGATGAGATGGTCAAAGACGTCAAGAAGGGTATCTATATTTTAGGTCGCGGTTCTTACTCTATCGATCAACAACGTTATAACTTCCAATTCGGCGGTCAATTATTTTTCGAAATCAAAAACGGTAAGATTGTCGGGCCGGTTGAAGATGTCGCTTACCAATCAAACACCCAAGAGTTTTGGAATAGCTGCAGTGCGATTTGCGATGAGCGTGATTGGCGTATGGGTGGTTCTTTCTTTGATGGTAAAGGTCAGCCAAGTCAAGTCAGTGCGGTATCGCATGGCTCTAGTACAACCCGTTTTAACGGCATCAATGTGATCAACACAGCACGCAAAATTGCTTGATCCATTTCACGTAGCTAAACCAAATAAGCTTACAAAATAAGCCAATAAAAATAGGAAACATATGATGAAGAAAATGACTCAGGAAGAAGCAAAGCGCATCTGTGACCGTGTGATTGGGTTTTCTAAAGCAGATGAATGTCGCGTGGTAATTCAGGGCAGCCGTGCTGGCAATATTCGTTATGCGCAAAATAGTGTCTCGACTGCCGGCTTGAATCAAGATACGCAGTTGTCGGTCAGCGTCGCTTTTGGTAAACGTCAAGGTACTGCAACGATCAATGAATTTGACGATAAGTCTTTGGAAAAAGCGGTGCGCCGTGCAGAAGATATCGCCCGCTTAGCGCCAGAGAATCCAGAATTCATGCCCGCAGCGAGCAAACAAGAATTCAAAGCAACGCCAACTTATTTTGAAAAGACCGCTGCAATTGATCCAGAATATCGTGCCGAAGTTGCGGCACAAAGCATCAGCCTAGCGAAGAAAAATAAGCTGATTTCAGCAGGTTTCTTCCTTGATACTTTAGGCTTTGAAGTGATTGCGAATTCGAATGGTGTGTTTGGATTTCAAGAATCGTCTAATTTGAGTTTTAGTTGCACAGCACGTACCGAAGACGGTCGAGGTTCAGGTTGGGTAACGCGTAGCGCGAATGATGTGAGTAAATTTGATCCGCGCGAAGCGTCTGAGATTGCGATTGAAAAAGCCATGCGTTCGGTCGATGCGAAGGCATTAGAACCAGGACGTTACACGGTGGTTCTAGAGCCAGCAGCTTCATCTGATATTTTGAATTTTATGTTCAACGCATTTGATGCGCGTCAGGCAGATGAAGGACGTAGCTTCTTGTCGAAAAAAGGTGGTGGTAATCGTCTCGGCGAGAAGATGTTTGATGAGCAGGTGAATATTTGGACTGATCCATGGAATGTCGATGCACCAGTGAGCCCTTGGGATAGCGCATCGATGTTGGCGCGCGAGCCTATGTCTATGGTGAAGAATGGCAAGATCGAGTCTTTGCAGTATTCAAATTTCTGGGCCAAGAAGCAAGGCGTTGCACCGCGCGGTCGTGCGGGCAATACGATTATGTCCGGTGGTACCAAATCAACCGAAGAACTGATCGCCTCGACCAAGAAAGGTATTTTGGTGACGCGCACTTGGTATATCCGTTCGGTCGATCCACAATCTTTATTGGTAACAGGTTTGACTCGCGATGGTACTTTTTACATTGAGAATGGCAAGGTCAAACATCCGGTCAAAAACTTCCGCTTCAATGAAAGCCCAGTCACGATGTTGAACAACATCGATGATTTGGGTAAGACTCAAGTGTTTGGTGATGGTCGAAAATCGGTGGTGCCAGCGATGAAGTTGCGCGATTTTAACTTCACATCTTTGTCTGATGCGGTTTAATTGAAAACGGATTGTCGTATTCAATTTTTTCTTTGTGATGGATTGTTTTAATAACAGGAACGGTGAAGTTTTCATCGTTCCTGTTCTCCGCTGATCTTGATTACATCGTCATTTCTATCTTTGCTGTCTTTGCCATTAAATTTGAAACTTGCATGTCGAATTTCGATTTCTACTTCACCCGTGTAATGTACGACTCCGGCGATTGGGATGTGGATATCCGTATGCCGAGTAATATTTTGAATTCGCTGGTCGAGTACACCACCTTGCGGGTTGATACGGTAGAGCGGGTTACTGCATTGTCTGATCCCAAAATTTTGCAAGCGCCGTTTTGTTACATGGCCGGACATAAATTAGTGCAATTGAGCGCGATAGAGCGTAAGCATTTAGAACGTTATATCAAAGGTGGCGGCTTTCTATTTGTAGACGATTGCAATCACGACATCGACGGCTTGTTTGCCAAATCGTTTGAAGCCGAAATTGCGCAGATTTTTGGCTTCAAAGCTTTAAAGAAAATCCCGAATAATCATCCTTTGTATTCCTGCTTTTTTCGCTTCGATGGACCACCCAATACCAGTGTTGAGCTCAATGGTTGGGGCGATGATTTGGTGCATGATTATTTGAAAGCAGTTGAAATCAATGGCCGTATTCGCCTTTTGTATAGCAACAAAGATTATGGTTGCGAGTGGGATTACGATTTTCGGAATAAACGGTTTTTAGCCGTAGATAACACGCGTTTTGCCGTGAATATTATTCAGTATGCTTTAGGAGCGTAGTATGCAGTCGAATGTGCCAGTGAGTTGGAGTGAAGCAGAAATCGCGGATTTGAGCGCCAAAGTGCATGCCCTGACCACAAGTATGTCGCAAGTGATTATTGGACAAAAGGATGTGATCGAATCTTTGGTGATTTGCTTGTTGGCGGGCGGTCATGCTTTGGTAGAAGGGGTTCCTGGATTAGGTAAGACGCTGTTAGTGAAATCCCTAGCGCAAGCGACAGATCTTGAATTTCGACGAGTTCAGTTCACACCTGATCTCATGCCATCAGATATCGTCGGTACAGAAATTTTGGAAGAAGATACCAGCACGCGACAACGCGTATTTCGTTTTCAGAAAGGGCCGGTGTTCACCCAAGTTTTATTGGCCGATGAGATTAATCGCGCGCCACCAAAGACGCAATCTGCTTTGCTAGAAGCGATGCAAGAGCGCAGCGTGACCTTTGCTGGGCAAACGCATCGTTTGCCAAAACCTTTCTTTGTGCTAGCAACCCAAAATCCGATTGAGCAAGCGGGCACTTATCCTTTACCTGAGGCGCAATTAGATCGCTTCTTATTGCGTATCGATGTTGGCTACCCAAGTGAAGACGAAGAAATGTTGATGGTAGAACGCACTACGCATGCCGGGATCGCCGACGCCGTCAGTGCAATGGACGTGCAGAGTCTGTTACGCCTACAAAGTTTGGTACGTGATATTGAAGTCGGTGAACATTTGGTTCGCTATGCGACCCGCTTGATTCGAGCGACGCGCCCACAGTTGACGACGGTAGACAGTGTACGTAAGCATGTCGGTTGGGGGGCTGGTCCACGTGCTGGTCAGGCGCTGGTGTTGGCATCCAAAGCACGCGCCTTGATGCATGGACGATTAGCTGTGACACGTGAAGATATGGCGGCGATGTTATTGCCTGTGTTGGCACATCGTGTATTGCGTAATTTTGAAGCGGAAGCTGACGGTGTTGCGATTGCCGATATTTTGCTTGCGCTACGCGAGCAGATACGCGTCGAATAGTGACATCACGTTCGCCATAATAATTGAAATTCGTATGACCGCTTATGCTTGATAGCGCTTCTTTGCTGGCGCATAGCCAGGATTTAGATTTGATCGTTCGCCATGTGTTGGCGGGGCTCGGTCATGGCTTGCATGCAGGACGTGAGCGTGGCGCTGGGGTAGAATTTTCTGAGTATCGCGCCTATGCGCCTGGTGATGAGTGGCGTCGTGTCGATTGGAAACTGTTGGCGCGCAATGATCGCTATTATGTACGTGAAGCCGAACGCGATAGTCATGTGGCGATTTGGTTATGGCTCGATGCCAGTGCTTCGATGTCTGAAGCGAGTTATGACCATCCGAACGTAAGCAAGCTCGATTTTGCACGGGTGATTTTTGCTTGTCTTGCTGCCGTAGCGCAACGACAGGGCGATGCATTTGGTTTGCTGATTGCGCAAAATGGGCGATTACAAATCACGCCAGCGGCACGCGGTCCTCGGCAATCCCATCGCGTGATGGCGCAGCTAAAACAAACGAGCGCGGCCGGTGTTTTGCCTGATGCAGCTTTGCTCAAGGCGCAATTGCACTTTGCACGCGCACCTAGCCTGATTTTTGCGATTAGCGATTTCTTAGAGTGGCCATCGGCGTGTTCAGAAAGCTTGGTGCGCTTGCGCCATATGCGACATGATGTGCGTGCCCTGTGTCTGCAAACGCGGGCTGAATGTGAAGCGGGATTTGCATCGACGCTTGCCTATGTTGATCCCGAACAAAACGCTGATCCGGTTAAATTTTCTGAAACCGCGAAGGCGGATTTTCTAGCCGCGCACGCCGCACATTTTCAGCGCGTAGAACAGCAATGTCGTCAGGTAAATATTCCTTTCTTACGTGCTTGCATAGAGCAAGATGTCGGTAAGACACTCAGAGATTGGCTTAAGTTGGCAGGGCGTGCATGATGAACTTCAATCTTGGCTTGAGTCCTGCTTGGTGGTTGTTATTGCCGCTATTGATCTTACCAATCTGGTGGCTGCGCCAGCGACGTGAAACGCTAGTCAGAAAAACACTCGCAACTGCAAAGTTTTTAGGCCCCGCAAAACCACAATTGGTGAGGGTATGGCGTTGGCGTGAATGGTTATTGATGTTATTGCGTTGCCTGTTGCTGCTGATGGTGATCGCCTATTTGGCGAGTTTATTTATCGCTTGGCGTGGCGATACGGTCTTGGTAGGCGACGATCTTGATCCGTCGTGGTTGCAGCAACAGCTCAAAGAAACTGGTATGCAAAACGCTAAGCAGCGTCGTTTTTGCGCACGTACTGAATGTGATGTGCAAAGCTCGCAGCTTTTATATTGGTTGGCTGAACATCAAAAAGACTGGCAAGTCGATGCACGTATTTTGATTTTGGCGCGGGCAGGGCAGTTGGCATGGAGTGCAGAATCACCGCAGTTACTGCCTAAGACCGAAATACGGGTACAAGACTATCCGCTTAAAGCGCCAGTACGTACCCACTATATTGTCTTGCGTAGCGATCATCCTGAAGTATGGCAAAGCTTGTTTCGTGCTTTTAGTGTGGCGGGCGATGGACAAGATCGCTATGTTTGGCAGCAGCAAGCTGATGCCAAAACGGATTTAATCATTTGGGATAGTAATCAGCCGGCACCTAGCAATTGGCAAGCACCGTACTGGTGGATGAAACAACCTGCAAAAGAATTGCCTAAGGATTGGATCGCGCAAAACAACCCAGCCCTAACTAGATTGGCTTTACATCAATATCAGCGCGGAAAAGTTCGTTATTGGTTGACCGAGCAAGCAGGGCAATGGCCTATGTATAAATTAGAAGAGACGAAGCAATGGTATCGCGCCTGGCAACAAAGTCGCGCGCAGCAAGTTGATTTGATCTATACCGGCATGCAATTGCCTCGTGCACAGGTCAGCCAAGCAAGTCAGCAAGAAAATACACGTCAATTATTATTACTGTGCTTGCTGGTGATTTTTGCTTTGGAGCGGATGTTAAGTCATGTCAAACGTCTCTGAATCAGTTATCAGCGAAGTGCTCACGCGCGTGTTCCAAACTTTATGGCGCACGGCTTGTCGCCATCATTTGCTGGCGTGGTTGGCCTTACTTGCACCTTGGATCATTTTGCGACAATTTGGAATCGTGATTCTAGGTCTTGTACTGATGGCTTTGCATTTCTGGTGGTTGCGAAAACGACTAGTGAAAAATTGGCGTAGTTGGGCGAATGCCGATTTTCCAGAACTAGAAGATAGTATGCAATTGCTGGTGCAGTCAGAAGTTCAAGCTCAAGCGCCACAACAAAATGGGCAAGCAAATCAACGCACACAGAATGCCGCGCTAGCTGCTTTGCAAGCACAGCGCGTATTGAAGCGGCTGCCACAAGTTCTGCATCCGGTCGCTTGTCGCCATTTCATTCAACGGCATTTGTCTTTTTCGCGCCTTTGCTTGGCATGTAGTTGGATAGCTGCCGCGCTATTATTTTTTCTACCGATGTTGATGCCGTCTTTACTAGCGATGAATCAGTCAATGCCAGCGGCAGCTTCAGTAAAACCAGCGAATAAGCTCGATCTCAATGCGAGTTTGACGTTGCACGTGGTGCCACCCGCCTATACCGGTTTAGTTAGCTTTGATTCTGCTCCTAAGGAATTACAAGTTCCCGAAAATAGCCTGGTCACATGGTGCATACAAGCCGATCAAAATTTTGAAAAATTGCCGACTTTGAGCTTAAGTCATGGGCAGGAAATTCACTTTACAAAAACACAGTCTTCGCTTGATCAAGACAAACCTAAACTCTGTGCAAGTTGGCAAGCGAGTGAGACGGTATTTTGGCATTGGAGTGGCGATGCGGGGAAAAGCCGTACTGTATTGAAAGTGTTATTAGATCAAGCGCCACAAATCGATATTGAACAGCCAAGCGAATTGTTGCAGATTTTGGCGGCAGAAACGCGCCAAGTCAAAATCGCGCTGCGTATTGCAGACGACTATAAGATCAATCAAGCTACCATGCATATGACCTTGGCACGTGGCAGTGGTGAGAATATTCGTTTTAGTGATAGAGAATTACCTATTCCGCAAGGTAAAAATCCGCAAATTCGGCAATGGGATAAAACCTGGACCTTAACTGAGTTAGGCATGGAACCGGGTGATGAGTTGTATTTCTTTGTGCGCGCGACGGATAACGCCGATAAAAATCCGCATATTACTCGTTCTGCAACCTACACCCTGCGTCTACCAGCGCCAGAAGCGCAAGCGGAAGAAACTTCGGCCTTACCTATGTTGGCTAAACCAGAGTCATTGCGTAGTCAGCGTCAGATCATCATTGATACCGAACAATTGTTGGCGGATATGAAGGCCAATCCTAAGATGAATCCTAATTTGATTCGTAGCCGCAGCGAGACGATTGCTGGTGATCAAGGGACTTTACGCCGTCGTTACGGTAAGTTCCTTGGAGAAGAATCGAGTTTATTCGGTGATGAAGAGCATGCAGAAGGCCATAGCGCTGATGATGGACACGATCACGGCGATGCCGCACCACAGAGTTTGGCGGCGCAGTATGGCCATGCGCATGATCAAGAAGAAAATGCGACCTTGTTTGATGAAGCAACCAAGAAGATTTTGCGTCGCGCCTTAGTCGCGATGTGGGATGCCGAAAAAGCTTTGCGTGCAATCAGTCCAGGCACCGCTTTAGCGCCAGAAAATAAGGCTTTAGAAGCAATCAAACAATTGCAACAAGCGGATAGGATCTATTTGCACAAGGCTGCATTTACACCGCCGGCAATCAAAGAGGACAAGCGTTTAACTGGTGATGTGTTGGATTTAAAAAATACCCAAAAGCAGCAAGACGCGGCACAGCAAATCGTTCCTGAAGAAATACAAAATTTATTGCGCGCATTGCAAAGCGAAAATGCCTTGCCAGCCTTGTGGACAACCACGGCGCGCGCTTGGTTTGCCGCGCATCTAACGAAAGAGGAACAACGTCTCGCTGCACAGGCCGCGATCTTGGATGTGGAAAACGGTTGCGCTCCATGCCGCCCAGTATTAGCGGGATGGATACGGCAGGCGATCCCGCAAGCTGAATTGATCTTGCAAGGGCGTGCTGAGTTCCAAGCCAAACGCGAGAGCGGATTTGAACAGGCATGGAAAAAAATAAAGCCAAGCTCAAGCTCAGGTAAGCCAGAGGTGCAACGATGATGCATAGCTTGATTTCTTCAATGGCGCATGAAACTTGGCAAGTCGTGCTGTGTCTGGGCGTAATGCTTGTAGTGCTATTCTCGACTTTGATGTACTGGCGACGAGCGAAGCGTAGCGATGCATTGATGCATACTGCGATCATCGTCTGTGCCGGAATTTGTTTTTGCATGATGATCATCGCGCCTAGCCTAACTTTGCAAAGCAATCCACAACGTATCGACAGTGCGAAAAGTCGTCACAGCATGGCGCAATGGGTGCAGCAAAGTCAGCATGCCGATTCCTATCAAATTCACGGTGATGGTTTGCGTTGGGCGCAATGGCAAGATTTGCCGCGCTTACCGATGCAAATCACAACAACAGCTGTTGATTCCAATTCGACCAAGCTTGACGAAGTGTTGGATTTAGATTTTCCTACGCAGCTCACACAGGGTCGAGTGTTTCAATTGAGCGTACAACGTCAACATGTTGATGGTGAATGGCGTTTGCAATTGCTAGCTGAAAATCAGCAAGTGCTAGCAGAAACGCGTGGTCGCGAGAAACGACTCAGTTTGCAATGGCTACCGCCGGCGGTGGAGCGTTTGGTATTACAAGCAAAAATACTTGATCAGCATGGTCGCGTTATCGAGCAAGGGCCAATTCCTTTAGAGGTGATCGCACCACATAGTTTGTTGGTGCAAGCTCGCTTTGCCGCGCCGTCTTTCGATGCCAAGGTGCTTAATGCGCTGCTTAGTCAAAGTCAGGCTAAGTTAGATTGGCAAACCAAGTTAGGCAAGACCGTTACGCGATTTGAGACTGCTGCTGATGTATCAACATCAACACCAACGCAGGCGAGCACAGATAAGCCGGATTTGTTGATACAGGATGCCGCGTATTTCGAACAGCAAAATGTCCGAGCACGTGCGCAAGTACTGCAGCAAGTAGCGGCAGGTGCATCCTTAGTTATTCTTGGTGCGAATGCGAGCGACATTGGTTTATGGCGACGTGAATTAGATTTGCGTTTGCAAGCCAGCGATACAAGCAAAGAAATCATCATCGATCCTTTGATGAGCTTGAGTCCAACTGCGTGGACGCCGCAAGTCAAGTCAGATGCAAATTGGTATCAGGCTAAGGGACAAAGCTGGATGGCGCAGCGCGCTTGGGGGCAGGGGCAGATCGTATGGTTGGGTGTGGCTGATTGGCATCGTTACCAAATTAGTGCGACTAATTCTTTGCACGTTTGGTGGCAAACTATTTTGGATCAAGCTCAGGTGAAAAAAAGCTTGGCTTGGGAAGTGCGGTCTGAACCAAGGATGCCGATTGTTGGTCAGCGTATGCGTCTTTGTATGCAGGGCTTGGAACAAGCTGAGCTGGTCTTGGCAGGGTACGAGCAAGGTTTTCCCTTGTTACCTGTACGTGATCATGCTGATGCCCAATGCACTGCATTTTGGCCGGAAAAGCCTGCTTGGTTAGATTGGCAAGCACGAGCAAGGACGAAGTCCGAAGTGAAATCAGCAGCAAAGCTAGTGCAAGGCAAGGACACTAGCACGCTTGCGGCTGGCGTTGTATACGTCTATCAGCCAGAAGATTGGCCGGCTTGGCAAAGAGCACAAGCACGCGCAGATACAGCAGCGATGTTGGCACTGGCCCCTGTGGTCGCCGATAACACCAAGGTTTTGCGTCGTAGCTTACCGACTTGGCCGTGGGCCTTGGGTTTGCTGGCAGCGATGCTATTACTATGGTGGCGCGAGCAGCGAGATAAATAAACCACTCATGGAAGCTCAATGTGAACTCACAGTCAGATCGAAGTAAGCTCAAAGTAAGCTCAAAGACAGACAGTAAGAATCAATAAAAAAGCGAGACGGCTGTTGATAGTCATCTCGCTTTTTTGATGCGTGCTAGTTGTTACTGCGGCTCGTTAAGGCATTTTATTTTTGCTGTGCCTTGACGATTTTTCCGCCTTTGATGACTACCGCGACATTTTCTAAAACGCGCACGTCTTTGCTTGGATCGCCAGCAACTGCCACCATATC
>VFQS010003747.1_pt1 | contig 11461 bp, 10 predicted proteins | sample 3512361 | NCBI WGS metagenome assembly VFQS01 (sample SAMN10412375, study PRJNA504923) | tailings metagenome | isolation source: Relicate 1 Philex TSF3 active mining | place: Philippines | reverse complement strand
GGTTAATGCAAAAAAATATGCAGAATGGGTAAATAAATTAGGGATAAAGCTGTAATTAACTAACATGATTTGGTATAGACTTTTAGTGCTTTTTTTGTTTTTTTCTGGAAAAGCTCAAGGTCAATTATCTTCATTTGAATCTTTTTTAAAACCTTCAGATACTCTAAATAAATCTAGAAGAACTGGTGTTTATATTGGTGAATCGATAGCTTTAGGGACTACTTTAATTGGTTTAAATCAAATTTGGTACAAAGATTATCCGCAAACTAATTTTCATTTCATCAATGATAATAAGCAGTGGTTGCAAATGGATAAATTAGGGCATTTCTATTCTACCTATCATTTAGGCAGAGTGGGTGCAGAAATGTTACATTGGAGTGGCGCATCTCAAAAAGAACAATTAATTTATGGATCTACTCTTGGATTAGGCTTCTTAACAGTAGTTGAGGTTTTTGATGGTTTTTCACAAGAATGGGGAGCATCTTCAGGAGATATAATTGCTAATGTTTCAGGAACAGCTCTTTATGTATTGCAAGAATTACTTTGGAACGAACAGCGTATTTTACCTAAATTTTCATTTCATCAAACAAAATTTGCTTCTCAACGTCCGGAAACACTCGGTTCATCATTTAGCGAAGAGCTTTTAAAAGATTATAACGGTCAAACGTATTGGTTGTCGTTTAACCTTCATTCGTTTACAAAAGATGGTTTTGTTCCTAGGTGGTTAAACCTTGCCATTGGTTATGGTGGAGAGGGAATGTTATACGGAAAAGATGCTGAAGCAATAGAAAATGGAATCATTCAAAATCCAAATCGCCAATTTTACCTGAGTTTGGATGTCGACTTAACGAAAATTACTACAAAATCTCATTTTTTAAAGACACTTTTTTCGGTTTTTAATACTATAAAAATTCCTGCGCCAACATTGCAATACGATGAGTATAACGGACTTAAAGCACACTTTATCTACTTTTAGAAATTATTAACATGCTGTAAATCAATATTCTAATTTTTTTTGTATATTTGCATGCTAATTTCAGATGAGTGACAGACGCTGAGAAATAACAATTCATGATTAAAAAAAGGTCGTATTTTATAGGATTGACACTCCTAGTATTAGTTGTTTCTTCTGGTTTTATAACCTTTAAGGAAGAAAAATTGGAAGGATTTCATTTGTCAAATTACAAAGGTATTAAATACCATGTTCCAAATGAATATGAAAACGAAGAGGTATTGCTTGTTAATGTGCCACAAGTTGGTAAATCATTTACGGGTTTTGCTCTAAAAATGGCTTACAAAGAGTCAAGAGGTATGTTACATTTAGTGAATCCATACGGATACATGGGTAAATACCAATTCGGGAGAAGTACTTTACGCACTGTGGGTATTTATGATTTTAAAGAATTTTTACGTAATCCAGAATGGCAAGATGAGGCTTTTAAAGCTTTAATCGCTAGAAATAAGTGGGAATTACGTAAAGAAATTCAAAAATATTCAGGTAGAGTTATTAATGGTGTAGAAATTACAGAGTCAGGTTTAATTGCGGCGGCACATTTAGGTGGTGCAAGTTCTGTAAAAAAATATTTAAGAAGTAATGGACGCAATGGTTTCAAAGATGGTTTTGGAACATCGTTATCAAGCTACATCAGAAAGTTTTCAAATTACGATATTTCTCACATCGAAGCAGATGCAAATGCGAAAGTAGATTTAGAGTAATTTTACATTTTGTGAATAATAAAAATACAAGGTCGATTATGTAAATCGGCCTTTTCTTTTTTCCATTGGTTCACGGTTTTAGTTTTAATAAATTCTGTTGGTAACGTAATATCACAAGCCACACATAAAAGCGTACTCGGTTGTAAAATTTGCAACAAATCCTCCATCAATTTATTATTGCGATAAGGTGTTTCAATAAACAATTGCGATTGATTTTTATCTTGCGACAAACGTTCGAAGTTTTTCAACGCTTGTTTTTTATCGTTTTTATCAATAGGCAAATAACCATTGAAAGCGAAACTTTGACCGTTCATTCCACTCGCCATCAAAGCCAATAAAATAGAACTTGGTCCCACTAAAGGCACCACTTGAATTCCTTTTTCATGAGCCAATTTCACAATCACAGCACCCGGGTCTGCTACTCCAGGACAACCGGATTCACTCATTAATCCAATATTTTCGCCTCTTAATAAAGGTTGAATGAATTCATTGTGTTCTGCAAAATCGGTGTGTTTATTTAAGACCGAAATTTTTAAATCGGGTTGTTTTTTTTCGGGATGAATGCTTTTGATGAATTTTCGAGCAGTTTTCTCGTTTTCAACAATATAATAATCTATGAAATCAATGGTTCTTTTAATGGTTTGAGGTAAAACATCTTCAGGAACTACCGTAGTTTCTCCAGGATTAGAAAGTGTAATGGGAATTAAATACAGTTTGCCTAAAGTGTTTGATTTCATGATATTTTTTGTGTAAAAATAATAAAAAAAGTCCCACCGAGGCAGGACTAAAGATTTTCATCTACGGCATATAGCCTTATTGTGATAAGATTAAAGATTTGAAAGTTTAATCAGTCACAAATATAATAAAAAACTATTTTAGTTGGTTTACGGATTTCCTCATTTTTAATATTTTTCTTTTTCATATATTTATGAATTGATTTTTTAAGCGATACAAAATGGCAAAGATTTTAGGATTAGATTTAGGTACGAATAGTATTGGGTGGGCATTGATTGATGATGTTCAAAATAAAATTTTAGGAATTGGAAGTAGGATATTTCCAATGGGTGTTGAGAATTTAGGTGATGGAGATGGAGAAATTTCAAAGAATGCAAGCCGAACAGGAGCAAGAGGTGTAAGAAGACAATTTTTCAGAAGAAAATTGAGAAAGAAAGTTTTATTGAAAGCGCTAGCAGAAAATAAAATGTGTCCAATGGTTGCTCAAGATTTTGAAGATTGGAAAAAAGCTAAAGAATTTCCTTCGGATAAATTAGCCAATTGGTTTGCTTTAAATCCTTATGAATTACGTCAAAAAGCTTTGAATGAAAAATTATCTTTAGAAGAAATAGGTAGAATTTTTTATCATTTAATTCAAAGACGTGGATTTTTGAGTAATAGTAGAAAAGGTGGAAGTGATGATGGTGCTATTTTTAAAGGAAATCCAAAAGAAGGTAAAATTGGAATTACTGAAACACAAGAAAGTATTCAAGATACAACTTTAGGTTCCTATTTGTTTGAAATTTATCCGAAAGAAAATCAACCTTTTCAAGACGGTTTGGAACGAATTCGAAACCGATACACTACTCGAAAAATGTATGTAGATGAGTTTGAATTGATTTGGAACAAACAATCACAATTTCATTCTGAACTTACAGATGAATTAAAAACTTTATTTGGTGGTAGAAAATTGGATGGCTACAAAGAAGATGGAATTTTATTTCATCAACGACCATTACGTTCACAAAAACATTTGGTTGGAAATTGTGCTTTTGAACCTACAAAAACTAAATGTCCCATTAGTGCTATTCCATTCGAAGAATTTAGAGTTTGGCAATGGGTAAACACAGTTGAATATAATGGAAAGAAAATTTCTCAAGATGAGAAAGAAAAAATAGTTGCGTTTTTATATGCCAATGAAAAGCCAGAGTTTAAGAAAATTAGAAAAGCTATTGGTAAAGAAAGTGCAGAATTCAAATTTAATTATAAAGATGATGATAAAATTGTAGGGACTCATACCATTTCAAATTTATCAAACAAAAAGTACTTTGGCAAAAAATGGTTTGAGTTTACCGAAAAAGAACAAGAAGATATTTGGCATGTATTGTATTTCTTTGATAGTAAATCTAACTTAAAAGAATATGCTATTAAAAATTGGAGTTTTACTGAAGAGCAAGCGGAATCAATAGCAAAATTTAATGTGAAAGACGGTTATTCTAGTTTGAGTAGAAAAGCAATTTCTAACATTTTACCATTTTTAAAAATAGGATTTACTTATGATGTTGCCGTTGTGCTTGGTGGAATTAAAAATGTTTTTGGTTCCGATTGGGAAAAATTATCTGAAGAAAAAAGAAATTATTTAATTGATAATGTTGAAGGAATTGTTCGTTCTAAAACCAAAGGTGGATTTATAGATATTATCAAAGATATTTTGAGAAATGATTATGCTATTTCGGATAATCAATTACGAAAATTATACCATCATTCTGCTACTATTGATATTGCTGAATTATTAGAAAAATTGCCTGTTGGAAAAGAAGCGGATAAAGAAATCCAAGCCATTCGAAATCCAATTGTTATTACAGCATTGTTTGAATTACGAAAATTAGTCAACGAATTAATTGATGAACACGGTAAGATTAATGAAATCAAAGTAGAAATGGCTCGTGATTTAAAAATTTCAAAATCACAACGTAATAAAATTCGAAGAGAACAAAAACGATTAGAAAGAGAGAATGATAGAGTAAAAGCAAGATTATTAGAAGAAGGCCAAAGAATTACTCATGATAATATTCTACTATATAAATTATGGGAAGAATGCAAGCGTACTTGCCCATATACTGGAAAGCCAATATCTGTAGCTCAATTATTTTCGGGTGAAGTTCAAATTGAACATATTCATCCTTGGAGTCGTTCGTTAAATGACAGTTTTTCGAATAAAACTTTATGTTACGCTGATGAAAACCGTAAAAAAGGTGATAAAACACCATTTGAGTTTTACGGAAGTGACGAAGCCAATTGGTCAGCAATAAAAGAACGAGCTTTAAAATTATTTTCCGATACTAAAGAATATCCGAATGCTTATCAAAAATTCAAACGTTTTGTACAGCAAAAATTTGATGATGATTTTTCTTCTCGACAATTAAACGACACACGATATATAAGTAAAGAAGCTAAAAATTATTTATCGAGAATCTGTAAAAACGTTATTGTTTCTCCTGGTCAAGCTACATCAAACTTGCGCCAAAAATGGGGCATGAATAATATTTTGAATGATGAAAATGAAAAAACAAGAGAAGATCATCGCCATCATGCTGTTGATGCTTTGGTAATGGCTTGCACTAAAATTTCTTACGTTCAAGAATTATCAAAATGGAACCGTTATAACAGAAATTCAGAGTTAAAAAACTTCCCATTGCCTTGGGAAACTTTTAGAAAAGATGCGGAAGTTGCTGTTGATAAAATATTGATTTCTCATAAAAAGGTTTCTAATGATATTACAGTTCGAACTCATAAATGTGAAAAGAATGGAAAAACTCATGTAAATGTAGGAGTAGCCGCCCGCGGTCAGTTGCATAAAGAAACGGTTTATGGTAAACGAACTTTTAACGGAGAAGAAGCTTTTCATGTTAGAAAATCAATTGATTCTTTAACTACAGAAAAACAATTGGATAAAGTAGTTGATGAATCTATTAAGCTATTAATCAGAAAAAGAATCCAAGAATTAGGTGGGTTTGTTAAAGGAAATATACCAGCTAATACTTTTTTTGTAGTGGATGAAAACGGAGTGAAACAACCCCAAATCTTTTTACCTAATAAAAACGGTGCTCCAGTACCAGTTTTAAAAGTGAGAATGAAAGAAAATATTGGTGGTGCCGAAAAATTAAAAGACAAGGTAAACCAATGGGTAAATCCAAGAAATAACCATCACGTATTAATTTATAAAGATGAAAAAGGAAACCTAAAAGAAGAAGTAGTTACTTTTTGGACAGTGGTAGAGCGTAAGCGTACAGGACAATCTGCTTATCAATTACCAATTGATGGGAAAGAAATGGTGACTACATTACATATTAACGATATGTTCTTATTAGGTTTAAACGAAGAAGAAATCAATTGGGAAAATCCTGATTATGAAGTTTTGAAAGAGCATTTGTACAGAGTTCAGAAATTGTCTTCCAAATTTTATGAATTTAGGCAAGCTTCAGAGGCTTCAATTCAAAATAATTTTCAACCTTTTTATGTTAGAATTCAGAGTTTCGGCGATGGTAAAACGGGTTGGGATACATTTAATCCTGTTAAAGTTAAAATTTCAGTTTCAGGAAAGATTGAAAAGGTATAATTTTGAAAAAAGTTCATTGACATAGAAATCATCTTAAACCACTCAAACCACAACTGAGTTTCTACGAAGTCACTCCGTTGTGGTTTGATTAAAGATTTGAAAACACGATATTAAATATATAATTATTGTTTGCATCTTTTTTGTTGTGGTTTGATTAAAGATTTGAAAACACGATATTCATATTTTTTAGCAAATTTATATTGCGTTGTTGTGGTTTGATTAAAGATTTGAAAACACGATATTCCGCCACAATCAAAGCATATTCCGTTTGCAGTTGTGGTTTGATTAAAGATTTGAAAACACGATATTATATACAAAAAAAGCAAGTGTAAAAGGTAAGTTGTGGTTTGATTAAAGATTTGAAAACACGATATTTTTAATACACTAATTATGAAAATCACAATTGTTGTGGTTTGATTAAAGATTTGAAAACACGATATTGTTTCCATATTTTTTAAATTTAATGTTTATGTTGTGGTTTGATTAAAGATTTGAAAACACGATATTTTTAGATTTATCTCTTACAAATCCTGTTCTGTTGTGGTTTGATTAAAGATTTGAAAACACGATATTTTATATTTTGATTTTGCAATAGTTGATATTGTTGTGGTTTGATTAAAGATTTGAAAACACGATATTAAACTGATGTTGCAGCTTTGCCATTAATTCGTTGTGGTTTGATTAAAGATTTGAAAACACGATATTATCAGAAATATCATCACGACTAAATTGAATGTTGTGGTTTGATTAAAGATTTGAAAACACGATATTTTAAAAACAGAAGTTATAACAGCATATAAAGTTGTGGTTTGATTAAAGATTTGAAAACACGATATTCACAGCTCAAAAAATGATACCTTATGCAAAGTTGTGGTTTGATTAAAGATTTGAAAACACGATATTCTTATGGTTTAGATGTAGAACAATTTTTAGTTGTGGTTTGATTAAAGATTTGAAAACACGATATTTTCGGGTATTTGTGGCATTTCTGAGAACTTGTTGTGGTTTGATTAAAGATTTGAAAACACGATATTTTTAAAGCCGCTTTTAATTTTGGATGCATTGTTGTGGTTTGATTAAAGATTTGAAAACACGATATTTTGCGTTTTGGCATAATTTCACCAGCTAAGTTGTGGTTTGATTAAAGATTTGAAAACACGATATTGGCGCCGCCTTTATCGATTGAATATCAAGAAATTATCGTGTAATTTGCAAATAAAAAATGCTTCTTTTTTGTGGTGATAAGGCAAAATTGAGGCATTTTTTGTTTTCTGTTGTTTTTAAATTAACTGCTTATCGTTTTTTCTTTTTTGTATTTTTGTAAAAACACCTTGATTATGAGAGTAGTAATAGAAGCAGATAGTCAATTTAAAAAAATGTTGGAAGAAATTGCTGTTGCCATAAAAGCCAAAATAACTTTTGAAGAAAATGAAGCTGATTTTTGGGATGAGTTGCCGCCTCATGTTCAAAAAGGAATTTTAGATGCTAAAACTCAAGTAGCAGAAGGTAATTACAAGGTGCATGAGGATGTTATGGAGAAGTACAAAAAGCGTTATAAATAATGCAAATTATTTGGTCTAAAAATGCTCAAATTACATTTGATGCTATTTTATTTATCTTGAAAACACCTTTGGTAATAATGTAGCAAAGAAGTTTATTGACAAAGCAGATTCTAGTATTCAAGCTATAGCTTCATTTCCTAATCTTTATAAAGCTATTTCATTAAAACAAAATGTTAGAAAGGCTACTATAAGCAAAGTTTGTTCTTTTTATTATGAAATTAATGTCGATACTATTGTAATCTTATATTTTTGGGATAACCGACAAGAACCTATTGATTTTAAAACAATTCTAATTGAGTAGGTTGTGGCTCTTTTGGTACTTCCGCTTTGCCCCAAAAGTTCAAAATATTTCCAAATTGTTTATCGGTTATTCGTAAGACACTCACTTTCCCTAGTGGTGGTAATAAATTATGAATTCTTTTTTCGTGCACATCGGCACTTTCACTACTGGCGCAATGTCGTACATAAACCGAATATTGCATCATGCTAAATCCATCTTTCAAAAGACTATTTCTAAATCCCGAAGCATTTCTTCGGTCTTTTTTGGTTTCGGTTGGTAAGTCAAAAAATACAAATAGCCACATAATTCGGTATCCATTTAGTTCCATAATTTGGGATATTTAATTTTTTTTCGTTCACCAGTATAACATTGTTGTAACGAACTTGCTGTTTTTTGTAATGCTACCATTAAAGGGCTTTTCTCATCTTTAAAATATACAGTTCGGATTAAGATTTGTAAAAGTTCTGCTTTAATTTTTGTGTTAAGTTCCTGTTCAGAGTAGTTTTGTATAATTTCGGCTACTTTTTCATCCACAATTGGTCGAAAAGGTTCCATTATGTCATCAGCTAAGGCAAATGCATTGTATTTACTTTTATGATGTATTCCAAGAGTGTTTAATAAGCCACTTCCCGATAGTGCTCTTGCAGTTGCAGCTCTTAATATGGCATAACCATAATTCAGGAAATTATTAGGATAGTCTCCAAAACGTTCTCTTTTAAATCGGTTTTCAAAAAAAGATTTCCAATATAAGCCAGCCGCAACGCCTTCCATGTTAGAACTATCACCACTTAATACTTTTGAAGCTAAAAAATCAAAATTGTTGTTTTTTGAAGTTATCTTTTGAAGTAATAATCCTTGATTTGTAATTTTTTCCGTTATCGTTTGTTGCCAAAGTTGCTTTTTTAATGGAGTACTCGCGTTGATTTGATTTTTAAATATTTCTTGTTGGATGTGATGGCTGTTGAGGTTTAAAAACATTCCGTTTGGCAAATGGTTGATGTTGCAAATAATAACAGCGGTATTGTTATCTATTAATAAGTTTAAAGCTGGAATGCTTAAATAAATTTCAGGATGATCTATGACTAAGTAGCCAATATCTTCAATAGGAATTGAATTTTCCCTTGTTTCGGTTTTGATTACTAATTGCAGATTTTTAGTAGAAAGGGAAGCTTTGTTTTCGAGTAAAATTGATTTTTTTAGCATGATTAAAAATTTAATCATCTAATATATTAAAAATCAAATAGATAAAAAAGTGGAAATACGTACGGGTTACTGCTTAAGTTTTCTTGCGATTTCCTCACAAGCTTGGTCTAACATGTTAAAAACGTTTTCAAATCCGTCTTGACCTCCATAATATGGGTCTGGAACATCTACGTTTTCATTTGGAAAAATTTCGTTTAGAATCAATTTGACTTTTGATTTTGCTTCTTCATTTGGAGCTAAAGCTAAAACGTCTTTGTAATTGGAATTATCCATTACAAAAATATGGTCAAAAGTATCAAAATCACTTTTTTTGAATTGTCTTGCTCTTTGGTTGGTGATGTCTAAACCTCTATTTTTTGCAGTTGAAATTGAACGTTTGTCAGGTAATTCGCCTGCATGCCAACCGCCAGTTCCTGCTGAATCTACAATAAAATCTTCAGAAAGTTTAGAGCGCATAATACCTTCTGCCAAAGGAGAACGGCAAATATTTCCTAAGCAAACCATTAAGATTTTAGAAGCCATGAATTATAGCGATAATTTCTTGTTGATATCGTCAACGAATTTACGGAATTGTTTGTCAGTAGTCACTAAGTTATCAACTGTTTTACAAGCATGAAGCACCGTTGCGTGATCTCTGTCGCCAATTTGCGAACCAATGTTTGCCAAAGAAGCTTTTGTAAATTTCTTAGCAAAGAACATCGCTAATTGTCTGGCTTGTACAACGTGACGTTTTCTAGTTTTTGACTGTAACGTTTCAACATCCAATTGGAAATAATCCGAAACAATTTTCTGGATATAATCAATTGAAATTTCACGTTTTACGTTTTTAACGAATTTTTCAACTACTTGTTTTGCTAAATCAATCGTAACTTCACGTTTGTTGAACGAAGATTGAGCAATCAAAGAAATAATTGCACCTTCTAATTCACGAACATTCGATTTAATATTTTTAGCAACGTATTCGATAATTTCGTCAGGCATTTCTACTCCATCACGGAATAAAATGTTTTTCAAAATTGAAATACGTGTTTCGTAGTCTGGTTGGTGTAATTCTGCAGATAATCCCCATTTGAAACGAGATAGTAAGCGTTGCTCAATATCTTGCATGTCTACTGGTGCTTTATCGGAAGTTAGAATTACTTGTTTTCCGTTTTGGTGTAAGTGGTTGAAGATGTGGAAAAATACATCTTGCGTTCCTGATTTACCCGATAAGAATTGAACATCATCGATAATCAAAACATCAATTAATTGATAGAAGTGAATAAAATCGTTACGTGTGTTTTTCTTAACAGAGTCAATATATTGTTGTGTGAATATTTCAGCTGAAATATACAACACGGTTTTTTCTGGATATTTGTCTTTGATTTCAACCCCAATAGCATGAGCTAAGTGTGTTTTTCCTAATCCAACACCACCAAAAATCAATAATGGGTTGAAAGAAGTTCCACCTGGTTTGTTGGCAACCGCCATACCTGCACTTCTTGCTAAACGGTTCGAATCTCCTTCAAGGAAATTGTCAAAACTATAATTAGCATTTAATTGCGATTCGATTTTTAAATTACGAATTCCAGGAATGATAAACGGGTTTTTAAGTTCTGGATTTTTGTTCACAATTGGCACATCTACTTCCTGAGGTTTTACCGCGGTTCTGTTGTAACTCGGAATTTGCTCAGTAAATGGAAGTTTATTGCCATAAGTGTTTTCCATTTTAATTTTATACAATAACTTTGCGCCCGGTCCTAACTCTTTAGTCAAGGCAACTTTTAATAATTTAACATAGTGTTCTTCTAGCCATTCGTAAAAGAATTTACTAGGCACTTGAATAGACAATGCGTTATCGTTAAGTTCAACTGACTGTATAGGTTCAAACCAAGTCTTGTAGGCTTGATCTTGAATATTGTCTTTTATGAAAGACAGACAGTTGTTCCATACCGATTGCGCAGTTTTAGTCATGAATTCAATTAATTATTATTTAGTTTGCTTTAATTTGTAGGTAACAAATTAGTAAGAATGAATATTCTATACTTAATGTTTGGGATAGCAAATATGTGAACAAAATTCCTTAAAAAAAATTTTTTTACTATTGATTTTTTAAAAAAAAAATTGTAAAGATTTTTTAGTTTTAATTAATGTTAATTTAATATAGATTTAATATGAGAGAATATCAATTTCAAGTTCGTGTGCGTTACGCAGAAACCGACCAAATGGGAGTCGTTTATCATGGAAATTACGCACAGTATTTTGAGATGGGACGCGTGGAATGGCTAAGAAATTTAGGGGTTTCCTACAAATGGATGGAAGAAAACGGTGTTATGCTTCCTGTAGTTTCATTAACAATGAATTACAAAAAACCAGCTCGTTATGATG
>VFQS010003746.1_pt1 | contig 11463 bp, 7 predicted proteins | sample 3512361 | NCBI WGS metagenome assembly VFQS01 (sample SAMN10412375, study PRJNA504923) | tailings metagenome | isolation source: Relicate 1 Philex TSF3 active mining | place: Philippines | reverse complement strand
GGTGTTAGACAAAAACTGCGAATCCAGATACTCCTGGCTGATTTCGGCGAAAAACTGCTTGCTCTTGGGCTCGCGTCGAAACAACTGCGTCACCAGTACACCGGTAATTTGCTCGTTGAGGTAGGCGTTGATACGCGCCAAACGCTGACGCATGGTGCGGTAGGTGGCGCGCATGATTTTTTGGAAGATGTATGTCGACAACATCACCACGGGCAGCATGATAAAGGAAATCAACGCCAAGCGCCAGTTGAGAAGCAACATGGTCACAATCACAAACAACAGGCGCACCAAATCCCCCAATAAAGCGACGGTACCCTGCGTAATAAATTCATTCAATGCATCTACATCGTTGGTGATACGCGTCAACAACCGCCCTACCGGGTTTTGGTCAAAGAACCGCAAACTCATCCGTTGGATGTGCTGAAAAATGGTCATACGGATGTCAATGATGATGCGTTGACTCATGGCCTGCATCACATAGGTCTGCGCATACCGAAACCCAAAAGCAGCCACGAGTGTCAGTACATAGTAGATAAAGATGGGCAAAATGCCATCGACATCACCCTGAGTAATCGGACCGTCGATGGCGATACGAATCAAGTATGGTGGTAGCAATTCAACCAGTGCGCTCCCCACCATGAGGGCAATTGCCCCGAACAAGGCCCACTTGTATGGCCAAACGAATTCAAACAGACGCGCTACGAGTTTACTATCGTAGGCTTTGCCTAATATTTCATCATCGTGCATGGTCATGAGCGTATGTCCACCTATCCTATACTACGAGACCTGCTGGTCGTTGATTTCGTCTTCGAGCAATTCACGTTGATACATAGCCGCATACAAACCATGTTGCGCCAATAACTGCTGGTGCGTACCCTGCTCGGCGATTTGACCATCATTCAACACGAGAATCATATTGGCGTCACGCACCGTGGCGATGCGTTGGGCGATGATAATCGTCGTACGCCCACCACGGAATGATTTCAATCCCTGCAAAATTTGGGCCGCAGTGTGCGTGTCAACACTCGACAGTGCATCATCGAGCACCAGAATCGCTGGGTTCATCAACACCGCACGTGCAATGGCCGTACGTTGTTTTTGGCCACCCGACAAGGTGACACCACGCTCGCCTACAAGCGTATCAATGCCAGACGGCAACTGCACCACATCATTGCTGAGCCGTGAGATGACCAAAGCCTGATCGACCTCTTCATCGCTGGCATCAGGGCGACCAAACATCACGTTTTCACGGACTGGCACGCTAAACAAAAAGGTATCTTGCGGAACATAGCCGATGCCACCACGCAACGCAGACAATGCGATGTGGCGAATGTCGATGCCATCAATCACAATACGACCCTCATGCGGGTCTTGCACGCGCGACAAGAGATTCACCATGGTTGTCTTGCCGACCCCAGTAGACCCCACAATGCCCACAGTCATACCAGGCTGCACTGCAAACGATACATCGCGCAAGATCCAGCGCTGATCAGCACCTTCGCCCACCCGAATACCGACATTCTCGAACACAATTGCCCCGGTGATGGTTGGCGACTGCGCATCAGGGGCATCTTTGATACGGGGTACACGCTGCAACACTTCACCAATACGCGAGGCAGCCGAGGCCGCCTGCTGGTAGAGGTCTACCGTCCACCCCAAGGCAACCACCGGCCAGCCCAAGGCGGCGAGATAACCATTGAAGAGCACCAAATCACCGACAGTCATGCCACCGGCTGCTACCTGACGCCCACCAATCAACAACACCAGTGCACCAATGGTGCCGAGTGCCAGACTAATAGTCGGCCACATCAGGCCACTGAGGAGCACGTAGCGCACGTTTTGATCGCGGAACCGCTCATTAATACGCAAAAATTCGGCGGTCTCAGGGGCTTCCTGGGTATAGGCCTTGATTGTACGAATACCCGAAAAATTCTCTTGGGCACGGGTCGATACTTCACCATATAGGTCTTGCACGCGACGAAAAATCGCACGCATACGGGCCCCCACCAACACGAACAACAGGGTGACTACTGGCAACAGCAACAAGACGACCAATGAAAGTACGACATTGGTCATCATCATCACGATTGCGGCCCCCACAATCATCAACACCGCGCTCACCAGCGAGCTCAAGCCGGGCCCCAAGAATTGACGGATTGCCGACAGGTCATTGGTGACGCGCGTCATCAAATCACCGGTGTGATGTTCACCATAGAAGCGTTGATCGAGCTCAAGCAAACGATGGAACATGGATTCACGCAAATCGCTTTCGATTTGATGGGCGGTTCCTAGCACCAATTTGCGCTGAGCAAACCGAAACACACCATCAGCAACCGACAAGCCAATCATCAGCACTGCCGCATGCCACAAATCAGTCCACACGATACCACGCGCATTGATGTCGTTCACAATGGTGCGCAGCATCTGCGGGACCTGAATCGCGAAGAGCGTTGCAATGACAGCACAGACCAATCCCAGCCCAAAATGCCACCGGTAGCGCCACACGTATGGACTGAGTGCACGGAGTTGATTCATTGGTTCCTCTTTGACCGTCGTGGATGATACCTGTCAGACCACTGTCAGTATACCACTCACATACACAAGGCACGGTCAGCAATTGCTGACCGTGCCTTGTGAAAGGCGCTTGATACACACGCAAACAACTATGCAGATTCTGACTGCAATGCCATTTCGCGACGCTTTTGGTCACGCTTACGCTCGTCCATTGACAACAAGCGTTTGCGCAGGCGATACGCCTTGGGAGTCACTTCGAGCAACTCATCGTCGCCCAAGTACTCGACAGCGTCGTCAAGGCTCAAGACACGTGGGGTCTCGAGGCGCAAGGCATCATCGGCACCCGACGAACGAATGTTGGTCAAGTGCTTCTTTTTGCAGACGTTGACTTCAAGATCACGCTCACGGCTGTTCTGGCCGATAATCATGCCCTCGTAGATATCCACACCGGCCCCGATGAAGAGCTGGCCGCGCTCTTGGGCGCCATGCAAACCAAATGTCGTGGTGACACCAGCTTCAGAAGCGACCAGTGATCCATTGGAGCGCGTGTTGATTTCGCCGGCTACTGGCTGGTATTCATAGAACAACGTGTTGAGCTGGCCTTCACCACGTGTCGACGTCAACAGCTGCTGACGAAACCCGAGCAAACCACGGGTTGGCACGAGGAAGGTGAGCAACACGGTACCGTCATCACGGTAGTTCATGTCGCGCATCACGCCACGGCGCTGACCCAACAATTCGATGACCGTGCCCTGATATTGCTCAGAGACATCGACTTCGACCTGCTCGATGGGCTCCATGCGCACATCATCGATGACACGCAAAATCACCTCTGGACGTGACACTTGGAACTCATAGCCCTCACGACGCATATTTTCGATGAGAATAGTCAGGTGCAACTCACCACGCCCACTGACGACAAATGCATCGGGCACGTCGGTTTCTTCGACGCGCAACGCCACGTCGCGCTCGCGCTCAGCGAACAAACGATCGCGTAGCTTACGTGACGTCACGTGCGAGCCCTCGCGACCGGCAAAGGGGCTAGTGTTGACCCCAAAGGTCATCCGCACCGTTGGTTCTTCGACGGCAATCACGGGCAGCTGGTCAGGCGTATTGGCATCAGCCACCGTCTCACCAATCATCCCATCGTTGATACCGGCCAGAGCGACGATTTCACCAGCTTGAGCTGACTCGACTTCGAAACGTTCGAGGCCGTTGTAGCTCATAATTTGCACGATTTTGGTGCTCTGGAGTTCACCGTTGTGGGCGATACGTACCACCTGCTGGCCCTTGTTGACCGTGCCACGGCGGATACGACCAAGCATAATCTTGCCACGATAGTCATCATAAAAGGTGTTGGTGACCAACAGCTGGAATGGTGCATCAACATCGACATCAGGGGCGGGGATATGTGCCAAAATCGAATCAAACAATGGCTCGAGTGAGTCGACAAGTGCTGTGTGGTCAGTGCCCGAAACGCCATTAATGGCACTCGCATAGACCACAGGGAACTCAGCTTGTTCGTCACTAGCACCAAGTTCGACAAACAAATCGAAGGTTTCGTTGACCACCCATTGCGGGCGGGCATTGGGTCGATCGATTTTGTTGACCACGACAATTGCGCGGTGACCAGCCTGCAACGCCTTGCGCAACACAAACCGCGTCTGAGGCATCGGACCATCTACTGCATCAACCAACAACAATACCCCATCAACCATGTTCATCACACGCTCGACTTCACCACCAAAGTCAGCATGACCTGGGGTGTCGACGATGTTGATTTTGGTGCCCTTGTAGTTCACAGCAGTGTTCTTGGCCATGATGGTAATCCCACGCTCACGCTCGAGATCGTTTGAGTCCATCACGCGCTCATTTACCTGTTGGTTGTCGCGAAAGATGCGTGACTGCCGAAGCAATCCATCCACCAGTGTCGTCTTGCCGTGATCTACGTGCGCAATAATAGCAATATTGCGCAAATCGGATCGATTCATGTTTACTCCACACGCACATACAAACGCCACAACCAAGCCAAGTGGTCGGGCGCATCTATGCAATATTAATCTGCCTACAGTGTACCACAACATCGTTTGTTTGGATATCAAGGCGCTAGAATAGGATTACGCTAATAAATAGTGTTTTATTTTTCAAACATATAAAAGAAACAGCAGTATATATAGGTATTGTGGAAAAGTTGATAAGCATTGATTCACCGCAGTAGTATGCGCCATCTATACGTGTATAACTGGTGCATAGTTATCCACAGGTTATCTACGTGTGCTGAGCGACAGCAACCTTGTCCACAAATCATGCACCGGTGTGCACAGGTTATCGACAACGTTGTCCACAAAAGCTGTGGATAAGCCATTTGTACTCAATAGTTTCTCCACGCGCTGTCCACGTGCTATCCCATGGTTATCCACCGGTTGTACACGGAGCAACGGGTGGATTGTGATCGAGTACGGTCTTGAGCGCATAGTTTCCACAGTGTGGATAATCTGTGGTTAACGCACGCGTCATCTTGTTGTCATGTATCCCCATCTTTTTCGCGTTGTAATGCAGGATTCTCCACAACATACACAAGTTATCCACAAAAAAACCGAAGTTATACACATTTTATGTGCATAACTTCGGAAAAAGCGGTACCAGCAGGTTAAAACGACATTATTCGTCGTCTTTGTCGGTGTCGTCTTTTTTGCGTTCGAGCGAGTCGATGAAGTCACGAAACGGAGAAAGATCGTCGTCAGTCACAGCAGGTTCATTGGGTGCATCAGTCGTATCAGACAATGATTCGAGCGCTGACTGTAAGACATCGTCGATTTCATCATCAAATGATGGATCAAGCGGTGTTTCACTGCGTGCATCATTGTCGAAGGGCACGCTGGCTTGGTCCATGACGTGAGCGGCTACATAAATGGGGACGTCAGCGCGTAGCGCCAGGGCGATGGCGTCGCTCGAACGTGCGTCGAGCTCGAGGGTAGTCGTATTGGTTTGGATGAAGATCCGAGCAAAAAACGTCGTATCTTGGATATCGTTGATGAGCACTTGGATGATAGACCCACCGAGCTCGTGAATGGTGGTACGGAGCAAATCATGAGTCATGGGCCGTTTGGGGGTCAAGTTTTGGAGCACAAACGAAATGGCGTCTGCTTCGAACTGCCCAATCCAAATGGGCAGGTAACGGCGGCTTTCAGGTTCACGTAGCACGACTACGCGGTTCTGAGTGAGTAGACTCACACGGACACTATCGACGGTGACTCGAATCATTCATGAACCTCACACGATACAATGACGGGACATCAGTAATTATAGTACAAATTGGTTTTTTCTGTGCGTATGACTGATGTTGACAGTCACCAATTTGCGTCGTATAATGCAGATTAACGAGGGAAATTACCACGTGAAGTTGTTGTGTTGTTTCTATGATTATCCCACAGTCTTCTGTTTCGACGATATCAGCATGGTTTCAACAGTTACGGCGCGGCGAAATTGCTGTTCGCCGTGCAGTGTGGTCGTTTGTGCAAGTGACGCCGCTGCCCACCGCGAGCAAGAAGTATTTTGCTCGTGTGCTGTTGCACGAAAACGCCCAACAGGCCGCAGTACGCTCAGCGCGAGCGGTGCTTGATGGTAGCAGCATGCCTGTAGCACAAGTCGCCTACGAAATCGACATTTTGAACGATCAGGTGTTGCTGGTTGACCGATTGTTTGATCCACGTCTCGCCAGTCATATTATGATGAGTGTGTTAGTCGGTGGGGTGTTGCTGTTTGGACCGACACTGGTCAATCAAAGTGGGCTTGAGTACACACCTCAGCGCATCTCCGAGATTTCGGCCACAGAGATGACACTCCCCATTGATGCACCATTGCCACAGGTGTCGAGCGCTTCGGAATTAACGGTGCCACATATGGTGACTCCGTTGCCGAGCGCGTTGCCGCCGTTTTTGTTTTATCATCGCATTCAAACAGGTGACACACTCGGTTCGATTGCCAATGTATATGGGATGTCGCCAGAAGTATTGTTTTGGGCCAATGGTCTCCAAAACGGACGAGTGTTCATCGTAGGGAGTACCTTGCGGATTCCTCGCTTGCCTGGTGTATCGCACACGGTGCGTGAAGGTGAGACCATTGCTTCAATTGCTCAGTCATACAATGCGCCCATTGAAGCAATTACCTTGTTTCGACCAAATCGAGTTAATGTTGATACGGACTTGGCCGTAGATAACGAAATTTTCATTCCATACACCGTACCACCATACCCTGATGATGTCGTCAACAAATACGGGAGCATTGAGGGTGTCGCCACCATGGAAGCCATCGAAACGGTTACCGTACTGAACGATGAAACCAATTTACGTGGTGGTCCAGGGCGGGCATACGACAAAATCGGGGTATTGGCCTACGGTCAGCGGTTAATCCCCTTGGCACGCTATGGTGGGTGGGTTAAGCTCGAAGTCGCCCCCGAAGAAATCGGCTGGGTCAAGGGCTCACTGCTTGGCATGTCGGATGGCCTCATCGAGGGCCTGCCGGTCGTCAACAACGTGCCATGGCCACCGCCGCGCTGGGTTTGGCCCACCACAGGGCGACTCACGTCTGGCTTTGGCTGGCGTTCACAACCCTATTACAGCTTTCACAATGGCATCGACCTCGCCAATCAAGCCGGCACGGCGATTTATGCGGCTCGGTATGGGCGTGTCATCGAAGCTGGTTGGTGTCGTGGCTACGGGTATTGTGTGCGCATCAATCATGGTGGTGGCGTCGAATCACAATACGGGCACATGCTCAAGCAGCCAGCAGTACGCACCGGTGATGTGGTCGATATGGGTGATTTCATTGGCTTGATGGGGAGTACCTACGACGCTGCTGGCGGCGGGTTTTCGACTGGTGTGCACTTGCACTTTACCGTGAAGGTCAGTGGCAAGGCAGTAGACCCCATGTTGTACCTGCCCTAATGTGGTGAAAAGCGAGTAAGCATTGTGACAACAAGCAGGAATTATGGCCAGCGCATTGCACTGGCTGCTGCACTCATTGCGATAGGGAATATTACGAGCCGCCTTATTGGAGTCATCCGTGAGGCGGTTTTTGCGGCGACATTTGGGCGGGGATCCGAGCTGGCGGCCTTTACGGCAGCGGCTACCATCCCCACCTTGGTCTATGATTTGTTGGTGAGTGGCGCCATGAGTGCGGCACTCGTACCGGTGTTCAGTCGAGTAGTCGGTAATCCAGAGGTGCGTGATCGGTTGCTTTCGCAGGTATTAAGCGTGCTAATTGTGGTGGTGAGTGGGGTCGTATTGCCGATACTCTGGTTTGCCCCACAAGTGGTACAGCTGATTGCTGGTGGTTTTGATGCCGATTTACAGGCATTGACGGTCACCATGGTGCGTTGGATGATGGTGGCAGTGCCTTGTATGGTGGTGGCTGGTGTCATGACGGCCATGTTGCAGGCCAAGCAACAATTCGTCTTCCCGGCGTTTGTGACGAGTGTGTTCAACATTGGACTCATCGTAGGTGCCGTGGTCTTGACCCGCTGGTTTGGTCCAGTATCGCTCGCAATTGGCATGTTGATTGGGGCACTCGCACAGATCGCTTTGCAGTGGTATGGCTTGCGGCAGAGCGTCATACAGTGGCGCACGGATTGGCGTGATCCGGCGTTGCTCGAAATGTTGCGCTTGTATGCCCCAGTGGCGTTGGGGATGGGGTTTTCGGCATTGGGGACCATCATCGATCGGCGCTATGCCAGTGATTTTGGTGCGGCGGTACTGCCGACCATGCGTTATGCAACTACACTCATTCAATTCCCACTTGGCTTGGTGGCTGCTGCTGTATCAACGGCCATTTTGCCATCGCTGTCGCAGCTCAATGATGATGCCAACATCAGTGGCTTTCGGCGTATGGTTGGTCAAGCCGTGAACGTGGTCATCATGCTCATTATTCCTGCTAGCGTCGTGTTGTGGTTGGTGCGCATCCCCTTGACTAGTGTGGTACTCGAACGACAGGCGTTTGTCGCTGAAGACACGGTGGCTGTTGCGCGTACACTGGCGTGGTACATCCCCGGTCTGCCTGCGGCAGCCGTCGATCAAATATTGTTGTTTGCCTGTTATGCACGCGGGCGCACACTTGCCCCAAATTTGGTGCAAGGCGGCGCTATCATCGCCTATGTACTTGCGGTGACAATTGGGATTCCGTGGTTGGGGCAAACTGCCGAGACACTGGCCTGGGCAAATTCAGTGCAGTGGATTATGCACATGGTGCTGATGGCCATCATTTGTCATCGTATGTTTGATTTGCGAGGCCTCTACATTGGCCAGACGGTCATCTTGGGTGGCATGGCTGCCGCTGTGACCTGGTGTGTGGTCGCGGCCATGCAAGCAATATTGCCCATGCAGGCGTGGCCAAGTGTGGTGCAACTCGTGCTGTTGGCTGGTGGGGCTGGCGCTACGTTTGTGGTGGTGGGGTGGCAACTCCGCATCCAACCAATGCAAGATGCCTATGCGCTGGTGTGGACGCGGATTCGCGATCGTGTCATGCGGCGGATTTCACCCCGGTCGTCTTAATCGGTTGGGGGGGTAGGCGCTGCGGTGTCAATGATGGTCAGGGCGGTCTCGAACACGTGGGTTACTGCTTCGTGTGTGAGGTAGGTACTGACTTCGGGAGCACACAGCCAACGAAAATCCGTGATGCCTTCGTCGTGTTGGATGTGCACCTCGTGTTGTGTGGTATACAACAGATAAAAATCCACTTGTTTGAGGCGTGTTTGCCCCTTTTTGGCGACAGGGTAGACGATGCTGTCGACCAATGCACCGAGCTGTCCACGAATGCCGGTTTCTTCGAATACTTCGCGCACTGCTGTTTGCTGACTGGTTTCACCAGGATCGCAATGACCTTTGGGGAACGACCATGCCCCATGGCGATCATGGATCAACAAGAATTGTGGCGTGGCAGATGAGGTGTTGACTACAATGCATCCAGCGGCAAAGACGGTGGGTGATTCGGTCATGATTTAATTCCCCGTCAACAACGAATTCAACCACTGCTCGAGTGACAATACATACTGCGCCAGGCCAGTTTGTTGGGTGTACTCACTGATGGTCGACAGGTTGCCGCTGGCCAAGAGGGCTCCCATCAAGATGAGCAAGATGCCGCTCGCCATACTGGTGGTATGCAAAAAGACTTCGCGACCAGCAATAGTAAAGGTGATGGCGCGACCTTTGATGATGTTCCAGAAGCGCGACCCTGTGCCTAGGCGGCTAAAAAACGTAGAAATGATGATGAGCGGTGTGCCTAGCCCTAGTGCATAGACGAAGGCCAGCAGTGCGCCTTGGAATACGGCGATGCCCTGTGTGGCAAGAAGTGTCAACAGCGCGCCTAGAATGGGACCGACACAGGCAGACCACCCCAACGAAAATGTGGCGCCGTATAAGTATGAACCGAGGAATCCACCGGCGGGGCGATCGAGAATTTGAAAGCCACTGAACCCGACCCCCAAGAAGCTCATGATACCAAAGCCGATAATGAGAATGCCCCCGATGGTGGTAATCAGAGACAAGTAGCTAAAGAGAAAACGACTGAGCGCAGTTGCACTTGCGCCGAGGAGCACAATGGTGGTCGCTAGACCCAAGAAAAACGCAATCGACATCAGCGGAACGTTTTCACGTTTGGTCTGAAAAGTGAATGCAAAATATGCTGGCAAAATGGGCAATGTACACGGCGACAAAAAGCTAAATAATCCGGCCAAAAACGTGATTGGAATGAGCAAGGCGATACCGTTTTGGGTAGTGCCGAGCAAAGAATTATTGGGGGTGAATGCAATCATGGCGATGAGCCCGATGACTACAACGGCGCCGATTCCCCAGAGTAATGGGCGCATGGATTTGGTCTGCATGGGAACTCACTCCTTGTTAATTGGCCGAATGATGACGTGCAATGCGATCTGCGACCTCAAATCCTGCGCGGATCGCGAGGTGTAGGCGTCCAATACCGACGAGCGCATCACCACTAAAGTATAGATGATGCGATTGTTCGAAAGATTGGAGTGCGCTTAAATCTGCCCGACCATCTGGCAGGGCATAGCGCCAACCCTGGCGATCTCCCCACAAGGGGTCGGGGAGCTTTTGGCTGAGCAATGTGGCAATGTGTGGTAAAAATTGCTCCATGAGCTGATCGACGGAATCATCCCAGTGAGTACGACTGGCTTGTGGGGCGAGTTGGATGGTGACTGCAGTTTGAGTTGCCGGGACGCGATCCGGGTGTTTGGCGTGTTCGACTGCCAGCCATGATATGGGGTGGCCACGATCTGGGTTCACAAGGGCGTAAAACGGCGTTTGAATGCGTACCGGGAAGCAGACTGTGAAGCTGATACAGGGTCGGTAGACCACAGGGGCGTAGGCCGCCTGTACGATGGTTTTGATGTGATCATCGATGTCGCTGGCAGCAATGATGTCGACGGTTTGCGGTCCGGGTGGCGTCAGCAATAGGGCATCGCTTTGACCGAGGATCTGGTTTTCGCTGTCGTAGAGCGTGTAAGTATGGTTGGCGTAGGCCACATGGTGGATGCGTTGTTGTTGGTGTACTTGCAAGGATTGAGGTTTGAGCAATTTGCCGAGGTGATTCATTCCTGGTATGTAGGTGAGTTTTTCGAGGGAATTTTGGCTAGAATCGCCTGGCGACACAGTACCGTTGGCATCATGAATCCACACCGGGCTTTCGATATCGACAAGAAATTCAGCAGGTAGAGTATCGCGAAAGAAGGCTAATTGGTCTGCATCTTGGGTGCGAAAAAACTGCGCACCGTGATCGAAAATTACGCCTTCTTTGCGTCGTGTTGCGGAACGACCACCGAGCCCTCGGCTCTTTTCGAAGCATTCGACATGCAAAGATGGTGCAGTATGATGGAGTTGGTAGGCAGCGGCGAGCCCACTAACTCCGGCTCCTATAATTGATAGTTTCAAAATATTC
>VFQS010003745.1_pt1 | contig 11464 bp, 13 predicted proteins | sample 3512361 | NCBI WGS metagenome assembly VFQS01 (sample SAMN10412375, study PRJNA504923) | tailings metagenome | isolation source: Relicate 1 Philex TSF3 active mining | place: Philippines | reverse complement strand
GAACCAAATCAACGTGATGATATACAAAATTTAAAACCAAAAGTGATAATAGTTCCATAAAATAATATAAATAATGAAAATTTTTATTTTATTATTTCTATTTCTAATCATATTATAAAGAATGGTTCTGACTAAATCACAAAGCACATTAGCATTTTTGTTAGGTTGTATTCCATTACGTTCTCTATTAGCATATATAACCTATAAATTAGGTTCAGCTAGTCCAGTATTATCGATTGAATCATCATCAGAAACCGCATCAATATTCGAAACATCATATTCAATTATAAGAACATTAATAATAGTAATTTTGATGGGTATTGGTATATCATTTTTAATTCTTTATTTTAAAAACTTAAGATTAGATGCACCAGAAGCAGGGGGTAAAACATGGTGGAATAATTTACGTCCAATTCACGGATTACATGGTGGAATAATTTACGTCCAATTCACGGATTATTATATATAGTAGCTGGAATAATGTTATTAATACCAAATCTAATAAGTTATGCATGGATAGCATTGATAATTGATGTGATATTAGGTTTAAGTTCGTGGATAAATCATCGTTTATATTAAAAATATATTATTGATATATATAAATGTCAAATAGAAATAGTAAAAAGGGTGGGAATAAAATAGAAAATATTTTGATTGTATCACATGGAAATAGAATGAGATGTTTATTATCAGAATTATATAAGAGAGAATTTAAAAAGAAATTTAAAAATACAGCAATATTATTAATGAAAATTAGAAGTGATTCTGAAAATACAACATTAGAGACATCATTATTTTATGATGGAGAATTATCATCAGACTCAACCGATTCTAAAAAAAATAATAAATATTTAACAAATGATACAAATGATAAAAATTATTTTGGACATTTAGAAACAAAATTAAATAATAAAATATATAATGGAAATTACAATATTTATATAGTGAGACATGGAGAAGGAATACATAATTTAGCAGGTAAATTTGCAAAGGCTTTAAATCAATCAAAATATTTTGACCCGAAACTAACAGAAGAGGGAATAAGACAAGCTAATCGTTCAGGTAAAAACTTAGTAGGTATATCATTTGATAATGTATTTATATCGGATTTATACAGAACCAAACATACATTAGAATCATTGAATTTAGAATTGAATATGAAACCAGTAGTGCTTCCGTGTGCGCAAGAATTAAATAAATATACATATTCAAGCTATTGTGATAATAGTTTAATAAATTTAATAAATGGGTCAGAAAATGTATCAAAATGTAAAAGTTATGTAAATAAAGAATGTAAAACAAACGATGAAAAATGCAATGAAATAAAAAATAAATGTTTAGATATTGGAGATTGGTCGTATTATGAAAAAAATAAAAAATTAAATTGCGTAAAAAATAATATGATTGTTCAAGCAATTAATTATAAAAAATAAAACTTAACACAAAATGTAAAATAAAAACTTTATTAATTAAAATGCCGGTATGATACAGTTGCCTCCACGAAGTCGAAGTACCAAATGAAGTGTAGACTCGGCCTGAACATTATAATCAGCAAGAGTTCTTCCATCTTCTAATTGTTTTCCTGCAAAAATCAATCTTTGTTGGTCTCCCGGAATACCTTCTTTGTCCTGTATTTTTTGTTTAACATTTTCAATAGTATCACTAGATTCAACATCAAGTGTAATTGTTTTACCAGTTAAAGTTTTAACGAAAATTTGCATAGACATTTTAATTATATTTATTTATTATTCATTTAATAAATAATTGTAATTATCAAATTTTTTTTATAATTGAATACACTATTTAATTATGATTATAATTCAATATGCTCACTATTCTTTTCTAAAACTTTCTGAATGCGTTTAGTATATTTAGTAAAATCATTAGGTTCAATTTCGATTATTTTAATATAATCAGGACAAACTTTTTTTAATTCAGTTTTAAATTCATCTGTGCTAGTTTTAGAAATCATAATAAAATTTATATCTTTTATATCAACTGTTCCATCAATAACAACTTCATGACTAGAAATATATTTATTATTTTTAAAACGTTCATAATCATCGTAATCAAATTTTTTTAAATAATCTAAAATTTTATTATTAGGTAAATTTTTAATTTCATTAATTTTATCAGTATATTTTTGTTTTAAATAGGCAACTTTTTTAGTTTCATGCATTTTTTTATCAACATAACTATAATATTCATCATCATCTAAAGTAGATAGTCTAATTGTGAATATACGAATCATATAATTTCGTATATTTTCAAAATAAAAATCTAAATTATTAGTTACACTATTACCAATTCTTTCATTTATAAAAGAATTAATTTTATTAAAATCAATCTGCTTTGAACTATTATAATGACTTTCTACAATTTTATAATTTTTCTTTAAACAATGAGCACCACCGCGTCTATCACAAATAACAAATTTTTTATTATTTAAAATATGTGGATTAAAACCTATAATAATACTATTTTCATTATGACCAAAATTCCAATATTTAATATCTTTATTATGTAATATACTAGATAAATAAAACATATAAACCATATTTTCAATTTTTTTATGACGTTTATCCTTAGAACCTATATAACCTGACTTTAAAATTTTTAATATATTATCTTTTGTAGTGCTATGTGTTAATATATGCCACATAAATATATAATAATCCAATATAAAAAAAACTATCTATTTCCTACATTGAGGACATGTTTTATTAATTTTAATCCATTCTTTGATACATTTGTCATGATAAACATGTTTGCAATTTTGCATACAAACAATACGATTTTCATCAATAGCATCGGATTTACATTCTTCAAAACAAATAGCACATTCTTTACTTTCATCAGCTTTAATAATAATAACTTCACGAAGTAAATTTTGAGAAGAATTAGTATTATAATTAATAGATTGGTTAGAATTAGAAGAAGGTAAATATCTTTCATTTTCGGTTTGTATGATAAAACCGTATTGGTCAATATTCACACATCTTTCAATAGAATAACAGATGGTAAAAAATGTTTTAAGGCCTGATAATAATATTATTTCTAAAAGTCCAATATTATTATCATTATTATTTAGAGTAGCAAGAGTAATAAATTCAATTAATGCAACAACATTTAAATAGAATGCGATTTTTTTTAAAGAACCATAATAATCACCAGGTTCGCATGAAGACCATATAACAAAAGTAAATAAATATGCGCCTTGAAATATAGCTGTAATCATAGGAACAACAGATAAATAGTTATATGCAGAAACATGCTTAATAGCAATAGAAGTTAAAATAATATCTGGTATAACAAGGCAAATAGCCCATATATAATGGATACTAAATATAAATTTAGAAGATTTTTCTTTTAAATTTTGTATTCTTTGTCTGAATTGAAGCATGTTGAAGGTTAGAGTTATCAGAATAAATAAAAAAAAGTAGCCAAATTTTTGCAATAAATGATTGAAAAAGTTTTTATAAGAGTGTAAAATGATTAACGAGGTGGCTTTAAATCCACAAAAGATTTAAAATCCATACAAAATAATATTTCAATTCATCTTTAAATCTAAAAAGGATTTAAAGAGCCCCACACAATCCTGCATTATATTTATGCAGTCATGTGTTTTTCAATATATTATCTTATTATATATGTAGTAATACTATGCTATATTTATTTTTTATTGCATAATACTACTAAGATTCTTAATGCTTTTTTATTCCAATATAATATATTCCATCTTGTAATCTTTTCTTTTTTATATTTAATTCATTTAAATATGTAGCTATTCTTTTTATGAATCCATGTCTATTCATATTTATATTTAAGCCAATTCCTTCTATAATTTGATTTTGTAATATTGTAGCATTTATACGATTAGTTTCATCTATGTTTAACTCGTAATTATTTAAAATAAATGATTTAATGAGGTCTGCTTCAGTGGAATCTACTAGTTTAAGTTCATCTAATTTTATTTTAATATCATTTTCAGTTAAAAATATACCTAAATGAATTGTATCTTCTATTTTTATTTTTAATTCATTATTGACCTTATCGTTCTTATAAACATGTATAATATCATCAAAACAATTACATAGTATATTTATTGAATCATCTGATATATCAATTAATACAAGAGCCTTTTTAAATGTTTTCATAAAAATAATATCAATCTTATTTACAGGATTTTCTATTGATGAATTAACTATTGGCACAGATTGCGGTAATGATTGATGTAATGATTTACCATTCGAATCATAATATAATACATAACCGACATCAATATCTTTTTTAATTGTGAATTTCGAATTACAAATTTTACAATATGTGGTATAAGTTTCATGGTTTTCATTTATTCGAAGCCCATTAGTAATATGTTCATGACTATTAATATTTTTATGTTGTTGTTTCGGTTCTTTTAAAGTTGTTTTAATTGAATCTAAAATATCGTTAAATTTTGATACAGATTCTAACCCAGAAATAAAATTATAAAAATTATTCACTGTTTCTAAATTCTTATAAAATGTATCTTTCGTGGTATTAATTAAACCATTGAAATATGTATTTAATATTTGACCTAATTTATTATATTGTAAATTTGTTAATTTATCGATTTTTATATCATTATAATCCAACATTTCAAATATATTTATTACTAAATCTTTAATATTATCAACACATGCCCGAACTACATATAAATTATTATTATCCAACTCAATCAATGTATAATTAGATTCAGCTAATGTAGATGGTTGTGTATAATCAATATTATGCAATGTAGTTTCGGTTAAATTAATTGGGTTGAAGGCTTCATCAAGATTTGCGAATGATTCATGTATATTTGGAAAGGCTTCATTTATATTTGTGAAACTATTATTATAATGTTGTTGAATATTCATTATATATAACTTACTATTCATAAATATAGAAATTTAATTTAATAAACGCAATTAATGTTAATATATAAAAATTAATTAATAATAATTTATAAAAATGGGTATAGATATTGTAGGTTTCCATGCATCAATTAACGGTATTAAATATTGTAAAAAGAGAGATTCATTATTAACTTTGGGACGTCAAGAAACACATTTAAGTGTAGATTTAGCAAATTATATTTTAAATCAATATACAGGATGTGGTAAAATCTATAATGAATCAATTTTTAAATATTGCGAGAATTTGTATAAAACTATTGGTTTTAAATCAGTGGAATCAATAGATAATTCGAATTATGAAAATGCGACATATGTTCATGATATGAATTTACCTATACCATCTGACTTTAAAAAGTATGATTGTATTATCGATGGTGGAACTATTGAACATATATTCAATCAAGCTCAGGTATTAGAAAATATTATTAATATGTTAGAAATAAACGGAATTTTTATATCGATAACATGTAATAACAATTATTCAGGACACGGCTTCTATCAATTTTCACCAGATTTCTTTTTATCAACATTTAAAGCGAAATATGGTATGGAAGTATTGGAATTATATTTGGCAAAATTAAATACTGAGCCGTTTCAATGGATTGATATACATAATATAAATCCAACTGGAACCGGAAGAAATAATAGTAGTTTTGGAACAAATGACCAAGTATATATAGTATGTATTGCTCGTAAAAAAACAAATGATAGACTGTCTCTAATAACTAGCCCACCTCAACAATATTCATATGAAAATATCGATTGGCAAAAAAACAAATAAATTCACAACTTTAAATACTTTTTGACTTTAAAGTTTGCTATGGTATCCTACATAGTTTTACATATTAAAAATTAGTCTATGTAATCTTATGTAAGTCCTCCATCATATAATTTATAATCATATATAAGACTTACACAAACCTACACCTTTTTATATTTGACAGTGTAAGATTGTGTTTGATTATATAAAAAATAAATATTGACATCAGAAGATTTTAAAATCTTTGGTTCTTTTATTAATTTTTAATTATTAAGGCTGAGCCTCTAAATTAGAGGCAACTGATTAAAAAAACCTGAAACTTGGTTCTTCTATTTTAGTATATTTTTAAATACACTATTTACATCATTCACTGTAGTAGTTAATACTTCATTTGCACCATCAATTGTTGATGTAAAAATATTAGCTGCTTTATTGATAGGTGATTTAACGTATTTATTTATACTCATTGAATCATATTTTATTTTTAAGAGATAACCACCACCGAGTATTATTGATAATGATGGACATAAATATCCTATAAAACCACCAAATCCCATTTTCATAAAATCAACATCACTATTATCTTTTACAATTAGAAAACTAGCAATAATTCCACCAGAAATACGATATAAATGTTTTAATAAATATAATATTTGTTTGTATTTATATGATTTACTTTTATTTGAATTTAATAAAAATTTATTAAAGTAATAAGGATATGATGTCATTTTTTTTATTTAAAAAAATATAATAATTATTAAAAAATCAAATTTATTTAATATTATCATTTTAAACCATGTCAAAAAGCATTTTAAATATCATACCAAATATTTTTAAAATAATTCAAATTTATTCATATTATTTATTAATATGATACTTAATTAAAGTCTAATACGAGTCATATACAGACTTACATTAATATTTTATAATAGATGTAAATTTGTATGAATTATGTATAAGTCTTATATAATGAAATATGTGAATATAATGCAGAATAATGTAATCTAGTTATTATTATACACATAAGTCTACATAGGACTGAGTTCTATGAACACAGTTGTCTTAAAAGACACATAGCGAACTTTAAATCCTTTTTCAATTTAAAGAATCATCACGATTAAAATAATTAATATCTATTATTATTTTAATATTATGGCTTGTTATAATGTTTCGTTAAAAGGTGTTGAACCTAAAAAGCATCAATTAAAAGTTGCAAATTATATTAATAAAGAAACGAAAATATTTGGACCTGAACCAGCTAAAGCATTAATTGTAGCTCATGGTGTAGGAACCGGTAAAACAATTACATCAATTTTATCGGCAGTATGTTTTTTAAAAAATAATCCTGGTAAAAAGGTTATTATATTAGCTCCTGCAAGTATATTAGAACAATTTTCAAATGAAGTTAAGAAACTAGTAAATGAGGAGTTTATTAAAGATGTATATTGTTATAGTCACACATGGTGGTTAAATCATTTTAAAAGAACTATTATAGATTTAAATGAAATCAAAAATAAAAAAAATATTGATAAATATATTGAAAACGAAATTGAGGAATTAGAAGAAGATATACAAGCTAATCCAGATATAGTTGAAAAAGAATTCATTTTACCAGATGATAATATGTTAATCGTAGATGAAGCCCATAAATTCCGCACAGAAACAGCTAAAAATGCTGGATACACTTATGCTCGTCTTTTAAATGAGGCAGCCTTACGTTCAAAAAAAGTATTATTATTAACTGCAACACCAGTAGTTAATTCCGAGAAAGACCTTCGTAATTATTTAGCAATCGTTAATGAACAGACTATTGAAAAAGAATATAAGGAGGCCTCTGTAAATAATTTAAAAAAAGATAAATTTTTAAAAAACTACGTAAAATGTGCCTTTTCATATTTTAAAAGTGATGATACCGAAAATTATCCAGTTGTAAATGAACATATTATAAAAATACCTATGACAGAAGATTATGAAAAAATGTATGATAAAGTTCAGGATAATCGTATTAAAGAAGAACCTTCATTAGTTGAAAATTTTAATAAGGACCCAATTCCATTCTTAAATGGTCTAAGAAAGGCTGTAAATTTTACAAATATGGAATCTCCCAAGATTAAATGGATATTAGATAAAGTGTTGGATGAGGTTAGTCATAACCGACGTGTTGTAATTTATTCAGCTTTAAAGGATTTCGGTGTTAATATTATTCGGGATGGTTTAAAACATCTAGAAATAGAATGTGGAATAATAACTGGTAATGTTAATAAAAATAAAAGATTCGAGATAATGTCGGATTATAATAGCGGTAAAGTCCCTGTATTATTAATTTCTGCAGCAGGAGCAGAAGGTCTAGACCTTAAAGAAACCAGAAGTCTTATTATCCTAGAACCATATTGGAATGATGCAAGATTAGACCAAGTAAAAGGTCGTGCCGTAAGATATCGCTCACATGCTAATTTACCTAAAAAAGATAGAACTGTAGATATATATACTTTAGTATTAACTAAAAGAACTCCTGCTACATGGGGATTTAAAGGAATTTCAGCTAGATTAGGAAATTTATTAGATGGAATAACAGATATGTCTAGTCCACAAACTAAAATACGTAATAGATTAACATTAGCAACTGCCGATGAAATCTTACTTAAATTATCGGAGATGAAGACTGAGAAAATATTGAATATTACTCAAAAAATAATAAATGGGTCTATTGAAAAGAATAGTTGTTAATTTTATAAAATGGTAATAAAAATTATCCTTTTATAAAATATTAATAAAAAAAAATTTGATAATATTTATTATTTTATTGTTATAACTAAGGAGTTTTTCCAAAGAGCTGTTCTCCAGCGGTTAGAGTTAATAATATTAGGAAATATATTTATAATAATATAATTATGAATAAATATATTTCGAATTAAAAATTATACGTAGTAAAAAATAACCTAGCATACAAAATCAGCTTTTTTTTATTTTTACCATTTATAACCAACTAATGCACCAAATAAACCACTTGATAATGAAATAATACCAGTGCTAAATAAACCAACACCTAAAGGAACAGATGCAACAATTCCAGTAAGAATTCCGACACTAGAACCAATAATTGTTCTATAATATGAATATTGGTATTGTTGTGCATCAAACAATTCATTTTCACTTTTAACGATATTTTCTTTTAAAGAAGCATTTATAGTCTCTGCATACCAAATATCATTTTCTTGTTTATTAACAATTTTATGTAATTTATCAGATAAATTAACGACATCTTTCATATCATTTTCAATAGATAATAAACGTTGATTTGTATAATATTCGGTATCCATTTCTCTAACAAGACTTTTATCATCTGCTGGTAAAGGTATAAGTTTTTGGTCAATAGATTTATATTTATCGTCCCAATAAATTAATTCTTCGGCAGGTGTAAGCATCATTCTTATTTATTAAAATATAAGAAAAAAATCTATAAGTGGATAAAAATAAAATTCAATATAAAATTTGATAAAAATAAAAAAAGTAAAAAAATTTATAACTCAAATTAAAAAAATGCAATCAAATATCGAAATACGTTCAAACTGGCTCTTAGATAATTCTGTTAATATCAATAAATTTATTATTGATGAACGGGATTATATTAGAAATAATATTAGAATAATTTCAAGAAATAAAATCCTAAATATTTTAGAAGGCATTTTCTTAGTTTTCTATTATCGTAGATATATTCAATTTATTGATAATAATGAAACTTATATATTAGCAAAAGAATTATTCCAATCTATAAGAGAATTATGGAATGATTTATTAATAGTATCTAAAATTGATAATTTTTATCAACATATACTTAATAATACAGTTGATGATTTACCATTAATATTAGAAGAATTAGATATTAATTTTTCTAATTTTAAACACTTATCAAATGGTTATTTTGTAGAGAGTATAGATGAAAATATTCGCACAATTGTAAACACTTATATTAATAGAGATTTTGGCGATAATTGGAATACACCAAATATTGAATTTAAAAAACCTATTGGTATTATTCAAAATCCTTTTTATAATGTAAATGGTAGAGACAATAATGTTGTTGAAGAAAATAGAATAAATGAAAATATTGCAAATGAAAATGTTGTAAATGAAGAAGGTAATAATAATGGAATTATTAGAAGATTAGTTTTTGAAGAAAATGTAAATAATAATCAAAATAATAATCAAAATAATAATTTACCACGTCCAAATATCCAAGTTCGACCTAATTTAATTGTAAGAAATTTTATGATGGATAGTAATGCAATTAATTATACACAAAATTATACAATTAATGCTAATAGTGTTTATTCTTATAATTTAACAATTAATGTTGGTAATAGAATTACAAATATTGTTATACCAGTTCCACTTAGAAATTATGGTCCATATCCAGCTAATAATAGATTACAAAAATCTCAGCAATTCTATATAAATAATTTTGCATCTCGTGATTTAGAAAAAAGGATAGATTCAGCTATGAGTGTAAAAAGAAAAATTGAACATTGTAATCAAAACTATTCGGCTGGTGAATGCATGATATGCTTAGAAAATACAGATAGTAGATTATCATGTGGACATGGTTGTCATCAAGAGTGTTTAATTCCTACTATGGAAATGAAGTGTCCTATGTGTAAAAAAGAAGTTGAATTAGAAGACGTTGTTGCACGGGAAATATATAAAAAAAGAATATTATCTGGTAAATCAGTTCCAGTAGTTCTAAATTTATGTGAAGAACCTGGAGTGACAAATATTATCAATTGGATCTAATTAACAGATTTTTATTTTTTGTATTTCTCTGATATTAATTCATATGATATTATTGTTCCACATAATACAGTTGTAATAATTACATTTTCATATTTCCATTTTTTATTTTCAGTTGGTTTTAATATTTCATCTAATTCATTTTCTTTTTTACAAGATTGATTACTAATATTTTTATTTAATATTTCATTCTCAATTATTTCAGGTAATACTAAATCTGATTTATCATTTAAATTAGAAACTGCAAACTTATAAGCATAAACAATTTTAGGATTACTACCAAAATTTGCTGAATATAATCGAATACGTGTATATGCTTCTTTTAATTGTTCATTTGTAGCATCTTTTTGCACACCTAAAACTTCATATGGACATTGACTATTTAAGTTAAAACCTATTAAATTAGGTGTCACTGTAATCATATTACGAGTAATTGATTTAGTGATACGCATTGAAAAATATTTTGAATACATTTTATTATTTTTTTTAATTTAAAAAAGAATTTAAATAATTAAATCAATTTTTTTATAAAATTTGATATTAAAATAATAATATGAATTACATTTTTAAAAATCATGGAAAAATTATATCCAATATTTACTAAAAAAATTAAAATTAAAAAATCAAATGTATTAATAGATATATCTGATTTTAAAAATACTAATAAAATGGAGGAGTCAATAGATACTAATACAGATATTGTTGTAAAAACACTTAAAAAAGTATTTGGATTTGATTCATTTAGAGAACCACAAGAACAAATTGTTCGTGATGCGGTGTCTTCAAACATTGACCAATTTATTATGATACCTACTGGTTCTGGAAAATCATTATGTTTTCAATTACCGGCTCAAATTCAAGGTGGTATTACTGTAGTTATATCTCCATTAAAATCATTAATTCATGACCAATTAGAAAGTATGAATGAATCGGAATTAGATAATAATACCCAAAAAGTAAAATCAGTTGGATTATATTC
>VFQS010003744.1_pt1 | contig 11465 bp, 6 predicted proteins | sample 3512361 | NCBI WGS metagenome assembly VFQS01 (sample SAMN10412375, study PRJNA504923) | tailings metagenome | isolation source: Relicate 1 Philex TSF3 active mining | place: Philippines | reverse complement strand
TAGAACACGTTGCTCATAACAACGCAGTTGTAGGTTCGAGTCCTACTAAGCTCATGAAATTTTGTAAAAAATTTTGCCTTTTCTCGGTTTAGTCAATTTTTTTTCTAAACTGGTTTTCTTTTTTATTTAATAAAAAAAAGAGAAAAGTGCAACAAATTATCCATTAGTAACTAAAATGTAATTTATTATTTTTATTTTTTAAACAAAAATAATAAAGAAATAAAATTTAGTTCTAATTTATTTAAAAACTGTCATATATGAAAAGACTTTCTATAATAAAACAACCTATCTTCTCAGTTTTAAATGCTCATGTAGTTGATTATCCGTCTCCAAGTAATATTAATTATTTTTGGAGTTTTGGAAGTATAGCAGGAATTTGTTTAGTAGTTCAAATTGCTACTGGTATTTTTTTAGCAATGCATTATACTCCCCACGTAGATTTAGCTTTTTTAAGTGTTGAACACATTATGCGAGATGTTGAAGGAGGTTGGTTCCTTCGTTATATGCACGCAAATGGTGCTAGTATGTTCTTTATTGTTGTATATATTCACATGTTCCGTGGTCTTTATTATGGTAGTTATGCAAGCCCTCGTGAATTATTATGGTGTATTGGAGTTGTAATCCTTCTTCTTATGATTATAACAGCTTTTATTGGTTATGTACTTCCTTGGGGTCAAATGTCATTTTGGGGAGCCACAGTAATTACAAGTTTAGCTAGTGCAATCCCTGTCGTTGGTGATAGTATTGTTACTTGGCTTTGGGGTGGTTTTTCTGTGGATAATGCAACATTAAACCGTTTTTTTAGTTTACACTATTTATTGCCTTTTGTTATTGTAGGTGCTTCTGTAATACACTTGGCAGCATTACATCAATATGGTTCGAATAACCCATTAGGTACTAATTCAACAGTAGATAAAGTGGGATTATATCCTTATTTTTATGTTAAAGATCTTGTAGCTTGGGTAGCTTTTGCCATTTTTTTCTCAGTATTTATTTACTTTTATCCTAATGTTTTAGGTCATCCCGATAATTACATTCCAGCGAACCCAATGTCAACACCGGCACATATTGTCCCAGAATGGTATTTTCTATGGGTTTATGCAATTCTTCGTAGTATTCCAAATAAATTAGCAGGTGTTGCTGCTATTGCTCTTGTTTTTATTTCATTATTAGCATTACCTTTTATTAATACATCCCCTATTCGTAGTTCAAATTTTAGACCTTTTCATAAGAAATTTTTCTGGTTAATTGTAGCAGATACCCTTTTATTAAGTTGGATAGGACAACAACCTGTAGAAGATCCTTATATTCTAGTAGGTCAGTGTGCATCTGTATTTTTCTTTATCTATTTCCTAATTATGGTTCCTTTTTTAGGTAAATTTGAAAATTATCTAATTCATTACAAAAAAGAAGCGGTAAAATAGATCCTGATTAAAAAATTTTTTGTTCAATTTAGATTGTTTTTTAATTATTAAAAAACAATCTAAATTGAACAAAAAATTTTTTAATAAAAACTCTTAAATAATCATTTCAATAAGCTAGAAACTTGTTATTAAATCTCTTGTTAGATTCTCTGGAAGAATGGCTGAGTGGCTTAAGGCACTGGTTTGCTAAATCAGCGTACATATTTTTTGTGTACCATGGGTTCGAATCCCATTTCTTCCGCAATTACTGTATAACAAAAGGCCTGGGTGGTTAAAACCGTTGAGAATTTTTATCTTAACCAGAATAGTTATAATTAATGGAAAATTTAGTGAGAATTTAATTGATAACTAAATAGAAACTATTCATTAGATAAGTGTTTAAAGAAAATATGAAAGAAATAAATGCTTTAATTAAACAGATAAATGCAATAAAACATAAAAAAAGTTAACAAGCACAAAATTTAGTTTTTAATAAAAAACCTTGTAATAACTTTACAGGGCCTCTAAAAAAATAGTATTTATAAATATATATATGTATTAAACGGTTACTAAAAAAAGCAAGGGTGTAAGTTATTTTGAACTAAAAATTTTATACTTTTTGAGATCTGAAAGATTCTGTAAAACTAATCCAGACACTTGGCTGTTTATTTTACAAAGAGTTTGAAACTTATATGTTTTAATACTCTCAAAAGGTCGAAAAAAGCATTGATTCGGTTATGGGTAAGAAGGGACTTGAACCCCTGACTTTACGCTTATCAAGCGTATACTCTAACCTACTGAGTTACTTACCCTCTCTTTATTTGGTTTCGTTTAACTTTTAAGCTTTTTTTCAATTTTAATAAATTTTTACTAAAATAATAAAAACTTATTCTATATGATAAACAGTAAAACTTTTACTGTTTATCATATAGATATCATAAAAAAAATCCATAAAAATAATTTTCGGTAATTTTAAATTTAATTTCTAAAAAATAAAAGCCGACAGATTATTCAAAAATTTCTATTAATTCATAATAATAAAAAAATTCATGACGGTCCTTTTTGGTTCTTTTTTCGAAGAAAAAAGAACCAAAAAGGACCAAAAAGAAAGAAAAAAAAGAAGAATTCAATAAATTTATCTAAAAATTCATTTTCTAGTATTCTTCTTGTATCAAAAAAATCAGCTTAAAATAATCTTTTAATTAAAGGGAAAGTGGCTGAGTGGTTAAAGGCGACAGACTGTAAATCTGTTGAATTATATTCTACGTAGGTTCGAATCCTGCCTTTCCCAATAACAGTTTTCTTCCTTTTTTCTTCGAAAAAAGGACTAAAGATATCTTTAAATTTGGTTTATATTTCAACTAAAGAAGGATTTACACATTTTTAATTGTTGACTCATTTATAATGTTATTGCTAGAAATGTTTTTTGTTTCAAATTCATTTTTGTTATTTTATAAAAAAAGTCACTCTAGAAATTTTAATTTTAATATGCCACAATTAGATAAAGTCACATTTTTATCACAATTTTTTTGGTTATGTTTTTTCTATCTGGGCTTCTACTATATTGTTTTAAAATTTTATTTACCTAAAATTAGTAGAATTTTAGCACTACGCCGTAAAAAGATGGGGTTTTCTCAAGAAGGAATGCTTTCTTTACAGCAAGAGAATTCTCAAGTTCAAAAAAATTATGAACTCTTACTTTCTCGAGCTTTCGGGACATCTAAAAATTTGTTTAATAACTTTTTTTCACGAACTACAAGTTGGTTAAATAGTAATGCAACAACAATTAATAAGACTCATTATCAAAATGTTAATACATCTTACATGCACAGTTTAGGAGAAACATCTCTTTCTCAAAATGTTTTATTTTATCATGCTGAACGAAACATACCAGAAAAATTAACATTCAAGGGTTTATTAAATATTTTACAAAATAACCCATTATCAGGATCTAAATCAGGCTATTCGCAGCCTGTAATGAAATCAGAAAATTTATCTCAAGATACTCCAAAAACAAAAAAAGGGAAAAAATAATTAGATTTTTTTTTGTTCACTCCAATCAGATTCTTTTTTTGGTCGCTTTTTTATATAAAAGCGACCAAAAAAAGGAATCTCAAAGGAACTCTAATAAATTAAAAATTTTGGGTGCTCTTGTAATTAATTTAGAAAGTAATATACAAATTTATAAAATTTCACAATTATAAAAAAATTGTCTTTATGTTTAATAATGAAAAATTAAGACTTTATTTATTTAGTTTTTTAGCTTTTGCCGTTTTAAGCTCAAAAAACTTTCTAATTTATAACGAAGAAACTTTAGTAGCATTAAGCTTCTTTTGTTTTCTGTTTTTTGTTCTACACTATTTTGGTAATACTATTAAAGAATCATTGAATGAGAGAAGTCAGGTGATTCGTGAAGAATTACAAAATTTTTTGATTCTTAAAGAAAATTCGTTCAAAGAATTACTTCATCAACATCAGAAAGTTTCTGGGTTGGTTAAAGCTATGGGTGTTTTAAACACGTTTACGAAAAATGAATTACATATTTTAAACAATAATGGAGAAAAGGCATTAAAAAACATGTTAAATTGGAGAATTCAAAATAAATTAAAAACACTAATATTTTCAAAATTGATGGTACAACAAAAATTACAATATTTACTTTCAGAAAAAATAATTTCAAACGTTTTAGTTGCTTTCCCACAAAAAAGCAAAGCGCAAAAATTACGAACATTCCAAAATCGAGCAATTAAAAATGCTATTGAATCGCTTGTAATTAATGCACAAATTAAATAAACAATTTCTTTATTGTCTTCCTTTTTTCTTCGAAAAAAGAACTCGTGTTGAAACTCCTGTGTCAATAAGGCTCTTCTTAGTTCCTTTTTTCTTAAGAAAAAAGGAACTAAGAAGAGAAAATAAAATTAAAAAAATCATAATAATCATTTTTCCTTGCATAGTTAAACTTAGTCCTTGGTCTTCCTTTTTTCTAAGAAAAAAGGACTAACAAATAAATTTATTAATTATTAGCTCACTTGGTGAAATTGGTATACACGACAGACTTAAAATCTGTTCCCGTTTTTTCTGGGGTATCGGTTCAAGTCCGATAGTGAGCACAATTTTTTTATTTTAGTCCTAAGTGGTATTATACTAAAGCTCCTATATGCATAATTAAACAGAATTTTTAAAGCACTTTAATGCAGAAATATTTTTTAGCAATTACAAAAAGTTAGTTCTCTTTTTTTTTTTTTCTATTCTAAAAAAATAAAGCTAGCATTCTTAGCTCAGTAGGACAGAGCAGCAACCTTCTAAGTTGACGGTCGTAGGTTCAAATCCTACAGAGTGCACATTAGTATTTAATTATTGAATTATATAAATCTAACGAATTCTAATTAAAATTTATAAATTTTTGTCCATAATTAATTAAAGATATCTGCTTTAATAATTTTTTATTATTTTTTTTTCTTTTTTCTTCCTTTTTGGTCCTTTTTCATCGAAAAAAGGACCAAAAAGGAAGAAAAAAGGACCAAAAAAGACCAAAAGATTATAAAAGCATTCATCAATTTTTTGAATCTTAACTAGATAAATTTCAAAAATGTTAACAAATTTTTCTGTAATTTTTTTTTCGCAAAATTCATGGTTGGTTATTTATTTTTTTATAAATCACCAATCAGTAATAACAAAGAATAGAAAATTAGGTTACGTCTAAAATTTGCTATTAATTTCTAACAAATACAAAAAATATTTCAACTATGTATTTACTCCTTATTCTTTTACCTTTATTAGGTAGTCTATTTTCAGGATTTTTTGGTCGATTTCTAGGTTTTCGAGGAGCAGTTTTAATCACAACAGGAAGTGTGGTATCTTGTTTTTTTCTTAGCTGTGTTGCTTTTTATGAAGTCGCCCTTCAAGGTTCTCCTTGCACTATTGAACTAAGTCCTTGGTTTGTTTCTGAACTCTTTGATGCCACATGGGGTTTTTATTTTGATAGCTTAACTGTTGTCATGTTAATTGTTATAACAAGTATTAGTAGTCTAGTCCATATTTATTCCGTAGGATACATGGGGCAAGATCCACATTTACCACGTTTTATGTGCTACCTATCTATTTTTACATTTTTTATGTTAATGTTGGTAACTGCGGATAATTTTATCCAAATGTTTTTTGGTTGGGAAGGTGTTGGACTTGCATCTTATCTTTTAATTAATTTCTGGTTTACACGATTACAAGCCTCTAAAGCGTCTATAAAAGCAATGTTAGTCAATAGAGTGGGTGATTTTGGGTTGGCGTTGGGTATTATGGCAATATTCTCAGTATTTAAAACTCTCGATTTTTCTACAGTGTTCGCATGTGCTCCATATTTAGCCAACACTTCTTTAATCTTTTGCAATTTAGAATTTCATGCATTAACATGTATTTGTATCTTACTCTTTATTGGGGCTGTAGGTAAATCAGCTCAATTAGGATTACATACATGGTTGCCTGATGCAATGGAAGGACCTACACCAGTTTCTGCTCTTATTCATGCAGCTACTATGGTAACTGCTGGAGTTTTTATGATTGCGCGTTGCTCTCCCCTTTTTGAATATGCCCCAAAAGCTTTATTGGTAGTTACTTTTCTTGGAGCAATGACTTGCTTTTTTGCAGCAACAACAGGTGTAGTGCAAAATGATTTGAAACGAGTTATTGCTTATTCTACAGCAAGTCAATTAGGCTATATGGTTTTTGTTTGTGGGTTATCACATTATTCTGTAGGTGTTTTTCACCTAATGAATCATGCTTTCTTTAAAGCGCTTCTTTTTTTAAGTGCAGGTTCTGTAATTCACGCTTTAGCTGATGAACAAGATATGAGAAAAATGGGTGGTATTGTTCAACTCCTTCCATTTACTTATGCAATGATGTGTATTGGAAGTTTTTCTTTAGTAGGTTTTCCTTTTTTAACAGGATTTTATTCTAAAGATGTTATTTTAGAAGTAGCGTATGCTCGATATAGTTTCAGTGGAAATTTTGCTTATTTATTAGGAAGTATTTGTGTACTTTTTACTTCTTATTATTCGTTTCGACTTTTATTTCTTACTTTTTTAGCACCTACTGCAACTTTTAAATCTTCTCTCAAAACAATTCATGATGCGCCACTTATTATGGGATTGCCTTTAATGCTTCTAGCTTTGGGAAGTATTTTTGTGGGTTATTTAGCTCGAGATATGATGATAGGTTTAGGTACACCTTTTTGGTCAAACGCTCTCTTTGTTTTACCAAAAAACACTGTGTTTTTGGAATCTGAATTTATACCTCAAACACAAAAATTTTTACCTTTAATTTCGACCTTCTTTGGAGCAGCCCTTGCTTATTTTTTTAATTTATCTCATGTTTTTACTAGCTATAAATTAAAAATGACAAGTTTTGGAAAACAATTATACACATTCTTTAATAAACGTTGGTTTTTCGATAAAGTTTATAATGATTTTATTTCAGAAAATGCTCTTAAATTTGGTTACAATATTTCTTTTAAAACTTTAGATAAAGGAACTTTTGAAATTCTGGGACCATCAGGAATTGCGCACAGTTTTATAAGCATAGCCCAATATATTAGCCGTTTACAAAGTGGATTAATTTATCATTACGCTGTTGTCATGTTATTGGGAATTGTAATCCTTATTACAGTTATTAGTTTATGGGAATTTTTAGAACTCATTTTAGATAATAGGTTTTATTTTGTTTATTTAATTAGTTTTCTTTTTTATAATTATTATTCTGTAAAAAAATCTTAATTGTAATTTTGATTCTTTAGAATCAAAATAACTGATTGTTTTTTCTTTTTTACTAGTAAAAAAGAAAAAACAATCAGAAAATCAATTAAAAGACAAATTATATTGTTTGTCACTATTTATTTGAATCGAATTTTTATAGAGAATTTTACTTCATTTTTATTATGTCTTTGATTTCTACAGTCTTATTTCTTCCACTCTTTGGTGTTTTGATTTTATTATTTGTTCCTAATTGGAAAATCCAATTAATAAGAAGGATCGCTTTAAATACCTCACTCCTTACTTTTTTAATTTCTCTCCTACTTTGGATCGAATTCGATAGTGGCACAGCGCGTTTTCAATTTTTCGAGGCGGGATTTACTGGAGTCAATTCAAATATTTTAACCCATACAAGCGGATATTCTTTTTCATCGTTAAATTTTCTATTCGGTGTTGATGGCATTTCTCTTTTTTTTATTATTCTTACGACATTTTTAATTCCAGTTTGCATACTTGTAAGTTGGGCAAGTATTCAAGCATACGTTAAAGAATACTGTATTGCCTTTTTAGTTTTAGAAAGTTTAATGGTAGCAGTTTTTTCTGTTCTAGATTTATTACTTTTTTACGTTTTTTTTGAAAGTGTTTTAATACCTATGTTTGTGATTATAGGTGTTTGGGGTTCACGTGAAAGAAAAATCCGAGCAGCTTATCAATTTTTTCTTTATACACTTTTAGGCTCTGTCTTTATGTTGTTAGCTATATTATTAATATACTTTCAAACAGGAACTACAGATTTAGAAATACTTTACTGTTCAAATTTTAGTGAAACTCGACAAATTTTTCTATGGTTGGCCTTCTTTGCAAGTTTTGCGGTCAAAGTACCCATGGTTCCAGTTCATATCTGGTTACCTGAAGCTCACGTAGAAGCACCTACAGCAGGATCTGTTATTTTAGCAGGAATCTTACTAAAATTAGGAACATATGGTTTTTTACGTTTTTCAATACCTCTTTTTCCCTTTGCAACATTTTATTTTACCCCTTTAATATATACTTTAAGTGTTCTAGCAATAATTTATACAAGTTTAACTACTTTAAGGCAAATTGATCTTAAAAAAATTATTGCATACTCTTCAGTAGCACATATGAATTTTGTAACTTTGGGCCTTTTTAGTTTAAACACTCAAGGTATAGAAGGAAGTATTTTACTTATGTTAAGTCATGGTTTGGTATCTCCTGCCCTTTTCCTTTGTATTGGGATTCTTTATGATCGACATAAAACCCGTTTATTGCGATATTATGCTGGCTGCGGAAGAACAATGCCAATTTTTGCGCTTCTTTTTGTATTTTTCACAATGGCCAATATTAGTTTACCAGGAACAAGCAGTTTTATTGGTGAATTTTTAGTGCTAACAGGAACTTATCAAAATAATAGTTTTATAACTTTTTTAGCCGCAACAGGAATGATTCTAGGTGCTGCTTACGCTCTTTGGTTATGTAATCGTCTAGTTTATGGTTTAATTAAACCTCATTTTATTAATGAATGGAGTGATGTGACACGTCGTGAATTTTGGATGTTAGCTCCTTTTGTTTTTGCAATCATTTGGATGGGTGTTTATCCAGAGCCTTTTTTAGATGCAATACATTGTTCTGTAAGTAATTTAATTTCTCATGGTATGTAAACTATATTAGATTTTAAGTTTACCTTGATACAAAACATTAGGTTTACTCTTATCTTAATTTAATTAAATTAAGATAAGAGTAAACCTAAAAAGTCAAGATCTCTTTTATCTATACATAGTTTACTAGGTTATTTAGGTTTTGTCTATATAATCTTTTTGTTTTTTCCTAAAAATAAAGTTGAATGTACTTGTTTAACATTTCAATTTCTTAGTTTTTTTACTGTCTTTCTATATGATAAGATAAAAAACTTACAGACGGTCCTTTTTGGTTCTTTTTTCTTCGAAAAAAGAAAGAAAAAAAGAAGAAAAAGTTTTATAAATAAAAACAAACTAGCCAAACTCTTTCTTTTTATTAAGTCCCTTTCGTCTAGAGGTCGAGGACATTGCTTTTTCAAGGCAAAAACACGGGTTCAAACCCCGTAAGGGATAACTTTTATAAAAAAACTAGAGTCATCTTAGCCTTTTGAGTTTTTATCAACATTAATTCTAATTTTTTTATGTTAGACGGAGCAAAATTAATCGGAGCTGGTTGTGCTACAATCGCTCTAGCTGGCGCAGGTGCTGGTATTGGAATTGTTTTTGGGTCATTAATTAATTCTGTTGCAAGAAATCCTTCACTAACTAAACAATTATTTGGTTATGCTATTTTAGGGTTCGCTCTTACAGAAGCTATTGCTTTATTCGCATTAATGATGGCGTTTTTAATTCTTTTCGTATTCTAAAAAATAATACTCTATGTTTTTACTTTTTAAATTCTTTTTTTAGGTGAAAACATAGAGTTAAAAAAAACAAATCAAAGAAGCTATCTTGATTAGTAGCAAAGTGAAACACCCGAACTTTTCAAAATTCGACCAGTGACCCCTTTGACTATCGTATGTACTAGAAATTCTGGGAGACACGATAAGAGTCAAGATATTGACGGAATAGTTCAGTTGGTAGAACAGTGGAATCATAATCCATATGCCGTTGGTTCGAGTCCATCTTCCGTCACTTTTTTTATAAATGTTTGGATCTTGATTTTAATTTCTAAAAACTGTTCTATTTAGATTTATAATCTAAAACAAAAATTTTTTTTAAGTAAATTTTTGTTTTTCCTTAGTTTTTTGTTTATCTATATGATAAAATTATATGTAGTCTCTCTTTTTTAGTTAGTTTTTTATTCCTTCTTCTTTCCTTTTTTTTAGAAAAAAGGATCAAGAAGCAACAAAAAGAGAAATGTAAAAAAAAGAGAATAAAATCAAAGGTAAAAATAAGAGCATTTAGTGGATGCCTAGACAGAAGAAAAAAAGGGACGTTAAACACAACGAAACGCCATAGATAGGTGTGTCAATCCTGAGACCTATGGATTTCCCTGAAGGAAACTAAATTACAGATAATTACCTAGTGAACTGAAACATCTAAGTAACTAGAGGAAAAAAAATCAACCGAGACTCCGTTAGTAGTGGTGAGCGAAAACGGATTAGGCCTTCATTCTATTTTATTTTATTATGTTAAAGATGTTTGGAACAACACACCACAGAAGGTGATAGTCCTGTAAACCTATTAAAATGATGACCATTTGAATGAAAATTGAGTAAAACGAAGATCTTCTTTGTTTGAAGATAAGTTTTTTAAATTTAAAAATTGTTTTAAATTTAAAGCTTATAAAGGGGGACCACCCTCTAAGCCTAAGTATATTCTTCTGATCGATAGTGAACAAGTACCGTGAGGGAAAGGTGAAAAAGACCCCTAAATAGGGAGTGAAAAAGATCCTAAAACTGAATGCTTACAAGCAGTCGAAGCTTTTTTAAAGAGTAACGGCGTACCTTTTGCATAATGGGTCAGCGAGTAAATTTTTAGAGCAAGCCTAAACTCATAAGTGGAGGCGGAGTTAAAGCAAGTTTTAAGAGAGCAATTCCTTTTTTGTCCTTTTTTCATTGAAAAAAGGACAAAAAAGGACCAGTTCTAAGAATTTGACCCGAAACCAAGCGATCTAATCATGAGCAGGTTGAAAAAATGATAATACGTTTTGGAGGACCGAACTCACATCTGTGGCAATAGATGGGGATGACTTGTGATTATGGGGTGAAAAGCCAATCGAGCTTGGAAATAGCTGGTTTTCTGCGAAATCTATTGAGGTAGAGCGTCTAATTAGTGACATAAATGTTATTAGATAAAAAGGAGGTAGAGCACTCGCTGGGTGATGGTGGCCCAAAGCCTTACTGATCCCATAGAAACTCCGAATGCCTTTTTATGTGTTAGACAGACAGACTCGAGGCGCTAAGGTCTAGAGTCGAGAGGGAAACAACCCAGATCGAACGCTAAGGTTCCTAAGCTTTTTCTGAGTGGTAAAGGAAGTTACTAGGCTCAGACAACCAGGAGGTAGGCTTGGAAGCAGCCATCCTTTTAAGAAAGCGTAATAGCTCACTGGTCTATGTCTAGTAGCACCTAAAATGTATCGGAGCTCAAGAAATACACCGAAGCGGCGATTTTCTTTCGTTAATTTTATTTAATGGCAGAAAAGGTAGCAGAACGTTCTGTAATTCGTTGACGTTTTATTGTGAAATAAAATAGAGATATCAGAAGCGAGAATGCTGACATGAGTAACGAAAAATCATGTGAAAATCATGATAGCCGAAAGTCCTAGGTTTTCTACAGACCGT
>VFQS010003743.1_pt1 | contig 11466 bp, 8 predicted proteins | sample 3512361 | NCBI WGS metagenome assembly VFQS01 (sample SAMN10412375, study PRJNA504923) | tailings metagenome | isolation source: Relicate 1 Philex TSF3 active mining | place: Philippines | reverse complement strand
CAGACCAGCAAGGCCGCTGGCGTCTCTGGCCGGGGGCGCAAGACCACCGGCAAGCCCCCCGGTTCGCGCCTGGGGCGCGGTCATGTCGCAGCCCGCTTCACGGGCCAGTCGTTGACGGCGCTTTCTCGCCGGGCCACGGTCAAGGTGCGGCTGGTGTATTTGCAGCAGGCCAGCGGCCGCTCCACCGTGCAGCACCTGCGCTACATCGAGCGCGAAGGGGTGGACCGCCAGGGTGGACAGGGCCGAGCCTATGGGGCCATCACAGACGAGGCGGACACGGCCGCTTTTGAGGAGCGGGGTAGGGGAGACCGGCATCAGTTCCGCTTCATCGTCTCGCCCGAGGATGCCGACCAACTCGAAGACCTGCGCACCTACACCCGCCATCTGATGCAGCGCATGGAGGCGGACCTGGGCACCCGGCTGGACTGGGTGGCGGTGGATCACTGGAACACCGACAACCCGCACACCCACGTGGTGCTGCGCGGCAAGGACGACACCGGCAAGGATCTCATCATCTCGCAGGAATACATCACCCGCGGAATGCGCGAGCAGGCGATGGAACTGGCCACCGAATGGCTGGGGCCGCGCACCGAGCTGGAGATCCAGCGCGCCCTGGCCCGTGAGGTGGAGCAGGAGCGCTGGACTTCCCTGGACCGCACCCTGCAGCGCGAAGCGGTGGACGGACTGGTGAAGATCGAACGCTTCAACGAGCCCAAGCTGCAGCGCCAGCGCCTGCTGCTGGTCGGGCGGCTGCAGCAGCTTCAGCGCATGGGCTTGGCGACAGAAACCCAGCCCGGCACCTGGGCCGTCCATGCCGAGGCCGAGCCCACCCTGCGGGCGATGGGCGAACGCGGCGACATCATCCGCACCATGCAGCGCGCGATGGGTGGCAAGCAGCGCGACCTGGCCGTATTCCAACCGGGTGAGGATGGGCAGTCCATCATCGGCCGCGTAGCGGGCAAGGGGCTGGCCGACGAGCTGTACGACCGGGGCTATCTGGTGGTCGATGGCATCGACGGCAGGGCGCACTATGTGGCGCTGCCGCCCAGGACGGAACTGGAGCCGTACTCCGTGGGCGCAGTGGTCGAAGTAAAGGGCTCTGCCGACGTGCGCGCGGCGGACAAGAACATCACCGCGCTGGCGAGCAATGGCCTATACCGCACCGACCATCACCTGGCCATTGCACAAGGCCAGGCCAAGGATGGCTGCGACCCGCGGGAAGTGGTGGCGGCCCATGTCCGCCGCCTCGAAGCATTGCGCCGTGCGGGCATCGTCGAGCGCGTGGCCGAGGGGCTATGGAAGGTGCCGGACGATCTGCCCGAGCGGGGCCGCCAGTACGATGCGCAGCGCCTGGGCGGCGTGGCGGTGGAGCTGAAATCGCACCTGCCCATTGAGCGGCAGGCCCGCGTGATCGGTGCCACTTGGCTGGATCAGCAGTTGATCGGTGGAGGCAAAGGTTTGGGTGATTTGGGCTTTGGCAGCGAGGCCAAGCAGGCGCTGCAGCAGCGCGCCGACTTCCTTGCCGAACAGGGGCTGGCCGAGCGGCACGGCCAGCGCGTGATCCTGGTGCGCAACCTGCTGGCGACGCTGCGCAACCGGGAGGTCACACAGGCCGCCAAGGACATTGCCGCCGAAACCGGCCTGGAGCACCGCCCCATGACCGACGGCCAGCGCATAGCGGGCATCTACCGCCGCAGCGTCATGCTCGCCAGCGGGCGCTACGCCATGCTGGATGACGGCAGGGGGTTCAGCTTGGTGCCGTGGAAGCCGGTGATCGAACAGAGGCTGGGGCAGCAACTCGCCGCCACCGTGCGCGGCAGTGGTATGTCATGGGAGATTGGGCGACCACGTGGAATGCCTTCGCGCTAGACGTTGCTCAGATTTGCGCGGCAGGCTGCGGCTGAGGCCGCACTAACCGGCTTTCCATAGGTGTCGCGTAATACGCCCTTCTGTTTCTCAGTCATCAGATTTCAATTGAACCACGGTTCGTCGCAACTCATGCTTGAGAACCTTGCTCGTGGCATTCTTGGGCCGCCAGCGAGAACAGCGCCTGCGATTGCTCGGCCACTCGATGCACGTCCCATGCACCATCGAACACGGCAATGCTCTTTTCCTTGTCCGTCGAGAACAACTTGTCCACGCCCACGACGAGGCAGATATCGCTGCCGCCCGCCGCCACGCACCAGCGCGCGGCATTCAGTGCGGTGCTGGAACTGGCACAAGCGTCTTCCACGTTGGTGACCGGGATGCCGGTGATGCCCATGGCCTTCAGCGCGATCTCGCCCACCACCATGTGCTGGCCCTCGATGCAGCCCTGACCAGCGGTGGCGAAATAGGCTGCGCCTACCCAGCCCGTATCGGCTAGCGCCTCGGTCACGGCCTCGCGCGCGAGGTCCTTGACGCTCAACTCCTGCTGCTTGGCAAAGCGGGTGATGCCGACACCGGCGATATGGACGGGTGGGGTGGATGCGCTCATACCGAAGCTCCTAGGGTGATGATGGCTTCAACGTGTCCGCACTGTGCGCGCAGTTCGTCCGTGGTGCCTTGCCAGGCGCATGGGCACCTTGAGGTTCTGCTCGACGAGCACGGCGAAGCAACGGCGGCGGCACAGCGCGGCGTTGAAGGCGCAGGTATTCACGTCGCCTTGGCTTTCACATAGCGCCCTGGCGCAGGCTCGATGACGGGGAAATCGGCATTGCCGAGTGTTCCCGGGGCCTTGATTTGCGCACCCGCGTGAGAATTCAGCCACTCGCTCCACTCGGGCCACCAGCTGCCTTCGACGTTCTGCGCACCGTCCAACCAGGACTCGGCATCCGGCCTGAGCCCGCCAACCCAATGGCTGCGCTTGCGCTTGGCTGGCGGATTGATCACGCCGGCAACGTGACCACTGGCGCCCAGTACAAAACGCGTGTCGCCGCCCAGCAACCGAGTGCTGATGTAGGCAGTTTTCCAGGGCACGATGTGGTCTTCGCGCGATGCATAGACGAAGGCCGGAACCTCGATGCGCGACAGATCCACCGGCACACCGCACTGCACCGTACCGCCGGGCTCTCGCAGCCGGTTCTCCAGGTACATGTTGCGCAGGTACCAGCAGTACATCGGACCCGGCAGGTTGGTGTCGTCCCCATTCCAGAACAACAGGTCGAAAGCAGGCGGCGCCTTGCCCTGCAGGTAGCCGTTGACCACGTAGGGCCAGATGAGATCGTTGGCGCGCAGCGCCGCGAACACTTGGGCCAATTCACGCCCGTGCAGAACCCCACCGTGCCCGATCGCGGCCTCCCGTGCAGCCACCGACGACTCCTCGACCATCAGGCCGAGTTCGCCTGTTTCCGAGAAATCGAGCAGGGTCGTCAGCAAGGTGACGCTTGCCACGGGCTTCTCGCCGCGCGCGGCTGCGACGGCCAGCGCGCTCGCCAGCAAGGTGCCGCCGACGCAAAAGCCCAGGGCATTGACTTGGTCGGCGCCGCTGATCCGGTTGGCAACGGCCAAGGCCTCGAACACGCCGAGTTCGAGATAGTCGTCCCAGCGCAGATGCCCCTGCTCTGCCGTGATGTTGCGCCAGGAAACGAGGAAAACGGTATGCCCTTGCGCCACGGCATGGGCCACCAGCGAATTGTCCGGCTGCAAATCGAGGATGTAGAACTTGTTGATGCAGGGCGGGACGATGACCAGCGGGCGCTGGTGCACCTTGGCCGTGGTCGGCGCATACTGGATCAGCTGCATCAGTTCGTTCTCGAACACGACGCTGCCCGGGGTGGTGGCGACGTTGCGGCCGACCTCGAAGGCCTGGTCGTCCGTCATCGAAACCTTGCCCTTGGCCAGATCAGCGAGGAAGAGCTTCGCGCCTTCGACGAGGGTGGCGCCGCCGCTGTCGATCGCGGCCTGGATCGCTTCGGGATTGGTGGCCAGGCAATTGGCCGGACTCATGGCGTCGACGACCTGACGCAGCGCAAAACCCCACTGAGCCTTGCTGCGTCCATCCATGGGGGCCGCATCCAAAGCACGGCGCATCGACGCGGCAAGCTGTAAATAGCCTTGTGACAACTGCGCGAACCGCGGATCCTGCTGCCATGCGTCGCCTGCAAAGCGGCGGTCTGGTATCGCCTGCCCCATCGGCATCCAGGCCGAAGACCACAGCTCGGTCATCTGCTTCATGCCCTGCTGCCACGCCTGGAACGAGGAAGCCGCGCCTGGCCAGGCGGACGCCTGGGCCCATGTATCGAACCACTGCGTGGGCTCCGGATCGGATTTGGGTTCAGTCATGATGATTACCTTCTCGGATCGGGAACGCGTTGCTGGAGAAGAGGGCCCTTACCGGCCGGTGCATCCGGAAGCGCGCGTGCTCAAGAATGGCTCCGGCTCTTCAAAGCCGTTCGATGATGGTGGTATTGGCCGTACCGGAGGCCTCGCAGATGGTCTGCAGGCCATAGCGGCCGCCGCGGCGCTCGAGCTCGCACAGCAGGTCGGTGAGCATGCGTGCGCCGGTCGAGCCCAGCGGATGGCCGATGGCCACCGAACCGCCATTGACGTTGAGGCGTTCGTCGGAGATGCCGAATTCCTGCTGGAACATGAGCGGCACGCCGCCAAAAGCCTCGTTGACTTCGAACAGATCGATGTCGGCCAGGCTCAGGCCCGATTCCTTCAGTGCCTTGCGGGTGGCATCGAGCACGGCGGTGAACTGGATTACCGGATCGGCGGCGGCCACGGCGGTATTGACGAAGCGCGCGCGCGGCTTCAGGCCGTGCTGCTTGGCATAAGCGCGGCTGGCGATCAGCAGCGCGGCGGCGCCGTCGCTGATCTGCGACGAGTTGGCGGCCGTGGTGGCGCCGTCGGCGGCAAACACCGGCTTGAGCGTGGCCATCTTCGCTGGGTTGGGGTCCGCGCGCACGCCCTCGTCGGCGGTGACGACCGGGCTGTCCGGGTCGGCCGGATCCTCGGTCAGCCGCACCAGTTGATCCTTGACGCGGCCGGCCTGTGCGGCTTCGGTGGCACGCCGATGGCTGCGCACGGCAAAGGCATCCAGGGCCTCGCGCGTGAGACCGAAGCGCTTGTTCATCAACTCCGACGAAGCGCCTTGCGGCATCAGCGGGTTGTCCTGATAGCGTGCCAGCTCGCGCGGGCTGTATTGCGAGCCGAGCGGCGCGCCGGGCCTGAACGACGGCGGCATCGGCGCCTGCGACATCGACTCCACCCCGCCGGCGATGACCAGCCTGTAGGCGCCCGCCTGGATGCCGTGCACGGCAAAGCTCACCGCCTGCTGGCCGGAGCCGCATTGCCGATCGACCGTCACCGCCGGGACGGATTCGGGCAGCCCCGCCGCCAGCACGGCATGCCGGCCCAGGTTGCCGTGCTGCTGGTCCCATTGCAGCACGCAGCCGACGACCACGTCGTCCAGATCCGCCGGGTCGATGCCGGATCGCTCGACCAGCTGGCGCAGCGTCTCGCCCAGCAGATCGACGGGATGCCACTTCTGCAGGCGCCCGCCGCGCTTGCCCACGGGGGTGCGCAGCGCACCGACGATGACGGGTTCATGATCGCTCATACTGTTCTCCCAGGCCTGCTGCCACCAAGGTACATCGTTGGCAATTCGCCCGCGCGCGTCTTGCCCACCAGCGCATGGCGAGTTGACGCCAGGCGCACAAGGGAAAACCCGGGTAGGTCAGCAGCCGTTCTCGACACCGTGAACACGCGTCCTGAATGCAATGTCCCCCGGCACGGGGAGATAAAATCGACGTTGCGCAGCGCTCAGGAGACAGGAAGCGCGCAGGAGACAAAAGATGTCATCACAACAACTCTCCCTGGAGTGGTCGACGGACCATGTGGCCCCCAAAGACCGGGTCGATGCCATGGGAGCGACCCTGGAACGCAATTTCCGGCGTTGGGACTTTTCCTCCCGGGCGGAGCCCTCGACGTTCCATGCGCGGCTGCGGCGGCACGATTTTGCGGGCGCCTCGCTCTTGCGCATCTCGACCGACACCTGCGTGGGAGAGCTTCCGTCGAGCCGGACGGCGTCCGACGAAGAGATCTATCTGGGGCTGCAACTGAACCTGAGCGGGCGCGAGCGGGTGCAGATGCGGCAATGGGACGAGCAGATCGATCCGGGCGAGATGTTCCTTTGGCGTACTGATCTGCGGCAGCGCTTCGAGGTACTGGAGCGAATCCACAGCATATCGCTGATGGTGCCCTGGCAGCTCATGCGCGAGCACCTGCCGGCGCGCGCGCAGCCCCCTGCCGTCTGCCGTATCGACAACCGCGCGGGCCTGGGCTCGCTCCTGGCGCGGCATCTGCGTGCCTTAGCCAAGGAGATCGACACGGTGCCGCCCTCGGCCTACGCCGCCCTGTGCCGCACAGCCATCGATCTGCTGGGTGTTGCGCTTCCGGGGCCGGACGGCGGCGTGAAGTTCAACGCCATGGCCGTGATGCGCGAGCGTGTGCTGACCTACATCGCCCGCCATCTGCACGAGGATGACCTGAACCCGGCGCGCATCGCCGCGGCGCACGGCATCTCGTTGCGCTACCAGCAGGCGCTGTTTGCGCAAGGCGACATCACGGTGGCCGGCCATATCCTGGAAAGCCGATTGCAGGCGTGCCGGCAGGCACTCAGTGACCCGGCTTGTCGGCACTTGCAGATCTCGGAGATCGCCTTCCGCTGGGGCTTCAACTCCACCAGCCACTTCTGCCGCGCATTCAAGCAGCGCTACGGGGTGTCGCCGGGCGAGATGCGCCGCATGGCCGCCCACTGAGCGCCGGCTGAGCGCCCGGCCCGGTCGACAGAACCGGGTTTTCCCTTGTGCGCGTAGCGTCAATTCGCCATGCGCCGGCAGGCAAGACGCGAACGGCCTTGGTACCGAAGATGTCGCCTGGGTAGCACACCCAGGAGACATACATGGATACGGATAAAAAAAGCAGCGCCTGGGCGCTGGAGGAAGTCGCTGGCGTGGCCGCGATGGCACTGCTGGTGCTCATCACGCTGGTCAACGTCCTGGTGCGCTATTTCACCAGCCAGTCGTTTGCGTGGACGGAAGAGATCTCCGTTTTCCTGCTGGTGCTGATGACGCTGGCGGGCGCGGCCATTGCGGCAGGGCAAGACGGGCACATCCGCATCGAGTTCTTCTACAGCCGGGGTTCGCGCGGCCGCCGCATGGCGCTGGCGGCCCTGTCGGTGGGCGGGACGGCGCTGCTGTTCGGGTTGCTGGCGGTGCTGATCGCTCGCGCCGGCTTGTCGGAGTACGAATTCGGCGAAACGACGACGGGCCTGGGGCTACCGCGCTGGTGGTACACGGCGTCGCTGCCGCTGTTCACGGCCCTGGTAGCCCTGCGCGCCGTCACGCGCGGCTGGCGCACGGCCCGGGCGGGCACTGAAGGGCCGCCTCACGAGCCGGGAACGATACCCTCACCGGCGCGCCAGGCCGATGCGGGCGGTCGGGGCGAGGAGGGGCAGTCGTGATCGGTGCCTTCCTCATCGTCGGTTTTCTCTCGCTGATGCTCGCAGGTGTGCCCATCGCCGTTGCGATGGGGCTGATGGGCTCGGCGGTGGTCATCTTCATGGGCAGCGACATGCCCTGGTTCGGCCTCTCCACGCTGCAGCAGAGCTTCGATGCCAGCGTGGCCAAGTACCCGCTGCTGGCGCTGCCCATGTTCGTGCTGGTGGGCTCGGCCTTCGACCGCTCCGGCGTGGCCACGCGCATGGTGACTTTCGCCACCGCCGTGCTGGGCCGGGGGCCAGGCATGCTGCCCATCGTGGCCATCCTGGTGGCCATGCTGCTGGGCGGCATCTCGGGATCCGGCGCGGCGCTGGCGGCAGCCATCGGCGGGGTGATGATCGATGCCATGCGCCGCGCGGGCTACCCGGCCGCGTTCTCTGCCACGGTGATCGGCTCGGCCACGGCCACCGACATCCTCATCCCGCCCTCGCTGGGCTTCGTCATCTACGCCATCATGGTTTCGGGCGTGTCACTGCCCGAGCTATTCGCAGCGGGCCTGGTGCCCGGCGTGCTGGCCGGTGTGGCGCTGATCTTCCCGGCCTGGTGGCTATCGCGCAAGCACGGCTTCGGCGCGGTCGAATCGCAACTGCCACGCCCGCCCTTCTGGAAGAGCCTGCGTGAAGCGAGCTGGGGCCTGGTCACGCCCGTGCTCATCCTGGGCGGCATGCGCGCCGGTTGGTTCACACCCACCGAGGCGGCGGTGGTGGCCGCCGCGTGGGTGCTGTTCATCGGTCTGGCCATTCACAAGACCATCGGTCTGCGCGACCTGTACGAGGTCTTCGTGGACAGCGTGCGCACCTCGGCCGTGATCATGGTCATCCTCGGTTTCGCGGGCATATTTGCCTACTGCATCGACACCATCGGCCTGGCCGAGCCCATCGTGCACTGGTTCCGCTCGCTCGGACTGGGCAGCATCGGCACCCTGATCGTGGTGCTGGTCGTCTTCAAGCTGCTGGGCATGTTCCTGGACGGCGTGTCGCTGTTCCTGGTGTTCCTGCCGCTGCTGCTGCCGCTCATCAAGTCCTTCGGCTGGAACCCGGTGTGGTTCGGCGTGCTGATCTGCATGGTCACGGCCCTGGGTCAGTTCACGCCGCCGCTGGCCGTGAACCTGCTCGTGTCCTGCCGCCTCGCGGGCGTGCCGGTGGAGCGCACGCTGCCTTGGGTCGGCTGGTTCATGTTGAGTTTCATAGCGGCCATCGTGGCCGTGATCTTCATGCCCCAACTCGCGCTCTGGCTGCCCAGGGTGTCGGGCTACTGATTTCAACAAGGAGACAAGCACCATGATCCAACGCCGTCAACTGCTCGCCGCCGGTGCCTGCGTACTGGGGGCACCGGCCCTCGTGCGCGCGCAGGGCTACAAGGGCGAGTACCGCCTCTCGCTGGTCGTCGGCCCCGGCACCACCTGGTACACCGCTGCCGAGAATTTTGCGCAACTGGTGCGCGAGCGCACGGCGGGCCGCATCAACATGCGGCTCTACCCCGCCGCTAGCCTGGTACAAGGAGCGCAGGACCGTGAACTGGCCGCAATGCGCCAGGGCACCATCGACGTCCTGGTGGGCACCACCGTCAACTGGGCGGGCACGGTGAAAGACTTCACCACCTTCCTGCTGCCCTATCTCATGCCCGATACCAAGGCGGTCGATGCCGTGCTGGCGTCCGACGCGCTGAACAAGGACTTCTACGACATCATCCGCCGCGCAGGCGCGGAGCCGCTGGCCTCGGGCGAGTACGGCAACATCCAACTGCTCAACGCCAAGCGCCGCATCGCCAAGCCGGCCGATGTGGCGGGCCTGAAGATGCGCACGGTGGCCACGCCCTTGCAGCAGGACGTCATGAATGCGCTCAAGGCCAACCCCACCACCATGTCCTGGGCCGATGCGCAGGCGGCGCTGGCATCGGGCGCGGTCGATGGTCTCACGCTCACGCTGGAGCAGGCGCTGGCCTACAAGGTGGCCACCCTCGGCCAGAAGCAGGTGACGCGCTGGAACGTGTTCAACGAGTTGATCCACTTCCTGGTCGCCGGCCCGGTGTTCAAGACCTGGACGCCGGAAGATCAGCAACTCGTGCGCGCCGCCGCCAAGGATGCTGCCGTCGAGCTCACGCGCCAGGTGCGCAAGCCGGTGGACGATACGCTCAAGCAGCAGGGCTTTGAGGTCTACAGCCCCAGCGCGGAGGAGATCGCGCAATGGAAGGCCGCCGTGCACCCCGTGTACGACAAGTGGAAGGCCAGCCTCAACACAGGGCTGATCGGCAAGATCGAACAGGCCGTCGCACAAGCCAAGTGAGCGCTCCATGAATCTGATCGACTACTTCGACGCGGGCGCCAGCAGTCACCCCAACGCCCCATGCTTCGTGGACTGCGGTAGCAGCGCGCCGGTCGCCACCTACGCGCAAACTCAGGCCAAGACCTGCCAGATGGCCCGTGGGCTGCAAGCGCTGGGCCTGGAGCCAGGCTTTCACGGGGCGGTGCTCAGCGGCAACTCGGCAGCGGCGTTCACGGCCATTCTGGCCGTCCTGCGCGCGCAGGGCGTGTGGCTGCCGGTGAGCTCGCGCAACAGCCTGGAAAGCAACAGTCGGCTGGTTCATGTTGAGTTTCATAGCGGCCATCGTGGCCGTGATCTTCATGCCCCAACTCGCGCTCTGGCTGCCCAGGGTGTCGGGCTACTGATTTCAACAAGGAGACAAGCACCATGATCCAACGCCGTCAACTGCTCGCCGCCGGTGCCTGCGTACTGGGGGCACCGGCCCTCGTGCGCGCGCAGGGCTACAAGGGCGAGTACCGCCTCTCGCTGGTCGTCGGCCCCGGCACCACCTGGTACACCGCTGCCGAGAATTTTGCGCAACTGGTGCGCGAGCGCACGGCGGGCCGCATCAACATGCGGCTCTACCCCGCCGCTAGCCTGGTACAAGGAGCGCAGGACCGTGAACTGGCCGCAATGCGCCAGGGCACCATCGACGTCCTGGTGGGCACCACCGTCAACTGGGCGGGCACGGTGAAAGACTTCACCACCTTCCTGCTGCCCTATCTCATGCCCGATACCAAGGCGGTCGATGCCGTGCTGGCGTCCGACGCGCTGAACAAGGACTTCTACGACATCATCCGCCGCGCAGGCGCGGAGCCGCTGGCCTCGGGCGAGTACGGCAACATCCAACTGCTCAACGCCAAGCGCCGCATCGCCAAGCCGGCCGATGTGGCGGGCCTGAAGATGCGCACGGTGGCCACGCCCTTGCAGCAGGACGTCATGAATGCGCTCAAGGCCAACCCCACCACCATGTCCTGGGCCGATGCGCAGGCGGCGCTGGCATCGGGCGCGGTCGATGGTCTCACGCTCACGCTGGAGCAGGCGCTGGCCTACAAGGTGGCCACCCTCGGCCAGAAGCAGGTGACGCGCTGGAACGTGTTCAACGAGTTGATCCACTTCCTGGTCGCCGGCCCGGTGTTCAAGACCTGGACGCCGGAAGATCAGCAACTCGTGCGCGCCGCCGCCAAGGATGCTGCCGTCGAGCTCACGCGCCAGGTGCGCAAGCCGGTGGACGATACGCTCAAGCAGCAGGGCTTTGAGGTCTACAGCCCCAGCGCGGAGGAGATCGCGCAATGGAAGGCCGCCGTGCACCCCGTGTACGACAAGTGGAAGGCCAGCCTCAACACAGGGCTGATCGGCAAGATCGAACAGGCCGTCGCACAAGCCAAGTGAGCGCTCCATGAATCTGATCGACTACTTCGACGCGGGCGCCAGCAGTCACCCCAACGCCCCATGCTTCGTGGACTGCGGTAGCAGCGCGCCGGTCGCCACCTACGCGCAAACTCAGGCCAAGACCTGCCAGATGGCCCGTGGGCTGCAAGCGCTGGGCCTGGAGCCAGGCTTTCACGGGGCGGTGCTCAGCGGCAACTCGGCAGCGGCGTTCACGGCCATTCTGGCCGTCCTGCGCGCGCAGGGCGTGTGGCTGCCGGTGAGCTCGCGCAACAGCCTGGAAAGCAACA
>VFQS010003739.1_pt1 | contig 11469 bp, 14 predicted proteins | sample 3512361 | NCBI WGS metagenome assembly VFQS01 (sample SAMN10412375, study PRJNA504923) | tailings metagenome | isolation source: Relicate 1 Philex TSF3 active mining | place: Philippines | reverse complement strand
AATATAAATTTCTCAGATGAAGCAAAAACAATTGGGGAGTGTGAGAAGTGCGAAGGAAAAACTTCCACCTTTAGAAACTGCTCAAACCTCGGCTGCAGAGATCTGATTCTGCTCTGCGACAGCTGCAACGAAAATCCAGAAAACCTAGCCTGCCAACCAAACCACACCCGTGGCAGAAAACTCCAAGAAGTTGGCTAGCAGAACTTGCGAATAAAACGCCCGATTCTCCTTGGCTTTCTGCTGCTGCTCCTGGTCGGACCCCTCCTAGTTCCCGTAAACACCACCGGAACACAGACAAAGGAAGAAGCAGCCCAGGCACTTTGGCAAGGCAAAAGTAACTTCACAGAACTTGCTGGACACCAGGTTCACTATGTAACAAGCGGTGACCCAGACTCAGAAAGACTAATTGTTCTGCTTCACGGATTTGGGGCATCCGCCTTCTCATATAAAGATGTATTAGAACCCCTGGGAGGACTTGGCTATGTCATTGCCTATGACCGAGCAGCCTTTGGTTTCACCGAAAGACCAACCAGCTGGGAGACCAACCCCTACGGCATTGAAGGCCAATTAGCTGTCCTAGATCAGCTCATTGACCAGTTTGGTAAAGACAAAGAGGTCTTTGTTCTTGGCCACTCAGCCGGAGGCAACATTGCAGCTGCCTATGCAGTTGATAACGCAGAAAAAGTAGATGGCCTAATCCTCTTTGCACCAGCGGTACTAACAACCGGTGGAGCGCCTGCCTTTCTAAACTTCCTGTTTGATATCCCCCAGCTAAACCACTTAGGACCCCTGCTAGTTTCAACCATTGCCACCAGCGGTTTAGACATTCTTTATGAAAGCTACTTCGACCAAGACAAAATCACCGATCAGGTTCTAGCCGGCTACACAGCACCACTCAAAGTAAAGGGCTGGGAAAAAGCCTTCTGGGAATTCAACAAAGCTCCAAGAAACAGCGGGGTCGGGGCAAGGCTGGAAGAGATATCAGTGCCAACCCTGGTTGTTACCGGTGACACAGACACCATTGTCCCAACCGCAGATTCCGTGATTGTTTCTCAGCGAATAGCTGGAGCGGAGCTTGTGACAATAGGACAAACCGGCCACCTTCCAAACGAAGAGAAACCACAGGAGTTTGCCACTGCAGTTATTGACTTCATCAGTAGGGTTAGTAATCGATGACCTACAGAATCACCTTTGGAATCTTTAGAGCCCTGCTGGGGCTATCTCTGCTTGTAAGCGTTGCCTGGCAGGTGAATAACCGCATTGCTGCGGATTTATTCAGACCAGCTGAATACTTTGCCTTCTTCTCAATAACCTCTTCCATCCTGGCCGGTGTTGTTTTGGTTTACAGCGCCTATGTGCTACTTAACAACAAGGAAGAAACTGAAAGACAGATGTCACTGAGACTGATTGTCACAGTCAGCATGGTGATTGTTGGAGTTGTCTACCACGCTCTTTTAGGAGACAGCGCTGTAGATCCAAGAGACATTGGCTATCAGTGGCCAGTGATACCAAACCTGATCATTCACACCTGGGCCCCAATAGCCATTGTCTTTGACTATCTACTTTCTATTCGTGGAGCATTACCGAGGTGGAGAAAGAGTCTCTGGGTTATTGCCTATCCCCTTGGCTGGCTTGTCTTCTCCATCACCAGAGGACTAATAGATGGCTGGTGGCCATACTGGTTCATTAACCCAAACAGTGAGATAGGAATACCAGGAGTAATTGGCTATGTCCTAGCCATATCCTTTGCCTTTATTTCTCTAGGTTTCTTGCTCTCTGGAGCAAGGATATTTGTTGTGAAGCTGGCAAGGCGGACTGCCTTACAAATTTAGGCATGGTTTCGAACTGCTTCAAGGCTTATCTGATGTCCACTAGCAAGCCACAGAAGAAGACCGCGTTCGGTTATTCTTGGTTCTCAACTTTGAAGTTAAGTTTTGCACCAATTGCGAGTGCATAGGCAAGTACGGTCTCCACGTGTGGCATAGAGTTCAGCTTTTCAAACTGAGAGACCGCTGGCTGAGAAATGCCCAGTAGCTTGGCAACCTCTGCCTGGGTAATACCCTTGGCAATGCGAAGATCAATCAAATCGCAGTGGAAGTCGATCCAATTGCCAACGTTGCTACCCGCAATTTCGTTTAGCTTCTTTTCATCAGACATAAGTTCCATATTATGTTCTATTTTCATAGTTATCCACCCCCTAATGATGATTTGTGCCTTTTCGCGAGATCAATGGCTTGGCTAAGGTCAATGTTTTGCAGTTGAGTGGTCTCTGCAGTTGAAGCTCCGACCACCTTCTGCCTAAAACAAAGTCCGACAAGACAAGCTGCCTCAAAGTCAACATAGGCATAGAGCCTGAGATTCAACTCTCGGTTAATCTGAGAGGGAGACCATCGCAACTCAACCAGAGAGTGTTCTTCCCCAATGGCAATAGGGCGAATCTCAAAGTGTCTTCGAAGCTTTTCTTTACCAATACGATTCAGGGTCTGAGCAACATAATTCATAGTCAAAATCAGCTCGTATCGCTCAAGACCCAACGCCATTAGCAAACTTTCAAGCGCCAGCTGCCAGGTTTCCCCCTCTTCACTCTCAAACCACTCAAAACGCAAGGGCCTGGAAAATGCCTTTGGATTCAGACTCAGATTCATACCTGAGAAGGTAAGCAGGAAACTCAGTCTTAGTGATTAGAGAAGAGAAGTTGGGGATAACTAGCAGTACTAACCAGTTGCTCGTAACCTCAGTGCTTTAGAGTGACTTGATTCCCCCATGGATCATCAAAGCTCTCCTGGTTCTCAAGTCTCTGATTAGGACTAAGACCAAAATGTTCAAGTCTTTCTAATGTCTCATAGAAACTCTCACTGCTTGGAAAAACAATAGAAACATCTCCAAGACCCAGGGTCTGCTGTCTTTTCCCAGCACCCCTTGATCGCCATATGTTCATGGCCATGTGGTGGTGATAACCACCAGCAGAAACAAACAGTGCTGTTCCACCCCAATTCAAGGTAACTTCAAAACCAAGTGCATCCACATAAAAATCTTTAGCTTGCGAGATGTTTCCAACCGATAGGTGAACATGTCCAATCACGGGATATTCTTTGACAGGTGGGTCAGTGAGGTTCTGAACCAAATACTGCTGCGGATCAAGATAGAGAGTGTCCATCATGATCTGGCCATGCTGCCAAGACCAGCTAGTTCTTTCTCTATCGAAGTAAAGCTCAACGCCATTTCCCTCGGGATCATCAAAATAGAAAGCCTCAGAGACAATGTGGTCAGCAGAACCAGTAAAGCTATTGGGATAGGCTGTAGCAATAGATGCAACAGCAGTTGCTAGAGCACTCCTTGATGAGAAAAGAAACGCAGTATGAAATAACCCCGCCTCGGATGATCCCGCATGCTTTAGCCCAGGAGAGTGCTCAAGGATAAGGGCGGAGCCCTTATCTCCTCCCAGCACTCTGGAAGAGACATCTTCAGATAGAACTCTTAGCCCCAATACCTCTGAGTAGTACTTAGTCATCAGATCCAGATCAGCCACCCGCAGCATGACAGCACCCATCTGAATCTGGGCAGGTAGGAGGTTCATGAGATTAGTCTAGGGGGCCTTTACAAATTTAGAGCCGATTTTGGGTCGGTTGCGAGGATACTCTCAGCCCAGCACCTAAGTATTGTTACCAGGGGTGATTGACGGCATTTGACCTAATGGGGTTGGTCTCACGTTACTGACCTGATTTATCAACACGAGCCAATAAGTCTGAATAAATCAAACCTGGGTAGAAGTGCATTGCAAACGCACCTTTGGCGATTTTTTCAAAAACTACCGCATCGGAGCCATAACGTTCTAAATCACTGTCAACAACTTTTTCACCAAATTTGACCCCGAGTACGCTACGAAAGTATTTGCCTAAGATCGAATTAGATGCAGGCGTAGTAATTGCCTTGCCTCCGGACTGAGACCTGCTCATCATCATTACTTCACCGTCTGAAATTACCACTTCAAAAATTTCGCCAGGGCTAGGAAATAAGCCACTGAATTTAGCGGGCAACGGAATGTATGCTGCATCTTTGTCACTTCTGCTTCGAGATAATGATGGTTGGCCCCAATTCAATCCTGCACCTGAATTGTGAACCGATTTTGTGCGCGTATCAATTAGCGGACAAATAGCGAAGCGATCCAAAGACAAAATTGACGGCAAAATTAATGAGCCACTTTGATTGACAAGAGTGAATTCCTGAGTCTCTTCATAGACAGCGTCATTGGAAACGTATTTTCTTGATACACCGTCAGATAAAGGTTCTGAGTTTTGAAGCAACTTATGTATGTACTCCGAAACCTTTTGGGGATCGTATTCACCAAGCAGTTCATCACGCTGATCCGAATCTACTCTCAAGCCAAATGCCAGCATGGAATAATTGGCAGATCCAATCCAAGCCTTGTAAGGGTTGCCGCCTGACTCCCAGAGATATGCTTTAGAGTGCACTTGAATCGAATTTGTTGGCACATAGATTTTTACATCAAAATTCTCATTGTCAACTGACATGCCTAAAAACGCGGCCCTTGTAGCTTCATTCTGATTGGATGACTGCATTCCAACAAAAATCTTGATTGTGATGCGCTCATCAAGATTCAAGTTTCTCAATTGAGCCAGATGATAAGCCAACATTTTGGGGGAGCAGTATCCTGCTACCACTAACAGGGTCCGAGCACCTTCTCTAGCCGGGCTCACAAGTACCCGATCAAAAAGGTTCTTTTCTCGAAGGCTAAGCAAGATCTAGTCCTGCCCCCAAAGTACCGAGGAGTGCAGGTAGCGTTGTAGGTTCGGCTCCACAGACTCATAATCCACGCCAGCGAATGTCTTAAACAGGGCCAGGAATATAGCTTTAGCACCCAGAACGGGAACGGCCATGCCTATTTGCTTTCGAACATTTTCTTTGGATCCCAAAAAGACGAAATCGTCCGGAAATGTCTGCAGTCTGGCGCGTTCTCTATTTGTTAATGCCCTATTTTCAGACCAATGATAGACATGGGTGCCGCCACCGCCTGAACCAGTCACGGTGTAGGAAGGCTTGTCAGGATCCAGCCGACGATATATCTGACTAATTTTTGCCCCTTTGACATTGAGCTGCAGATTCTCCGGGATTTCAGAATTGAACGCATTTTTGCCAGGTGCAATGTGCTTGAGGCGTTCGACGACCACTTTAGATTGATTCGTAAGTTCGTGGTTCTTCGCATCATGGGGTATTGGCGGATTTGTAAGTGAATGCCTAACAGAAGTGTTTACAGTGGTGTAGGGTCGCGGTGATGGTGGTCGGAACGTCAGCCCCAAATCATTGCGAATACCAATTAGAACAACTCTGTGGCGAGCCTGCGGAACTCCGTAGTTCTCAAACTTATACAAGTGAGGGACGACTGAATAACCATGCTTGCCGGCCTTTGAAAGATCATGCAAAATTTGAGAAAAAGCCAATCCTTCATTCGATGACCGAATTCCGCCTACATTCTCAGCAAAAAACCATTTTGGATTATGCAAGTCAAGTGCCTTGACTCCATATGTATAAAGAGGGCCGAAATGCCCCTTGATCCCCTTCTGTTGGCCGACAGAACTGAAGTCATTGCACGGAAACCCAAAAGCTAGCCCATCTATTGGGGAGAGCTTGCCTAACTCCAGCTCTCGGACGTCCATATGTATGACGGTTGAGTCTTCAGCACCGGGAATGTTTGCCAAATAGGTCTTGACTGCATTGGGGTCAATGTCGTTAGCCCAAGCATGACTTAATTGGACGCCCAATTCTTTAGCGGCCAAGTGTGCGCCTAAGGCGAGTCCCCCTGGTCCAGAGAAAAGCTCCCCCAGTCGAAATTTCATAATGTCGGACATGCTCATAAGATTACTGGCAGGGTCATACTTTATCTGGGGGTGCGATGGATTGGTTTTTTGCCAAAGCTACGGAACGAGAAGGATTTACCGCTTCGCCTATTACTTATTTTTCCGGTAAGAGACTTGCCAGTACAGTTCGAGAATGTATTCAGAACTCACTAGATGCGGGGGTTTCAGATGCTGTTCATGTGGGCTTCACACTCAAAAATCACCACTTAGACGATATTCCTAGCCTTCGAAAATTAATTCCCTTCCTGAAAGCTGCTCTACATGAAGAGAGGAATAACTTGAAAGACAGGGCAACAGATCAGGAAATAGAAAATCTTGAGGCTGTGTCTTTCTACCGCGAGGCACTCAAAGAACTTGAAGATGAGAACTTGAGTATTCTTGGAATTCACGACTGGGGAACTTCAGGGCTAACAGGACACATTCAAGAAGTTGAGGGCGTGCCGCCGAGTCCTTGGCTGGCACTGATTCGTGGTCAAGGAGTTGACGTAAAAAAATCACAGGATGCACTTGGTTCATTTGGGCAGGGTTCCAAGGCGCCGTTTGCACTTAGCCGACTTAGAACAATTTTTTATTTGTCTAGATCAGAGGAGCCCTCGGGCCAGATCGATAGATACATCGGTAAATCTATTTTGAGTTCAGCGTGGCACAGTAGCAAGGAATCTGGGGATGCAAAATATCTCACTAAGGCAACTGGGTACTACGCCGCTGATGAAGACGCGAGTCCGATTACAGGTGATGACATCCCCGCTTGGGCTTCCGAAGCCCGTGCCGGACTTACAAACGGCACCGGCGTTAGTGTATTTATCCCTGCGCCACTCGAAGACGATCAAGCTGGTGATTTTGACTACCAGCTTTTGGGATCAATCCTGCTCAATTTCTATTACGCCATCGAGTCAGGAAGGTTAGTCGTTACGCTGCCATCTGGGAGCGTTCTCAACGCCTCGAATGTGCGTGAAACCGCTGAGCGGTCAGGTTTGCTAAACGATAAAAACCTAAATCCAGACGAAGTTGTGACTCTTCAAACACTTGTTTGGGCCAGAGATAAATGGCGTGGCGAGAGAGAGTCTGAATCATTTGGGACTTACTTTTATGCCATTCGCACGAGCGATTCTTTAACCGAAAAAAGGGTCGGGGTAGCTAGGAAAACTGGAATGCTAATAACCAAGAGACCAAAAAAACTTGAAAGGTTTAGTGGCGTAAAAAACTTTGATCTATTCATTTGTGTCACAGGGCAAACAGGGTCCTCAATTCTGAGGGATCTTGAAAACCCTTCGCACGATGCTTTTGAATTTGACCGAGTTGCTAATCCGACAAAAAGAAAGTCCCACATTAGAGCCTATGAAACATTTGAAAAGGAGGTTAGGGCTCTGATAGATGAGTTTGCTTCCTTAGATTCCGTTTCAGACTTTTTTGTTGATGACCTTAATGATCTACTAGGATCCGCCGGTAACTCAGACACGCCTTCGCAAGAGAATAGAGTTGAGTTTCCCAAAACCTACAAAATACTTTCAAAAACCAAGCAATCGAAGCATCTATCGGTATTCACTGGATCCCAGCCTGGTGGTTCATTCGGAAGTGGCGGGTCCGGAAAGAGGTCCAAAAAGAAGGGTGGCGCAAATTCCGGCGATGATGCTGGCGAAAACGAAGGTAATTACGGTGGAAAACTTAGGGTTGCATCCGATCTGATTTTATATCGAAACCCCAAGACTGGAAATTTTTCACTTCACTTTTCCATTGACAAGAATCAAGGCAATGGGCCGCTGCATCTTTTCAAGTCGGGTGATTCATCCATTGCACCGCTAAGAATTTCTTTGGATGGGGACGGCCCATTGGTTGGGTCAATACCAAGAGACAAATGGGAGCCTTTGGGATCGGGTTCAAGAAGGTTTAAGGTGACATTTTCTACAAACGAAAACTTAGAAAGTTTGGAGGCGTTCACCGAAAATGTTGATTAAACCAAAAGCATACCCTCACCCAGTTTTGTCATATTTAAATTCAAATTACACCGAGCCAAGCTCATTTGATTGTGATTTTGACATCTGGTTCGGGGATGATGGAAAAATTGCAATCAATTATTCTGTGCTACTGAACAATGTTTATCTCAAGGATTGCCTGATAGATAAGAAATTAACACTAGGCTTCGAAATTTATTCGAACGAGACACTTACAAGGAGATTCTTATCTTGTGAGACACTTTCAGGTGACATTGACATCTCTAACCTGGACATTTTTGGTGCCGTTGAGATTGTGCCACTACTACTGGCCGCTCAACATATTGACGACTTTGCGCCAGAAGGGATAAGCCCCGAATACGGCCAAGCAGAGTTTAGGGTTCCTAGGGGTACTCCAGTGGCGATTGGGCCAATTAGGGTTTTTGAGGTTCAGCCAGACCATTTAGCGAACCCGCGACACTTAAAGATAACAATCGCCGATGGTAAACCGGACCACTACTACGAACTTAAAACTGAGTCTAATTTTCTTCAGCTTTTCGTGAGTAAAAAACTCATGGAGGCCATTGGAAACCTTAGATCGGACAAGGAAAATAGCGCCATGTTATTTCCCTCAATTTGGCAGGACACAATTGAAAGGGCAGTCTCAGTTATGTTGGAAGGGGAAACTACTGCTCTCTGGGCTAGGGCTCTCGAGCAGACCATAAGAGAATCCGGAATCGAAGTTACAGCGGATTCAGATGCTCAAGAGATTGCAGCGCAACTTCTTTTTAGCCGCGGATGGGGTCGCATAGCAAACCGTGAGGTCGAAGGCCAATGAAGATACTCGTTCAAGATTCGCTGGAGGCACTCAGAAACTGGGAGTCTCTGCATGAAATTTGGGAGTTCGGTGGTGAAGTTGCCGATAAAGCACTTAGTCTTCAATATGAGGAAGTTGACTTACGGTTCAAGCCAGTTTCACTTATAGATGCGACGGGGCAAGTGATGTCCGAATTAGAGGCCGGGCGCAGGCTTTATTCCAACCTGGTTTTCCAAAATACTCTGCAATCAACAGACGAACGCATCTGGGTTAGCCTGACTCTGCAGCATTATTGGCATTATTTTAAATTGCGCTGGGAACTAGAATCAGGTGCAACATCAGCAGATGTTACAAAGACGATTAGAAATCATCTCTTTTGCTATACGAATCGAATGCGATTCCGCGACCAGCCACTCAGCAGTTTATGGTGGAGACAACGTTACGTGCACAAAACCACCCCAGAAATAGCTCCCAAAGCGGAGAAGTTATTGTTTGATTTCAATTCAGATTTTCCGGTCCAGTTCCTTGGTCGTCCAAACATTTCATCGCAACCTACAGTTGCAACGGCTTTTTTTGAATTCATTCATAAACTTTTTGTTGAAGACGGCAGAAAATACGACCGAATCTTAATCCGCAATCTTCTTAAGAATTTAGACCTGTCAAGTGGATATCGTATTGCTAGCTCGCTTTCTCGAGAGGAAGCCATGGAGCTCATCCGGACCCAATTTATTTCTGCCTCTGGAGAGATGTCTGATTTCTCAGAGGACTGAATTTGAAAGATTGTCACCGTGCTGCCTTTAAGTGAATTGATAGGCTTTCTAAAGAGTTAACTGTTTGGCTCACTTTCGCTTCATCACTCCTAAAAACAAACTCAAAATAAACCCAAGCATCACCAGCATCAGCATTCCCAGGACTTTGAGAGTGATCATGATGGTCTTGGACAAGAAGTTGGCTGTGCCAACCATTGCTGCCTCTAGTGGTTCCCTATTGTTCATGCTTTGAATCTAGGTGAGGCTAGGGACATCTAGGGGGCTCGAAAAATGCTCCCAGAGAATCAATTTGAAGTGCGCCTAGAGGGTGACACTTGACATCTAGCAGACGCTACTTTAGTCTTTAGGGTTTTTAAGAATGGAGGAGCGCTTGACAGCTATAGATCAGGCCAAGCAAAAGCTATTAGAACTCATCGAGCACTTTGACTCAATGAAGCACAGATTGCAAGAAAAGCCGGCTGTAGGAGCTAAAGACCTTCTATTTGGCGATGTCGTTATCTTGAACAAAACTGAACCCGACCCATATGAAGGAAAATTCATTGAACGTAGGGCTGTGCGTACAGCTCTTCCACAGGTATACACCTGGCTCTTCCGCCAATTTTTTGAAATCCTAAGTCCACTGCCTGGCTATGGGCGCCATAAAGAGGAAGTTTTTGGCCGACTTGGTAACACCCTAGCCATGGCGGAGGCGGACGAGACATTGGATGCCAATGAGAAGGTTTCGCGTGTCTTTCAAGACTTTTGGGAGATTTGTCAGGACTTGGTAGAGGGCCGACTAAAAAGCTTCGACGCAGCCTTTGGGGCTGAGATTATGGATGACTACTTGAATAGATCACTCAAATCAGGCTTCGTTGACCAGGCCACATTCGAGCACTTGGTTTTTGGTGGTTCACAAAAATGACCGCTATCTCATTCACAAAAGATGCAGTCAAATTTGTAAGAGACCTCGAAACCAAGCCAGCTAGACAAATTTATGAAAGAACGATAGCTCTGGTTCTAGACCCCAGACCTGCGGCGTCAACTGAGCTGAAAGCTCACAAAGGATTCCTCCGGATGCGCGTGGGTGATTTTCGAGTAATTTACAGAGTCGCTCCAGAACTTATTGAGGTGGTTCTGATTGACAAAAGGTCCGATGATGAGGTCTACAAGCACCTAGAGCGGCTATCTCTGGACTAGATTCCAAGGAAAATGTGTAGCTGTCCCCCCCCCCCCCCCGCAGCTAGTCTCTTTAGAGGGGGGCATCATGGGCTGTTCATCTATTGGGTATTTCTTTTTAGGGCTGTTTTTACTTATCTGGCTAATAAATGAGCCATCTGGTTGGTTCTTTGTTTTGTTTGTGGTTCTAGTGGTGGGGGTAATAATCTTCGCTACCCAGAAAGCCAGGCAGAGTAAAAGTATTAGTGAATTAGTTGCTATGGCTCGGGAGCTAAGGAGATTTGAAAGAGAAATCCCCCGTCTGGCAGATAGCTTCCTAGCACTTGAAAAGAACGAGTTTGCTTTCTATGAAAGATCTGGGGTTCAGCTTCGAGAATACAAATCCCCAGGTAGGGAATCCTCTGGTGGGTTTGGTGGTGCTTCTTTCAGACTGACTGACCGCATCAGCGTTGGTGGTGGTTGATATAAAAGTCAATCAAGAGAAAGGCCTCTGCAACTATGCCCACTTCTAGCTACCTAATTGCTCTGCCCAGCCAGCCAAAGAGAATCCCAAAAGCAAAACCTAGGCCGATAATTACTGGCAGAAATGTGATTAGTCCTATCAGGACTAGTAGTCCAGTTACTGCTTTGATAAGCAGCGGGCTGATGCTGTTATTCATGACCCCTAATCTAAGCGGGGCGGGGGACATCTATATAGAAGTATCTGACCCAGGGATTTTTCAGTATTCAAGCCTGTTTCATTCCATAGGCTCTAGGGGGCTAAGAAGGGGCGGAATAGGTGTCTGATTTATCGAGCAAGGATTATGTGAAGGTCTATGGCCAGGTGCAGAAGCTGGAAGACTTCCGAATAAAGGCCTTGGCCAGGATCATCCACAGCGATGCCTTTGAGATGCTGATTGCCGGTGTGATTGTGGTCAACG
>VFQS010003738.1_pt1 | contig 11480 bp, 8 predicted proteins | sample 3512361 | NCBI WGS metagenome assembly VFQS01 (sample SAMN10412375, study PRJNA504923) | tailings metagenome | isolation source: Relicate 1 Philex TSF3 active mining | place: Philippines | reverse complement strand
CGCTTCGATTTGTTCGCGGATGTGCTTTTGTGCTGCATCACGGTCACCAACAAAATCTGGTTTGAAACGTGCGCCGAATAATTCTGCGATCAATTGCGTGATGCCGCTGTTTTTGTTCAAAGCAGCTTCGATATAGTTTTGGCTGTAAGCGAAACCGAGTTGTTTGAAATAGCGTGAGCATGCGCGCAAGACAGCGATAGAGCGGGCATCGAGTGCAGTGTTCAATACCAAACGATTCAGATCATCGCTCTCAACTTCGCCGCGCCATGCTTGGCAGAACAGTTCTTCAAAACGTGCTTTGACTGCAGCCAGATCGGTTTCGACTGGCAATTGCAAACCCAAATCATGAATCCACAATTCGCTAGCACCATCTGCCACGTGGTAAGGATGTTCATCGAGTACGCGTGCGCCCATGCGTTCTAGCACAGGTAGAGAATCGGACAAGGCGACTTTAGATGTGTTGTAAATCTTAAAGCGCAATAAGCCAGCCACTGCATCGAGTGGTCGATACAGCTTGACTGCCAACGGTGCGGCATTTGATAAGCCTGCCAAGATATCGGCATCTTCGGCACCTGCTTGTGGCGAGAAGTCTTCGCGATATCCGCTTGGGAAGGCATTCGCAAAACGATTTGCCAAATCCAAGCCACGGCCTTCGCCATGCGTGCGCAAAAGTTCGTTGCTGCAATCATCTTCCCAACGCTGCGCGAGTTTAGCGATGCGCGCTTCGAGGGCGGCAACGTTCACATTCGCACTCATCGGTGCATCAGCTTTAGCGCGTACCAAGTAATGGATGCGTGCTAATGGGCTATCGGTCAGCATCGGTGTGAATTCGATCGAATGTCCGTCTAAGGCGGCCATCAATTCGCTACTGATCTTGACGCGCAATTCGGTGTTGTAGCGATCACGTGGCACAAATACTTGCGCGGAAGTGAAACGACCAAACGGATCACGACGCAAGAACAAACGTACACGCTGACGTTCTTGCAAACGCAAAATACCAATCGCGTGATCAGTCAGAGTTGCGGTATCGACTTGGAATAATTCATCGCGTGGATAGTCATCGAGAATCGATTGCAAGGCTTTTGCTGCATGGCTTTCTGGTACCACGCCTGCTGCGCTCATTACTGCCGCTGTGCGTTGGCGTACTTGTGGAATTTCGCTGACGGGTGCGGAGTAAGCGGTCGAAGTATAGAGACCGAGGAAGCGCGATTCACCAATCACTTGACCCGCATCATTAAAGCGTTTGACCGCGATGTAATCGAGCCATGCTGGGCGATGCACGGTGGCGCGGGACATGGCTTTGGTGACTAATACGGTTTCGTCGGAATCGATCAGGGCGACCACTTCTGGTGGCAATAAGGTTTCATTGGTATTGACTTTGCCGCGCAAAATGCCGAGGCCAGAATCTGGCAATGCTACCAAACTAACTTGATTGCCATTGCGTTTGAGTTCGTAATCGCGCGCACCCAAGAAAGTGAAATGACGGTCTTCTAACCAACGCAAAAAGGCAATGCCTTCGCCATGACTTTGATGCGTGCTAGTGAATTTTTCTGATGCGGTGATGAGTTCTTTAACACGACCTAACATCGGCTGCCAATCGACGACGGCACTGCGCACATCGGAAAGCACGTGCATCAAATCATCGACTAAGGCTTGTTGATCTGCAGCGCTGACGATGCGATCGCATTCGACCAAAATCAAGGATTCCACCGGATCATTACGGCCTGCCGCAGTTGCTGCGGCAACGGTACTGACTTCAGCAATACTGCCATCGGCGTTGCGCGCTACGCTCATCAAAGGATGGACGATCCAGTGCGCGGTACGACCTGTGCGGTTGATCGCCATCGTGACGGAATCGACCAAGAACGGCATATTGTCGTTCACGATTTGCACCACGGTGTGCTCGCTGACAAAGCCATCTTCTGCCAAACTAGGGTTAAACACGCGGATCTTCGGCGTATTCGCCGCACGCGGGGTATCTAACAAGCGCCAATGCGCGTTCGCCAAGGCAAACAAATTCGCCGCGCCACGGGCGGTGATTTCATCGGGATCGGTGTTTTCAAAATAAGCAGCGATAAAGCCGCCTTGACGTTTGCTGGCTGAGCCAGAATGTTCTTGGGCATATGCCATGAGTTCGGCAAAATGGGATGAGGTCATGCTTGTTCCTTACTTGTTTAAAGTTCAAGAAGTGCCAATTGTTTTAGTTTTAATGTTTGATTACACGCACTTTCTGGGTAAGAAAGCTGGCAATCAAACCTAGTGGAAAGTCTCTAGAAATTCCCATATTGCAAGTATCCTCCATTCGAGAGGGAATGACAAATCCAGCGAGGAAATTCCAACAGCGAGCAGACCACTAGCTTAAGTGGCGCTAGTGTAGCTTTAATTGATTTTGATTAGCGGCAAGACCAGATGGGGAAATAACTTAGTTTGGTTTAAGATCAAATACCAGTCGCGCGACAAACTGCCTGCCTTGTTGGAATGTTTCGCTGCTGTGCTGCTTTGGGTGTTTTGTTGTTTGTACGCGGGATGATGAGAACCGATCTGCTATGCAAGCTAGTTCAGGTATTTTTATTTGAGGTAGCAAGAAGGCTTGATAGAATGATCAGCATTAAATCAATATTAACGCAGCATGCTATTGCCGATTCTTATGTCATCAATAGAATGGATAGAAGCCACAAGCTAGATCTAAAGCACCGCGCGGGTTGCACCCGCCCTACGAAACTAACTGGACAGCACAATGAACGAACCACTGTTTTTGACTGAATACCATGCTACTTCTCACAGAAATGTCGTCGTGGTCGATGAGGGCTCTTCCGTTTGGTGCTATCTGACCGAACCCAACGGCGAAAACCCGATAGCGGATTGCTGGCTTTTGAATACCATCGAGGCACCAGAGAACTTAGATGATTTCGGCTCATCAGAATCCGCTCCACCAGCGACGCGACGTTATGTCACTGATGCTGCTAAACGGGCAGTGCCAAGCGAAGCGTCGATTAAGCTTCTTTGGTCTAAGGATGGCGAATCGGTTGCGGTCTATGTTGGACAAGAGTTACTGGGCTTCATCGCCCATAATATTCCACGAGGCTTTAGTACAAACTTGCGAGAGGAGGGACCATTTGGCTCGCCGCTTGATCGTGAGCTGTTTTCAATGCTGTTCATGTCGGCATGATGATCCGTCTAAGATTCTAGCGAGCATGCATATTTGTAATATGTAGGGTGGGTGTAACCCGCGCGGGTTACACCCGCCCTACATAACTGACCAACAAACAAGAAGCTATTAGAACTTGTTTAAGCCAGTTTAACGACCTTCACGCCATCAATTTGCGCATCAACTTGCTCTAGCATCTGCGCACGAACGCGATTACGACCTGCATGCTTCGCGGCGTATAACGCAGCATCGGCGCGTGCTACCAAATCTTTGCCTGTATCACCTTCTTGATAAGTCGATACACCAACACTGATCGTTATGTGTTGGTCTTGTACGAACTGCTGCTGTTCGACTGTGGCGCGTAGGTTTTCTGCTAGCGATAGCGCACCTTCGAGGTTAGTGTAAGGGCAAATCACAATAAATTCTTCACCGCCCCAACGTCCAACCAAATCAATCTCGCGTGTTCGTTGACGTAATAATTCCGCCAATCCGACCAATAATTGATCGCCAGCTTGATGTCCATAGAGATCGTTGATCCGCTTGAAAAAATCGATATCGAGCATAATCACGCTCATGGATTGCGCTGCGCGTTGTGCGCGATGGATTTCGGTATTGAGAGTTTGGTCGATCTTAAGGCGGTTGTATAAACCAGTTAATTGATCGGTTTCGGCCAGATGGATCAATTTGCGATTGAGATGACTGAGCTTGCGGTTCCAATAAAAAAAGATGAGCAATAACACCACCGCGCCACCCAATAATTTCCAGAACAATCGATAGTCGATTCCTTGCTGCACTTTCACCGAGACATGGCGATTCGAAATCATTTCTCGCTCTTGCGGTGTGATGGTGCGTGCGCCTTTGTCTAGAATACTCAAGAGCAGCGTCTCATCTTTAAGAATGCCGATACGTAGTTGGTTGACGAACTGCGGTACTTGACCGGCAATCTTTAAATTAAACAAACCTTCTTTTTTGATCGCGTAGGCCGCCACGATTAGAGAGCGTACGGTCAAATCTGCCTGCCGTGTAGAAACGAGCTCTATCGCTTCCTCCTCGGTATTAGTCAACACCACACGTAAGTTGGGAAACTCTTGTCGAATCCGCTCTTCTACCATGGTGCCACGCGGCAGTGCTAACACCTCGTTCACTAAGCCACGCAAATCACCGACATAAGCGTGCTCTTCCCGGGCGACCAGAATATTCGGGTCAGAAAAAATCGGCGAAGTAAACTGTAACCAAGCAGCGCGATTAGCGCTTTCATTCAAAAAACTGGTGATCTGACAGCGACCTGCTTTCGATGCAGCTAAACTTTCTTCCCAAGTTTTAGTCTGCACCAATTGCGTCTGCAAGCCAACCCGCTGCACCACTAACTGAACTAAGTCGGCACCAATTCCTTCATGCTTGCCTTCTGGAGTAATGTGCTCAAACGGCACCCAATCTGGATCGACACACATCGTGATTGGCTTCGCCTTTTGAATATAGGCGCGTTCTTCTGGCGTGAAATTGATAGCTGTCGCCGATATAGGGACATCATTAGCAACACTGTCTAGGGTATTTGCCGAAACAGCATTCACAGTCATTGCTGAAAGCAATAGTAGGACGGGCTTCAATAAGGGATAAAAGGTGGAAACCAGAGCTTTACGCATGACGATTATTTGCAAATAGAGTGAAGTTTTAGATAGGGCAGATAATTAAAAGTTCACGCACTGCGCTATTTCAGCAATAATGCGTTAGCTTGGTTTCATTCGACAATCACATTCAAGTAAATCCGCTGTATTGCGTAGGGGTCACCATTGTTTATGATGGCAATGTAGCATTTCAGCAAAAGCACACTTTTAGATAAATCAAAGAAGCGACGAATAAATCTAGCGCACATCACTGTCAGAACATTGCATTCTCATTGAATATGAATATTGGCGAGAACAACGAACGCTAAATGAATCAGCGTATAGAATGTGTGCAATATAATAATGAACTGCTCTTCAAGAAAACTAATATGGGCTATTTAACATTCTGTATCTGTGTCTTTTTATCGTTGATTGCTCTATGGCGAATAATCAGAACGCCCTATCACTGGCTCACTAAAACTGGATACGTAGTATTAGCACTAATTCCTTTTGTTGGTCCCATTTTTTATCTGATAATTGATCCACCAGCAAGCACTCCCTCAGGCGTCTCAAAAGAAGATTTTCATGCGAGTAGTGGCAAAGGCTCAGGTAACGTGGTTCCGTCATACGATAGGCTACTTAAATGCTTCGGCCATTGGTTCAAGTAATTAAGCAGCGCTTTAAGTAAATGAATTGACGACCATTTAAACTCTATAAATTCGGCTAAAGCAGCCGTGGCTGGAGCTTTTCCATGGCAATTTGCTGGTGCTTACTGGGATTAAAGGCTTACTATTTTCAACAAGACAAAATCGCCGACGCGCGCTTGCAATCACCTGCGCAAACGGAAGTGCAATTTGTCAGCGCCAAGTGCCAATTTGAGAGTGGACGCATTTCGCTCATTTATTTGAGCAAAACTTATACTTATCAAACTCCATCAGAATCAAAAAATTACGAAGTCGAAGATTGGATTCGTTACCCTTCGATGGCACAATGCGAAGCCGATTTACCCAAAGCGATAACGCTTTCACCACGACAAAATGTCTGGTTCGATCAAACCCAACTTGCAAAAGCACGCTGGGATTTAGAAGAAGCCTCGCCCGCTGTGATCTTTTGGTTCACTGGGATTGGCGTACTGATCTTGCTGGCTTTTGGGGTCATTGGACTACGGCATCATAAGTCTTCGAAAGACTAGATTAGACTAGACTAGCCTAGCGCAAACGCAACAATTGATCATGAAAGGAACCCAATATGCCCATCGTTTTTCTGGTTGAAGGCCCTGTCGGCGCAGGCAAATCGACGTTTTCAAAAGCACTCTCAAATCGGACTAAGGCCGTGCATATCGCGCTTGACGAATGGTTCGCAAAGCTATTTAGCCCAGATCGACCAGAGGCGGACATCATTCCTTGGTATATCGCTCGAAAAGAACGTCTTTTGGAACTCATTTGGGCACACAGCAAAGCAGTGATGGCTACTGACTCTGACGTTATTCTCGAACTCGGGCTAATTCAACAGCAGCAAAGAATAGAATTCTGCCGCAGGGTGATTAACGAGGCTTACGACCTGCACATGTATGAACTTGACGCACCGAAAGAAGAGCGCCGCGCACGTGTTCAGTATCGTAATTTACATCAGGGACCGACATTTTCTATGATCGTTCCAGATCAGATCTTTGAAATTGCTAGCACTATGTGGGAGCCATCGGACGAATTTGAGCGCGAAGAATTTGAGATTGAATACGTGTCGACGTCCAACGATGTATTGATTTAAGCTTTCCAAGTTTGTGCTATCGATGATTCATGGAGACTAATCCTTACTCAGATAGATCCTTAGACTTCAAATACAACGCTGCTTGCATTCATCCTATTTGCTGAACTAAGTAATTTTGTGGATTGGCGCTGAACAAGCGGAATAACTAATTAGACTAGGCCGCCCCCATCTCCTCTAATCGCAGCAAAATCTCTAAACGCCGCTCTCGTTTAATTTCTTGCCAATGCCGATTCTCTTGCGCACCGATCATCGCGTAAAGAAGATTCAAACTGGTAGCTTGATTTGCTGATGGATTTGCTGATTGATGTTCGGATTGTATTCGCGCATAAAGCACAAACACGTCAGCTGCCATAAACTGTTCTACCGATGTCACGCCTATGCTGTGCAACATCGCTTTTGACTTTGGCCCTAGCCCGCGGAGGTCTGTTATATCGTTCATGGCAAACTAAAATGAGCAAAGATTTTGGCTAAATAAGCCGCTTTATAGAGAACGATCAGCTTAGCAGAAACCCATCTATGTTCACATTTTATTTGCTGCACTGCTAGCGACAACTACCTTCGTCACTTTGCGAGGGCTTCGAACTTTTAAACATCTCATGCAATAGCGAAGAAGATTGCAGCAACTTGGTCTTGGTGCGCTGCGTTTCTAGCTTGGATTCAGCACGAAATTTATTGCTAGTTAAAGCCTGAAACGACACTCTTTGCAAACCCAGATTACGTCTTTTTTTGTACATAGCTACCTCCAAGCAATTTCATATTAGCGATGAAAAACGAATGTTCTAGTCTGTACAATTACCAACAGAAGTTAGATCAACCGCGTTCATCGGAACTCACTTTGACATAGCCAAATTTGTCACACCAGTGTGATGTGACAGAGCAAATCGACTTTGGGATGAGTTGCAAGATGCTGGGATTAATGGCTAGAAGATTGGGATAAAGATTTGTGCGAACCGGGATTCAGTTTGTGCTACTGACTACGCAAAAATCTCAACTTCCCTCTTTCAGTTGAAGATAGAATCGAGCAGAAAATTTGTCTAACTTAATTTGATCAGTGTGTCCATTACGACCCAATATGAAACTATTGAAGCTCTTCATCGCTTTCGCCTTATTGACTAGCCTGTTAATCTATTGGCGTTGGCAAGTTGCGGATGAAACAGTGAGAGAGATCGTGGCTACGACTACGCATGTCAAAAGTCCTGCGCAACTAGCGTCTAAAGACTTAACGCCAACGAGGTCACCGAAAACGCAATCCGATAAACCTATCGTGACCACTACTGAACTACCTGCCTACAACTCTCCGCTCAAAGAGATTTACGAGCCACTCAAAAAACGTGTTCAACAAAACGATGCCAAAGCTGCGTGTCGGCTCGCCGAAGAGCTATTTCGGTGTGGCTATTTACTTCCAGAGCGCAAGAAACTCATTTCCCAACTTCAACAAGAAGCAGAAAGCACAAAGCTAAACAATTCAACACCGTTGAAATGGCAAGAGCGACTGAACGCATACAGAGCAGAAGATGAAATTGATCAAGCTGTTTGTAAAGGATACGAAGAATATGACGAAATTGAGGCTTGGCGCTTTAAATTTGTCGCGGCATTGAATGGTCACATCAATTCTATGGAAGATTTCGCCACCAAACCGTATTGGAATCCGAATGATCTCAATGCAAACATTGACGCTTGGAAGGCTTTTCAAGTTTACCGCGAAACGTTTTTACTACAAGCAGCAAGCGCGGGATCAGCGTCTGCTGCACTCACACTTATTGAAGAATATAGTGGTGATTCTTCGATCATGCGCGGACCACTTGCGCCACTTTCAAAAATCCGAGTTGATTTTAGACAAGCAGCAAAATATGCGTATGTGTATAACTTAATTTCTAGAAGTGATGCTGGCAACAATCATTATGTTAACCGCGCATTACAACAAGCTGCACGTCAAATCACTCCTCAAGATTTGACAATCGCCAAACAAGAAGCCGATCAATTATTTAAATCATGGGGTTCTGATTACTTGCAAAAGAGAGGCGCTTCCTTCCAGCAGCAGAAAAAACAAGTCGGCGCAAACTGTAATAATCAGCTGTAATCACGCAAAACATGCTGCGCAAACGAGATCGCTTGCGCAGCAACGCATTATGGGTTCATTGAAAGTGTTTTCTTCAAACCCAATTCACCACCAACCACAGGCAGACTCAATGAAGTCTTAGCGAGGTCAACACTGAGCTCGGTGCCTGCTTTTGGCCATAATGTGAAGTCTTGATCGCTGGACATGATCATCAATGCCAATCGTTTGCCAGCAGGGACGATTCTGTCGATAGGCTGCAAGTCAAAAGTTAAGTCAACAAATTGGCCTGGTACGAGTGGCGTGCCTGATAGTTTGGAATCGTAGTTGCCAGTTTTAGTTAATGCGCGATGATTTTGTGGATCGGCCCAGCCGCGTGAAATCACGCCTGCTTGTCCGGCTGAACCAACGGCTTTTCCATCGAAGGGCAACATCACTAACCATACCGATAAATTGGCAGCGGCCTTATTGGCAGCAACGCGTAGCTTGATGCTCGGTGTGCCGGATAAGTGCATCGCGTCGCTTAATTCTGGTGTCGCATAGATTAGGCGATGGGGCGATTGTTCGGTTTGTGCTAAAACACCGCCTTTAATCTGCACGTCGTCGATCAATTTTTCTATGCTCGCTTTATTTGGCGCGGATAAATTCAAACTACCGACTTTGTTGCCGCCAGCACCTAAATATAAATTCACTGTACTGGATTCTGAATTTGGAAAATCTAAGTAGGGCGTTGGTGGCGTGCCGCGTTCTGCGTTTTCGCGCACGATCATGGCGCGCGCATCGCGCTCTACGCCATTATCGATACCGTACAGATAATGCGAGAACCAGCGATTGCGCATTTCTAATGGTGGTGTGCCGCCACCATGTCCACCTTGATGCAGATACAACTGTGTTGGTACGCCTTGCTTTTTCAAAGCGTCATAAATGCGTATCGAATGCTCGGGCATCACGTTCCAATCTTGCTGACCATGCGCCAACAAGGTGGCTGCTTTGACACCTTTAATCTTGGTCAGCAAATCGCGCTCTGCCCAAAAATCATTGTAGTCGCCATGCTTGCGATCAAACTTGGCAGGGTACAAACCATCACGGATGGTTTTGTTGCAGTACTCGCGTTTTTCTGGGGCGCCGCTGTAGATGAAGTCATATAGTTGATCAATGTCTTCACCCAAATAGCCGCCTGGGTGACGGACCAAACCATTGCTGCGATAGTAGTGGTAGTAAGACGTATTTGGTGCAATTGGTATGATGGCTTCTAAACCTGCCACGCCGGTGGTCGCTGCGGCTAGAGGAATGGTGCCATTGTAGGAAGTGCCAGTCATGCCGACTTTACCTGTGGCCCAGCTTGCTTTAACTTCTTGATTGCCATCGATGCTGGTGTAGCCTTTAGCACGGCCATTGAGCCAATCGATTACGGCTTTTGGAGCGAGTTCTTCTGGCGCGCCACCAACCGTCGGACAACCTTGTGACAAACCGGTACCGGGCGCTTCAGAATGTACCACTGCGAAACCACGTGGCAACCACGTATCAATTTCTGTACGTGAAATTTCTGGACGTACTGGGATAAATTTCGCTTGCTCATTGACTGGACGCGGTGGTGGCTCACTGCCTAACTCGTGCTTCACATCCCACATCTTTTGGTTTTTCATGGTGCCGGCAAAATAGGGCGATGATTCATAAACCACCGCCACTTTTAAACCTTCCGTCTCGGTTTGCTTAGGACGCGTGACAGCAACGTGTACGCGATCTGGCTTGCCATCAGCATCGCTATCAAACTCGGTCTCTACCCATAATTCTTGTTTAATCCATTGCGATTTATCTTGAAAACCCGGCACGATTTGGGCTTGTCCGTTATAGAAAACCGGAACGGTCTTCGTATTGGCTGTGGCATCTTGCGCCGTACTATTCGTCGAAAAAGCAGCGATAAGCGCGAGGCTTAACAGGGATCGTTGGCACAGTGTTTTGGAATATGCGTGGCTAGTTTTCATATTGAGTTGGCTGTGAAAGTAATCAATTAAAGAGTCGAAACTGGGTAAGTAGACCACAATTATGCACAGAAGTTTCGGTTAAATATATTAAGAAATTGAAATTTAGTGAAGCTTTGTGGTTAAAAAATGCGTGGCTTGGCTAAAACCCGTCAGCAACGCTACCGAAATTTAAACTTAGCCACAACCTCTCAGGGATATAAGTTCCCGCCCCTTCAAGGGGCGGGTTAGGGTGGGGATGGGTTTGGTATCAGTACAAATATCCTTAATTCCGTGATTGCGCGATTAAAACCCATCCCCATCCCAGCCTTCCCCTTGAAGGGGAAGGAGCGACAGGCGCGATTTCAACTTTACTGATAGTCCATGAGAATTCATTTGAAGCCTGAAAAACCTTCTTCCGCCAACAAAAAACACTACAAAACCCAGCCCATGCTTGCTATGCTGCGCATCCCGATGAGTGTTTAAGGTTTTTTATTCATGCAACGCCGTTCTTTGTTTCTCGTATCTGCAACTTTGTTGATCTCTGGTTTAGCCGTTTCTGGCTATTACTTGCTCCGCTCTGAATCACCGTTACCCACGCCACTCAAAACAGTGTTTGCCAAAAAACCGCTGGTCACCGATATGCAGTGGGAAGCGCAAATCACGCCGTTTGCGATCCAGTATTCGCTGAATCAAGATCCGAATAGCGCAGAAACTTTTAGCGATCCAAATGGCATCGCTTTTGATGCGCAAGGCAATATCTATATCGCTGATGCGGGCGAACATAATCGAATTATAAAAATCAATAAGAAGGGCGAGTCTGTCATCTACGCTGGCAGCACCGAGGGTTTTGCCGATGCGATTGAAGGCAGCGCGCAATCGGCGAAGTTTCACACACCATCGGCGCTCGCATTCGATAAAGAGGGCAATCTTTATGTAGCAGA
>VFQS010003737.1_pt1 | contig 11481 bp, 19 predicted proteins | sample 3512361 | NCBI WGS metagenome assembly VFQS01 (sample SAMN10412375, study PRJNA504923) | tailings metagenome | isolation source: Relicate 1 Philex TSF3 active mining | place: Philippines | reverse complement strand
TCGATTAAATCTGTTAAGACATTACCAACTGCAGATAAATCACCACCCGTTTTAATCATACCTTTTACAAATTCAATTTGTTCAGATATTTTATTTTTTTTAGTTACCTGATTAGTGTAAATATCTTTAAACAGATCACTTAAGTTTTTACCTTTAAATAATTCAAAATCTGTACTCATACATATAAGTATATATATAAACAAAAAATGGAAAGGGTTTGCCTTTCCATTTTAATCATAATCTGTGTAATTGTATTCGTTGTTTCCAAATTCGTACTCATCTATATAATCATCATATTCATAATCTATATATTTTGCAATACTATTTAATTCCACTATTTTAACATTTTTAATGTGGCCATGTTCAAAAAATGAATTGGATAATCTCTTGTGATAAAATTTCATTACATTTACAACTTTTGTCAGATTATGAGTCTTGCAACCGGTCATCTCTCGTATATAAATATAGAGTGCTTTTTTATTAAAATTTTCAATATATTGGGATCGTTTTATTAATTCCAATATAGAGTAGGCAATATCTATTTCTCTCTTTTTTATAAAAATTGTTGATATATTCTCTTCCCAAAATCCAATAATTAAATCTTTAAATTCCAAATAATCATTAGCAAGTTCCTCATCATAAAAATCATTTTCAACATCCCAATGCTCTGGCATTTCAGAGATGGTAGAAACTTTTTGATACCTTTTATAATTTTTCATATCATTTAGCATCAAATAGTTTCTAGCAATGACAGTAAAATATGAAAACGCTCTACCTAACTCGACATCATACTTGTCAATTTTTTCAATTAGATTGGATACAACTTCACGTTTTATATCATCGGGTGAATCGTCAAAGTGTGAAAACCCATATGTATTTAGGACATTCTCTGCCAATTTTTCAAATGGGTATTGTATTTTTTCTTTATAAATTTTAGATCTTTTTATTGGATCTGTGGTATTATTGTATTCAATAATTGCATTTTGTGTAGATAAACCAAAATATATCTTTGATTTCTTTTTTCTCGGCATTGATTTAAATATCATCATTATAACGTTGAATGAGTTGTTTAATGTCATCGAATGTGGCACCAACGTAATCATCCTTTTCAAATAGACCCATACTATCTATTTGCAGTAATTCAGTATACATGTTCTGTATTTTTTGCTTTGTTGATAGATAGTTCTGCTCTAATTTATCTATTTTACTAAACAAATTTCGCAGACCTATTATCAACAAAACATTTATAATAAAACTTATTAAAAATAAAATTGTAATAACCATAATTATAATTCTAATTTATATCCAGAAAACTTTTTCATATAGTAAGTTACTGAAGTTCCGAACGCATCTTTTCCATTTTTTCCATATTTAAGGTAACGTTCAACACCACCTGGTCCAGCCAAATGGGCACCTGCTAATATACCACTTTCGGTTATTATTACACCATCTATTAATAAATTACCAGCGTATTCATCTATATAAGGTTGTAAATAATTTTTGTTTCGTTTAAGAAGCGATACCATAGCCCTATCTTGAATATCCGGATTATTTAAAAAATGTGTTGCGGATTTTGCTTCTGGTACGTTTTGTAGTGAACAAAATTGATATTTACCAAGACACCCGTACCTATTTACAATTTTGTAATTTCCTCCGGATTCTTTTTTTCCAATGACGTGCATAAAATCGTATAAATCTCCTTTAGTTTCGTAATTTACGCTATCTAATGTATGATTTTCTAATACGTATTTTATTGTTGCGGGATCAATGGGTTGATTCTTTAAAGCACTATCTGTAAATAAAAATATAGATAATACTAGTAAAAGTATTTTCAGAATTTTCATCTTTATCTTCCTTTATCTAGTTGAGTGGGTTTACATATACCTCACTATATTAAAAAAAAAACTAAACATTCATTTTTTGAACATTTTGTAAGTATAACTTATAAGTATATTAAAGTTAAAAAATGGGTTATGACTCACCCCCATTATTAAAATTAAAAACCGAATCTTTAAAAATAATAGCCTCTAATTTGTCTCGTTTACTATTTTTAGGCATAGATTCAGAATCACTTAAAGATTCATCAATACCACCTTGCATACTTTTAAAGAAATCAGATTTATCTATTATGTTTTTTTTCATCATATAGAGAATCAAATATTCGATAAGAGTATGTAATTCTATTATTTTTTGATTTAAAATTTCAGTATCATTACTATTAATTTCTGTATTCATTCTTATCTTTTCCTGAACGCGGTATCACACTATCATCTAAATTCAGTTTAAACGCGTTAAGTATATTTTCAATGTTGTCCCTATCCCTTTCATAACCATCACCAAACGCACTTTCAATACTATTGGCGGTATATCCAATTGCAGAAGCTAATCGGATGCACATTATTTTATATTCCCAAATATTCATATCATCGGGAACTGTAAATTCAATTTTAGATGCTTCTCTATTTTCAAATTCAGTGTCATTTTTATTTAAAAATTCAAATGTTAGTTTTGCTTCACTTTTCATAATATATAAATATCCTATTGTAATATATAACCAAATTCCTCAATGTAGGGTAGAGCGTTCTTATATTTTAAGAACTTTGATTCTTTACCATCTGCAGATTTTATCATAACTCTATCATTTCTACCATACTTTCTACCGTCATTTACAAATTGAGTGGAGTAAATCCTACGTTTATCTGTAATTAAAATTCCATTCAAGTGATCAATTTCATGTTGAACTGTCACGCATTCCAATAAATCTAAATCCTTAACGAGATCTTCAAATGTTTTATATTCGTCCTTTTCAGATGTAAATACAATTTCACCTAAATTATCCGTTTTAACCGTTACTGATTTTGCACGAACGGTTGTTTTTGGTTTTGTCATCGTCTTTGGAATCGATAAACAAGCCTCATTATACACCAACGATTCAGATGAATATTCAGTTATAACGGGATTAACTAATACTAATGGTTCTTTGACATTTACAATACAAATTCTCTTATCAATACCAAGTTGGTTTGCGGACAACCCAATCCCCCCATAACGTTTAAGATGTATTGTAAGTAAGGCAGATAACTGTTTAATTTCATCATCCGTAAATTCAGATGGTAATACTGGTTTAGACAAATAATTAGTATCAGTCACAACTCTTAATAAAGATCCACCAAGTAAACCCAATACTTTTTGTAAATCTTCACTATTTAATTTCTCAAATAAATCATTTACAATATCCGATTTATTATCAATTTCTTCGTTTGTTATATTTTCTAGTTCTTGCATTTTTTTATTTTTATTTTGTTAATTAAAGTAATCCGTGTGGTTTTGCTTCTACCGTACCAGCGTTTGTGACAATAACATAATCTGCATTAATTTGAAAATCAAATATATTATCCGAACCTGAATATGATAGGGCAGATCTTAATCCATCTTGTAATTTCATTATCATAAATTTCACACCACCTTTAAAAGGAATGGTAGTGGATTCTCCTTCAACATTTCGTGCTGAAAGTCCATGTGTGCTTTTGGTTTCAAGTGATGCTGAACCTCTATATCGTTTATACAAATGATTACCCTTTTCTAGTATAGAACCAGGAGCTTCAACTGTACCCGCTAATAAAGATCCTAACATTACTGAATCTGCACCAACTGCAATTGCCTTTGCGATATCACCCGCGGATCGTATACCACCATCAGCGATAATTGGCACATCACCGTTTTTAAATGCAGCGTTACAAGCTTCTTCTATAGCAGTAACAGATGGAACCCCAAAACCAGTTTCAATACGAGTGGTGCACATTGAACCACCACCAATACCCAACCTAATTGCGTCAGCACCCCAATTGATTAAATCCTCAGTTCCTCTATATGTTGCAACCGATCCCGCTATAACATCAATATTGTTATGATTGGATTTAATCCATTTAATCATATCCTTAACATTTTTATGATGTCCGTGTGCGACATCAATTAGGATAACATTACATCCAACTTCAACTAATTTATCCACTCTTTCCTTTTCACCCTCACCAACTCCAACTGCGGCGACGATGGGTTTGGTTAACCCACCCCAAATGGAATACAAATCTTCTTTATTTTGATATAGATATAGTTGTATATCTTTCACAATTTGAGCCTGCTTTTCTACTGTCATAAATCTATGAACACAACCAACTCCACCCATAGATAAAAGTTTAACGGCCATATCATATTCACACACCGTATCCATCGGTGCGGCGACAAACGGAACCATAATATCAAAGTTAGTAGTAAATCTTGTTTTTAGGGATACAAGGGTTCTACTTTCAACTTCTGAATATCGGGGTATTAAATTAATATCATCGTATGTATATGCAAATTTGCTATTCATTTTTACTTAATTTTGTTATTCTTTAAGATAAGTAAATTATTTTACTTAATCAACATTTTTTTTAATTACTTAACGGTGCTTTGATAGTTGGATGTGATTGGTAGTTTTCTAAAGTGAAATCATTAACTTGATATGTAGGTAAACAATCATATTTTTGCCATACTACTTCATCTTTTATTTTGATTGTAGGTAATTCAAATGAAGTTCTAGTTATTTGTTCTTTTGCTTGTTCAATATGATTCAAATATAAATGCACATCTCCTAAATTACCAATTAATTCATCAGTAACCATATTTACTTCTTTAGCTATGATTTCTAGTAATAGTCCGTAAGATGCTATGTTGAATGGAAGTCCTTTAATCGGTGTAACTGTATCCTTTATATTTATCATTTTTTGATTTTATTCTGTATATTATTAATGATGAACCTATACCTAAATTTTTAGAAGCATCTGATAAACTACTATAGATAGTATCATCAATTTTTACTTTTCTAATATTGGCCGGAGTTTTACCCATTCTGATTTCGCTTAATTTCTTTCTTGTTTTAGTAGAATGTTTCTTACCATAAAATGGGTTATTTTCACCATTTTTGTCTCTACAATCTGAGCAAGTTTCATTATTAGGTGCAATATCTTTTCCACATTTACATTGCTTTTTAGAAACACCACCTTTCCAATTTGGATTTCCTTCACCTTCATAACTTCTACGTGATTCTAATTGTTTTTGTATCATTTCTTTAGGTAATTTCTTACCTTTCCAAGGACCAACTTTACCAAACATTCCATTGCTTTCTCCAGAAACTTTAAGTGAACGCTCTCTTTGTTCTTCTTCAGATAATGAATCCCAATATTGCTTAGTATTGATTCTTTGTTTTTCTACCCATTCTTCAGAATAATTAATGAACTTAGAATTGTCACCACCAGTTCCACCTTCTGTTAAATTGTACCCGCTATTTATAGAATCTTTTTCTTTAATCCAATATTTTTCACGCTCATTAAGTTCATTTTTATTAGAACAATTTTCTATAATAGTTCTTTCAAAATTTTCGATGCCATATTTTTCAATTGCTCTTTTTATTAACTTACCACTTCCCCAATATGAACCCAATTCATTTAATGAATGTTGACCGATATAAACTTTTCCATTTATCTTATTTTTTATTTCATATATAATCATAGTGTTGATATTTTTTAGATTTACCTTTTAATAAATATCTATGATTTAAAAAATTAATTAGAAAGTGGCATTTTTATCGGAGGGTGACTTTGGTAGTTCTCTATTTTAAAGTCACTAATCAAACAACTACTCAAAAATTCATTAATACCTTCGTTAAAATTAATTTGATTAGAAATAACTAAATCCGGTAATGGATACGGTTCTCTTTTTAATTGTTCTTTGATACCATCAATCTGATTTAAGTAGATATGACAATCACCCATATTTGCAATCAATTCATCAGGAACCATATTAACCATCTTCGCAATAATCTCTAGCAATAGGGCATACGACGCTATATTAAATGGAAGGCCTAAAGGTACATCATTTGACCTCATGTTGAACATTAAAGAGATTGCTCTGGTTGGGATATTCCATTCATTATAATCTTCATGTGTACATAGGTTATCACCAATCCATTTATAGTTTAACACACCATCATTTGTTTCCCTAGGGTGTATTTTAATATATTCATCACACCTCTCTTCCAAACTCAACTCTCTAGTATAAACTTGAAACCCGTAGTGACAGGGTGGAAGTGTCATTTTCGGTAAATCGTGTACTGCCCAGGCAGATACAAGTAACCTACGTGAATCGGGATTTGTTTTTAGTTCGTTGATTAGGTTTTGGATTTGGTCTATTTCACCATCCCAATTACGCCACTGGAATCCGTAAATTTTTCCAAGATTTCCCCACTTCTTTGCAAACTCATCATCGGTTTTGATTTTGTTGATGAATTCTTCTTTTGTTATTTCAGGACATTTTGGACAAGTTCTACGAAATTCATTTATGTAATTCATCCAAGCGTCTCCATTCCATATATTGCAATCATTATTTACCAAATACTTTATATTAGTATCACCTCTTAAGAACCATAACAGTTCTGTCACAATACTTTTAAATGCCATTTTTTTGGTAGTGAGTAAAGGGAATCCTTCGGACATTTTATGGCGTATTTGTCTACCGAATACTGATAGAGTGCCTGTACCCGTCCTATCTTCTTTTCGTACTCCGATGTCTAAAATATCTTGTAGGAGATCTTGATACTGTCTATCTAAGTTATTCATGTCGTAATTCTAATTGTGATTCGTTAAAAATGTGAAGCATTCCATTGTCATCCATTTCACCAACAATCCGAACTTCACCAGAAGTAGTTGTAAATACTGCGACAATAGTGCAAAGGAACTTATACCCCTTTGGTTTGTAGGCTTTATCTCCTACTTTAAATTTATAGTTTTTATTCATAATACTAATATAACATTTTTAAAATTTAAAGTCAAATTAAAAAAAAACACCACCTTTTTTAGGGGTGGTGTTTGAATACTAAACTAATTTGGTTTAACTCAAACCAAAAAGTTTTAACAAATTAAACACCCACGTTGTCACGGGAATGCCTAATACTTCACTTGTACCCCATACTGCGGTAACAACTGATAATAAACGAGCAATGATAGTGCCCCAGAAATTTATTTCTTTTTCTTTAGTTTTAGGATTTACTTTAATAGTACCATCCGCATTTCTTTTAAAAACAGCGTAAGGCCAAATCCACTGAATTAAAACAGGTTTTAAATCTAACCATAATTGTTTAAGTAAATTTAATACTTTATCCATAGTATTAATCCTTTCTTTTATTTGGAATAAATCCAAAGGTTATGTATAAGTATTATAATACCCATTTATTACTTAATTTTACAGTTAGCTTCCAAGTATTCCCATAAAGAATCGATAGAATAACAGATAGGTTTACCATCGGAGTCGTGAGCTCCAAACCCATCCGAGTTACCTTCTACCTTTTCCACATTTCCATCTTCGTTTTGCCTATAAGTAAATTCAGATGTCCAGTCTTTCGTTCCATAATCCGATTCCCATATGAACCAACTTACCCAATCCCATCCGTTTTCACCGTAATGAGACTGAATTGCGGAACCTAATATCAGTTCCATGGGATGAGCTAAGTTAAATTTACCTTCGGATAGATCAAACCCAATCTCATAAAGACTGTGCATATCTTCAGAAAACTTTTTGTATCCTAGTAGTAGTGTAATAAAGTGTTTATATTCCATAATTGAATTTAGTTAAAGTTAGTATATTTCTATAGAGTTGTCAAAAAATATAATTTGGTTAGCGTTACAAGTAATGTGCCATTTATAACCAATATCATCATCAATCCAATCTTTCGTTGTCCAAGATTTTGTATGAATTTCAATATCATTTGTTAAATATTCAACATCATTTACTATAACCCTCCAATATGGTAATTTATTATCTTCATTAGCTTTTGTGTTAAATCTGATTTTAACAATTTGTGTTTCCATAATTGTATTTAGTTATAACTTTGAGTGCTTAGTAATCCGCTATATTCACAAATAGTTGTATTGTTAATAAAGGGTAGAATTGAAAGTTCTTTTTGTTTGGATTCGATCATCACATCAACAACATAACCATATGTGTTTGGTAATTCATTAATGTAATCGGAGTGTGCTTGTGGTTTTATCTTATCATTATTTTCGTGAAGTGATTTAGATTCAGAGTAGTGAATGATAGGAGTTATACCTTTAGGCCATGTTGATATTGCAAGTTCTAATGCTTCCTTTTCAGTTTGATCGCCTGTATTAAATTTGAAATGGTGAACATCAAAAACTATCGGTATTCCTATTTTATTATGAATATACATTAAGTCTTTCACAGAATACATAGTAGCTTTATCATCATTCTCTACAGTCAAACGTGATTTAACGGAATGGGATAATCTATTAAAGTTTTCACAAAACCTATCCATAGCAGATAATTTATCACCATACACTCCATTACAATGAATGTTTATTTTGTTATACGGAGTTTTAGATAGTCCCATCATATCAAAAATCATACCGTGTATTTCTAAATCAGTTATAGTATTTTTAACAACGGATTCATTTGGAGATGTCAAAACACAAAATGGACCAGGATGTGATGTTATTCTAATACCATTTTCGGTAGCATAATCACCAGCTCGTTTAAGATTATCTTTAATGATATCCGAATTTGGTAAATCATCAAAGGAATACTCACTTCCCCACGGTAGAATATCGGATGATAAACGAAACAGTTTAATACCGTTATCCGAATTCCATTTTAAAATTGTTAACAAATCTTCCGTATTTTTCACTACAAGTTCGGACACATACGATAAACCTTTTTCATTAAAGGTTTTTCGGATCATCGATCTATTAGTAGTTACTTTGGGGGATAGTGAAATTGCTATACAAGCATATCCTAATGTCATTTTTATTATGTTTTAATTATTAAAATATAATTTACAAATAAAATATGTAAAAGTCAAAAAAATTTACATTTATCAAAATGCCAATAATACATACCAGGACCACTACCTTCTTTTCCACATTTTGTACATTTAATTTTTTTAGAGTTGATAATATTTTTCATTTTTATAGAATGATTTGGTCGTTTTTTACCCTTTCTAGATATAGCAGATTTTCTATGCATTTCATCCATTATTTTGCTATCACCTTTTTTTAAACCAGCATTCCATCGTTTTGCTTTAGCATATTTAGCAACTCGTTCATCACTTTTAGTTAATCCAAAATTCCAAGGTTTTCGTTCTTTTAAAACTCTAGAGTATTCTTCTTTTAATTTAGAATATTCTCTTGCTGATAATTTAACATCTCGATATTGTCCTTTTGATTTTGCTTTACACATTAACCAATATGCAAAAACAAGACAATTTTCATTTGGATATATTTCACATAATAATTTATGACACATAAAGTGCTCTTTAAATGTGAGTGTAACTATATTATGAGAATCATTAGAACCACCCATACATCTTGGTATAATATGATGATTTTCAGTATAACCGGTTAATTTTCTAGTTTTGGCTCTATCTATTATCTGGTTGTATATTTTTTCGTAATTCATAGTATTTTTCCATAGTTTTTTTATTTATTTTTTCTTTGTTACGATAATAATACTCTTTAGCCCAAGTTCGCTGCGCTTCAGCTTTTTCTTGTTCGGTTTTGTATTTTTTTAATCGTCCCATATATAATAAATATAACTAAAAGAAAAAAACTAAAATAATATAAAAGTCAACTCATATTTTAATAAACTTTTGTTTCAAAATCATCAGGATATAGATATTGGTTCTCATCGTTTTTCTTTACGTATGTAAGATAGTAGTTTATAGCGTTTTGATCATATATCCACGTTTCTCTATCCGACCAATCAAACCCCGGTCTAGCATAATACGGTTTTTGTTTTTTATTACTTCCAGTTCTAGATAACTGTGGTTTGTATTCATCTATGACACCGTCACCGTTCGTATCCCACCCATCTATTTTCCCGTCATCATCCGTATCAATCCCACGGCGGGTTTCATCTTTAACTAAATCAGCATCTGTTAATTCAGTTTTATCAACATTATCATTAGTGTAATCATCCGTTTCCGTTATCGGTTGATCTTCCACATCAGCGGTTTCATCAATAACATCTTCAGATTCAATTGTATTTGAGAACAACGGATCTTCCCCATCATTTACATTTTCAATAAGTTCTACATTTTCAACAATTTCAACTTTTGGTTTTTGTTGTCTTGTTTTTGATTTTTTAACTTTTTTACGTTTATTTGGTTTCGGAGTTGGGTTGAAATTCACTTCATCATCTGAACTAACCTTTTCACCATAAATCTTGTATCTTCGTTTCTTTTCTTCTTCGGATTTTGCTAATTTATCATTAGCATCCATTTTCATAGCTTGGTTAAAGGCAATAACCAAAGATACCGCCAATGGATCAAATACAAACACAATTAAAAGGGCAAACACGTTTACGATACTTGCCATTGACCAACCTGTTATATCTGCTAAATATCTCAAAGGGCCGACTTCACCAGCAACAGTTGATGCCGCTCTGACTTCAAAAATCTGTTGATCTAATACGGTAATCGAATCGGTTAAGGTTTCAATCTCTTTACTCAATACATCTCTTTGGCCTCTACTTTGAGTTAATTGATCATTTATGGTTCTCTGTGCACCCGTAGATACATTCGTTATTACTTGACCGGTTCTGCTATCAACACTTTGATTTACCGCGTTTGATATGCCACCTGTAAGAGATGTTATAGATTGATTCAGTGACTCTCTTTCTTTTAAACTTAAATCTAACTGTGTCTGAAATCGTTGCTTCTTTAATTCGATAACTCCAACTTTGGAGTCCATTACTGATAACTCATCGGCGGTAGTTTGATATGCGGATGTTAAAAATCCATAAATACCCAACGATGTAATAAGAACAAGTATAACAGTTCCAATCATCAAATACGTCTTTAATACTTTACTTATTTTGTCCCAATATGCGTATAGAAATGATGCGGTAACCAATTTAGCTAATTCCAACGAACCAGCCATGATCATAACTTCCAAACTAGCACCAGCAAACAATTTACCTAAACCGGTGACGGAAAAAAACGCAGCACATACTGCAACTAAAAATGATGACAAACCTATTAAAAATGTTCTTATTTTCATATTAAGATATATCCACTATTCCTTCAATAATTTCCATTAATTTTTTAGATTCACTCAATAAAGTCAAAACTTCGGTTTGATTTGAGGGAACTTCGTTATTTACGATTTTTTGTAGTCTATCTAAACGTTTATTAACACCCTCAACCGAAGTTAATACTTTTTCTTTATATTCAACTTTCATAATAACCTTTTTGTTTGAAATGGGGGGATAAACCCCCCATTAATATTTCGCTATGTAATAACTACTTCGATTTCGTTATTTTTCTTTTCCTCTGGTTTAACTTTTGGTATAGTAATATTAACCACACCATTGTCAAACTTTGCATTTATACCTTTGACGTTTAATTTACTTTCATCGATATAAAATACACGC
>VFQS010003735.1_pt1 | contig 11484 bp, 13 predicted proteins | sample 3512361 | NCBI WGS metagenome assembly VFQS01 (sample SAMN10412375, study PRJNA504923) | tailings metagenome | isolation source: Relicate 1 Philex TSF3 active mining | place: Philippines | reverse complement strand
TTCATGTAATTCCACATTTTTGGTTGCCAAATTGGACAAATACAAATGAACCATCAGCTAGAACTTTATCAGTTTATAATTAATTGTGAATTAGTTAATATATAAAAATTTTATATTAACTAATTATACATTTATGAATAATAATTTAAAATATGTAAATTATAATATTTTTGATTATACTCATTTTAATCCATTATATGGTAATGTATTAACTTTTCCAAAAGATTCATTATTATGGAGATGTTATAATGATAAATATGATATAATAACTGATAGACCTACATTTTTTAGTTCAAGGAATGTTGCATTACAATATAAAAAAGGTTCTGATAGAAAATGTGCTATATTTAAGACTACAAAAACTTTAAGATTAATTGATATTAGATATATGAAAATATTATTAAATGAATTAATTAAAAACTTTACATATATTGATACTGAAACGGGACCAATCATTAAAACTATTGCGTTAGGTTTAGGATTAACTAGTTTTCAAAAACAAATAAAATTATATAAAGAACGTTATAGACAAGTTTTAAATAAACCAGTTAATGAATTGAAAAATGATGATAAATATACAGTAGATGTATTAGAACATATGATAAATGTATTAGATTCTTATGATAATGATAATGATTTAAATAATAAAAAAGGACTTAATCCATTGGAATTAGAAGGTGTTAGAATCGGAGAAACAACGAATGATGTAGAATTATCTATCTATTTACAAAAGATATTTAGTTACTATTGTGATGGTTTTATTGCACCTAAAATGTATTCTCCATATCATTTGCCAAATAATTATATTAATCAAGAAATTTTAATATTTAATCCACAACAATCAAATTTAGAAATAACATATTTAAATGCAGATGATGATATTAAATATAATAAAAGTTTTAATGATTATATAACTTTAAAATTGAATAAAGTTTCATTTAAATATAAATCATTTGAATATAATTTCTTTGAAACTAATTTAAAATTAAATGATGGTGCTAAATATAATAAATACAATTTGTATAAAAATAATCTTTATCTTAAAAATGTAATTATGGATAAATTACCAAAAGATAAATTAAAAAAAATACAAGATAAAGCAGAACTTTTTTCTAAATCATTTAATATTAAAAATTTATTACCAATCGAATTTAATTATTCTGGAACAACAGTATCACCATGGCTTAATACATATAATTAATATTATTAAAAGTAGGAAGTTTTGAAAAAGAAACCTGGGTTTCTTTATTAGTATAAATAACCTTTTTTATGAATTTTATATATACCGTATATAATTGGTAATAAAACAAATACATAACTCATTACATTATCTACAAATTTTTTATTTGAAATAGGTATTTTCAATATATCTTGTAATACATGAACTGTAAAAGAATCTTTGTTTTCATCATTTCGACCAGATGCTTTAGATAAAATACAATAACCTAGTATTTGCCATTGTAATATTACAAGTATATTAAATAGAACATTTAAATAAATTAAAATAAAAGAATCAAATATTATTGTTCCAAATATTATAAAAACCACTAATAAATAATGTAATATATCAATCATATTTGAATTCATTGTATTTATATTATTACTTACGTTTATTCATATTTGTTAATAACGCAAAATATTCTTTCATATTTTTACCTCCTAATTCAAACTTATTACCTCCACATGCAGTTGCAGAATGTAAATATGCAGGATATTCGTCTAATTTTAAACAAGTTCCTTTGTCTTTTGGTATTATACTTTTTACATAATGTTTACACATCAAACAATGTTTTTGTGAAATTAATGAATTCATTGTATTTAATATATCTTTTTTACTCATTTTTCTAATAAAAAAAATATATAAAAAATATAGTCAAATTTTTATTCAACTATATCATTATCATCATCTGAATCAGATAAATTTTCAATATCTAAATCAATGCCAAATAAATATATTAATTTCTTTGGAACTATTTCATATAATTCATCTTTATTATCTGGTATGGAATTTATATATATATCATTATCATCTGTTAATATACCTGCAAAATTACATCCAGGTTCATAGTAAAATAATTGACAATTAAAACCCATTGATATTAATTTATTTATAACTTTTTTAGGTGGATTCCATGGTGTATCAAAACTAATACATAAATTACCTTTTTTATCAAAATTACATTCTTTATATGTAATATCCCACTTACAACCCCATAAATCCCATGCATCATCGTCTTTTTCTATTGGAATTATAGTCTCACATAATTTTTCATCTGAAGCTATATTTTCTAACCATTCTAATTTTAATTTAGAATCATGATATGCAATTAAATAATTATAACAATAATTTGGCATTTTAATAAATTTTAACTAATATAATTTTAATTTATAGATTTATCAAATTTTATAAATTATATGTCCAATAAATCATTATTATTATTTGATGTAGATAATACTTTGTCTGTTTCTCGTGGTAAAGTCATGCCAGAAATGTGTGATGTTTTACGAGAATTGTCTAAAAAATATGATTTAGCAACAGTTTCAGGAAGTGATTTACCAAAGATGCTTGAACAATTAGGAGAATCAGCAATGTATTTTAAATGGTTATTTACACAAAATGGGTTAGTTTCGATATTTGACCATCAAATTAATGCTCCATATCATAAGATAAATTTAATTGATGAGATTGGCGAACAATATTATCAAGAATTAATCAACGTGGTCTTGGCAGAATTATCGAAGATTGAATTGCCATTTAAACGTGGAACATTCATTGAATTGCGCGATGGTCTTGTGAATATTTGTCCAATTGGTCGTAGTTGCTCGCAAAAAGAACGCGATGAGTTTGACGTATATGACAAAATTCACAATATACGCGCTAATTTATGTAATAAACTTCGTGCAAGATTCGGCGACAAATTAATTTTTAGTATTGGTGGGCAAATATCTATTGATGTGTTTCCTAAAGGATGGGACAAACGTTATTGTTTACAATTTATTCAATCTCAATATGATTTTATATACTTTTTTGGTGATAAAATAGTCGAAGGTGGTAATGATTTTGAAATAGGTAATGATTCACGAGTAATTGCTACATCAGTAAAATCATGGAAAGATACATTAGAAATTTTAAAATCAAAATTATAATAAAATAAAAATCATCATGTATTATAATTTTAATCCATGTGATTTTGAAAAAGTATATAAATTAGTATCTAATTTTAAATATTTTGATACAGGTATCGATTCAATATATTCATTATATTTTAATAATAAATCATACATTGAACTTTCATTATTAGATTTTAATTTTTCCAATAATTCTAAACTCGAAGTAATTATATACTTTATATCGAATTTATGACATACATTAAATTTATGTGGATGAGTATCATCTTTTAACTTATAAGCACTTTCATCAATTTGTCTTATCATTTCTGACGTATATTTATCCATTGAATTATTTAATTCTTCAATATAAACCATTTTTTTGGGAGTTATTATAAATTTTGTATTTTCAAAAACTTATCAATTTTTTAATGTTTTAATTTATTTTAAATCTATTAGTGGATAAATTTATTTTTTACTTAATAAAAATTTAATATTTAAACTTTATTATTATTTAAATTAGAAAAATGACTACTAAATTATGTACTGAAAAATATATATATATTCTAATATTTGGTATTCATTGTTGGAATTATATTCAAAACAAGTTTTTACAATAAAATTATAAAAATAATTTATTATTTTATTTTAATGATTCGTAATAAAATTACAAAAACAGATGCTAAAAACAAGTATTTTTTATCAGAAAGAGATTTTGTTAATTTAACATCTACATATGGTAATTGTGCTATTAAACCTAATTCATATTCTAAACTTTATCTAATAGATGATATATTAAAAGTTTTTAAGATTAAATATGATATAAATGATAATGAAATACATGATAAAATAATTGAATTATCTAATTTAAAAAAATTAAAAAAAGCGAATATTGAGCAAAATAAAATTAATAAAAAAAATAAAAAACGTAATGATTTAATCAATAAATTAGCAGATTATAAAATAAATTATGAAACTGAAGATATTAGTATTAAAGATATATGTGATTCATTTATTAATTGTAATTATGATAATGATTTTGAAAATATAATAGATAAATGTTGCAAACGTAAGTTTTTATTAGAATATACTGAATATAAAAGTTTATTTCCTAAAATTGTTGAATTAAGACAAACATTTAACATTACAGAACCAATTCACAATGAATTTTATTATATTGGAAGACATATGTTATATTCTCAACCTATAAATGAAATTACAGAATATGCTGCATTATATAAAGTTAATGGTTATCCAGATAAATATCCATGGATGAATTAAAAATAATTATTATCATTTTCTAAATCTAATTCTTCATCATTATCTGAGTTATTTGATTCATATTCTGAATCTAAATAATAATCATAATCACTTTCGTCAGAGTCAAAATCTACATCAGTATCTGAATCATGATGTAAATATTGATTTTTATTAATATTTGAATTAATTGAAGACATACTAAAAATTATAAATTTATTTTACTATTTTTAATTAAATCAAATTTTTCTTTCTAAAATAGATAGACCATTATTATTATAATAACGGTCTTTTAAAGTCCATTCTGGATTTTCCGCTAAAAATTCTATCCATGCAGGGCCTAAACCTTTAATTATTTCTATTTCGGAAAAACCTGATTCTTCACTTTGTTTTTTTATATTACAATTTAATCTTACTGATTCACCATATACTTCATCTACTGTAGTATCATGCATTATTATATATTTTTTAGTTATTTTACTGAATTTTTCCAATTCACGTTTTAATTGACCATATATATGCCATGTATCAATGAATGTCATATCATAAGTTTCATTTATTTCTAATTCGAGGTCATTTTTTTGTATAAAATTTGCAGATATACCATAATTATTTACTTCTAAAATAAAATTTTCTGCATCACAATATTCTATATCATTCATTAGTAATACTTTTTTATTTGAATTATTATTAATTAATCCACGTGCAAATGCCCATGAAGAAACTATATTACGAACACCTAACTCAATGATACTTTCGCATTGAGATGCATATTTAAATAAAGTTTCCAAATGTTCATTTATATCACTTTTAGTTTTAATTTGTAAAGTATATACAAAATCTACTGTATTAAATATTTCTTTTACAAATAAAGACATATATAATTTGACTCTATTACATAATATATTATTATTTGCATTAATATCATTTGCATATATACCAACTATCTCATTTTGTTTATAATATTTTATAACTTCATCTAAATTATCTATAGATTTTGATATATTACCATATATAACTAAATCATAAAATTTATTTTTTATTTTATTATTAATATCTTCGTTTATAAAATTACTTGTGCTAATAATTTCTGTATTAATCTTTTTATTATATAATATATCATATAATACTTGATAACTTAAACTTTCAATCGAATATTGTAAAGAAGTATCAATAAATAATATATTTTTAGGTGTATCTATATTAATTAATTTAAAAATATATTTTACCATAAAATCATTTGATAAATACTTTTTATAATAGTTAATTAACTTATTATTATATGTATTATATAATTCAATCTCATTTAATAATCTATTACTTTTCAAGCTAATTTCTTTTAGTAAATTTTTCGGATGATGTATCATTGTGTATTCTGGGCATAAATCAATACTTTTATATATTGGGATTTTTCCTCTATTTATAGTTTTTAAAATTTCGATAGTATCCCATGCATCAATTGGTGTTATTGATACTAAGTCTCTATCCACATTATTTAATGTTTCTTTTAAATTTGATAAACTAATTGGATAAAATTTAAATTTAGTATAACATTGTTTGGCTAATTTAAATATTGTTTCTTCATAATTATTTTCAATACTCATTTTATAGAATTTAATGTTGTGAAAATTTTAAATAATTTTTTATTCTGAGTATATATTAACTATTTAAATGGATGATTATAAATTTTTAATAAAAACAATTATGAAAGATATTTCTAATAAGGACGACCGTAAATTTATTCTAAAAAATTTACCTGAATTATCAAGTGAATTATATGATTTTTCAAGTTATATTAATAATTTAATTAAACTTAATTATTCAAATGATACAGATGCTATTAAATTATCTAAATTACAAAATATGAAATATAAAGATTATAAATTAAATAAAAATGAAGCCAATAAAATTTTAAAAGTATTAAAACAATTTGGCGGTGAAGGTCAAATTAAAAAAATTATTAATGATACAATAGTTCCGGAATTTCCTAATATTGATAAACAAGTTTTAAATCAATTATCTATCGAACCCTTACCTAAATCTACTTTTCAACCATCAGCCCCATTAATGATTAATGAATCGCCACCACCCCCATATGAAACAATTTATAATAATTCTGCAGATTATACTAATGATGATACTATTGATTTTTTAAGAGATATGGCTCATAATGGTATTAATTTAGATGATAGTGGAATAAAAAATATTGAAAAATATGATGATGATACTGAAGATTTAATTGAACCAGGTTCTATCACGGAAAGTTTAGAAACTGATAATGGTAATTTTAAATATATAGATACTGAAATTGATAATAGAAGTGATGAAGAAAAAGAATATGATAATTTACCAGATGGTAATTATACTGAACCGAATCCAGATAATTCACAAGAAACTACTGATATTGTTGAACCAAATAAATGTAGAAATAGAGGTTTTTTTGAATGTCTTATAAACGATAACTTAATGCAAGATTATCATAAAAGATTAGATTGGATTTATATAATTTTATTTGTATTAGCTTCTGTTCCTTTTATAGGTTTATTACCTAATGTTATTATTATTTTTAGAGCACTTAGAGATGGTAGAACATTTTTAGCTATTATTACTTCATTAACTACCGCATTATCTCTTTTAGAAGGACATATTATTGATTTAGGTTTGGCTTTTAAAATAATTTATTTCTTAGATGTATTTACAGTTATTAAATATGCTAAAGAATATGCACCAAGTTATTTAAATTTTGATGAACCTGAAAATAAAGGTATTATTGCGTCTTTACTTGAAAAATATGGAAAAATGTTATCCGGGTTTATTTTATTTTCTTTATTAACTGCAACCGAATTTGCTAAAAGTATTTCAAAATCATATAAAGATGATACTGTAAATGAAACCAATAATATGAATCAATATACCAATACTGAATCGAATGATATACAACAAAATACTAATACTGATTTAACTGAAAATCAATCCAATAATGATAAAAATAATACTAATGATACTAATGATACTAATGATACTGAATTAATTGAAAATGATTCTAATAATACTGAAAATAATAAATTAAAAAAATCTAGTTCTTTAAATCGTCCATTAACTGCAGAAGAATATAAAAATAAAAGCGAAGAATTATTTGAAGAATTAGAAACAAATAATATTAATCATAATAAAGCGAATGAAATAGAAAAAAAGAAACAAGAAGATAGTATGAATAAAAAGAAACAAGAAAAAGAAAAAAAGAAACAAAATAAAAAAATATAAGATATTAATCATCATTTAAATTTATTTCACCGTATTCATCAATATGACCAACTTCAATAAATTTTAAATTATATATAATACCCTTATCATAATCAAAATAGTAATTTTTATCACCTATTTTATCCATTTCTAGATTATCTTTATCAATATCATCAATATCATTATTAATATTTGTTTCATTTATTTCTTCATCACAATCATCAACATCATCATTTATATTCACTAGATTAGTATTTTTGATACGTAATTGTGGTAATTTGTTAATCAAATTATAATTAATAGTCTTATTGTGTAATGATAAATTAACTAAAAATTCATTCTTAATATTTAAATCATAAGTTAATTCAGCTGTATTTAATAAATCATTATTATTACTAATAATTTTATTATTTTTTAATATTGGCTTTTTAATTTGTTTTTTAACTTTAATAATTGGGGGATTTACATTATTTTCTGAATTATTATTCATATTTAAATTTTCGGTTGATTTAAAATTATTATAATCATTATTTAAATTTAATGATGATGTAAATTGTTCTGTTAATTTTTGTTCAACATCTTTTGTATTTTTTCTAATTATAATTTTTTTTTTAATTGTTTTAGGTTGTGATTCAATGACTAAATCTAACATATTTTAAAATTATAATTATTATTATCTTTAAAATAAAATATAATAATACTTAATTAATCAAATTTTTTATTGGTTTGCTCCAAGCTATTTTACTGGATTCTCTAACTCGTAATTTTAATTTTAATTCATTATTGTCTATTTTGCAACCTTTTTCATTCATATAATTATATACTGCAATTGCAGTCTCATCACTTTCATACCATATAAAATAGGTATTATCTGATGCTTGCATCATCATATTTATAGGTCCAGCTGATTTAAAAAATTCATGTAAAATATAACTATTTATTGGTGTAAAACTAAGTTTATTTTCAGTAATACCGATACCTGGAATTGGATTAACATCTAGCATAAATAAAGGAACATTATGTATTTCTAAATTATGACTACTTGAATCTATACAGTTTTGTATCATCATATTTACATTATTATCAATTAATGCCTTTCTTTCACTAATTGGTAAATGATTCATTAATTTAGTTAAAGTATTTTTAATTTCTTGGTCTTCAGTATTATTTTTTGCACAACGAAAACATGGAATTCCATATTGAAAATTACTTACATAAAAATTAACTAATCTTCGAATATTAGTTAAATATTCCATATCTCTTTTATTTGAAGTATGATATTGAGTATTTTTATAAACTATCATTAATTCATTAAATGATGTATTTGATACTGTATTATTTATTTTTAATAATACAGAGTTTTTATTATCATTTATTGACTCTTTTATAACAGTTTCATTTAAAACTGGAAATTCTATACTAGAATTAATATTAATATTTTCAGCATTTGCCGAATTTATAATATTTTTATTTCTATTACGATTACGATGTTTTCCTGGCATTTTTTTTAAAATTTAAAATAAAAAATATGTTAAATTATCAAATTTTTATAATTTTAAATATTGTATTAAATCAATTTCATTAATTTTAATATTTTCTAATTTTGGATATCCTCTTTTTAGTGTAGCTAAACTATCTTGTTTTATTAATTCTAATTCATAATAATTATATTTAATTTTTGATATACATTTTTTATTTTTTATATTATTTATTAATCCTTTATAATTATTAATACTTTTATCATCTAATTCAATTTCAATTAATTCATGTTTAATTATTTTAAATACAGAATTTCGATGTATTAATATTTCATATTGTGTATCTGAATCTCTAAATACATTATTTTCAAAAGTATCAATATACGGGACTGGGATACATTTAAACTTTCCAGGTATTTTTATTTTATATAAAGCGTATGGTTTTCTTTTAAAATACTTCAGAAAAAATTCATATGCACTTCTTAATATTGGTGTAGTAGAAAGATAATGTTCATTTTTATAATAAAATTCATTATTAATACATTTCAATTCAGACGCAATATCTAATCCACCTCTATAAACATAGATATCTTCATTTCTAGATGGAGACTCTGATATTATTTTATCCATTTTTTTTATTAAGTTAACTCCTAGTTTATATTTACTACTTAATTTTGGATAATTATTAATATTTTTATTTAAATATTCTAATAATTCTTTTTCCATTTCATAAGATATATAACTTTGGTTTTTTGCTTGTTTTTTCGTTTTATTAAATAATTTAGTTATACCATAATCATTAACTATTTCTAATATTTCTTTTAAATCTATATAGATATATTTTAAAAGTATATCATTCTGGTATAATGATTCATCTGTAGAAGAACCAGCTTTATAAGTTTCAATTGCATTACGTGCATCACTATCTTTTAAAATAAAATTATTAAAATAATCAATGTAATAAGATATATATTTCTTATAAAAATTTAAATTACCTTTACTATCTTTACTAATATCAAGACTCATATATATATATATTATAATTTTAATTTTTCTAATTCAATAGATATATTATCTTCATTATTGATAATTTTTTTACATTTGGAATATAATTGATAATTCTCAGTCCAAAAACCGGAATCATTTCTAACTAATTTTTCTTTCATATATTTATTAACAATTAGATAATTAAATATTCTATCAAATAGTAAATTATCGTTATTAAAATTTGTTTTATATATTTCAAATGATTCATGTTTCAATAATCTATTTTTAATTTGTTGTTTTGTTAATGCACCACTCATAATTGAATCAATTATAACATTTACCATCTTTGTTATATCTATATTATTTGAGATAGTGATTGTGTTATTATTTTTTTTACAATTATCACATGAAATACAATTATTAATATTGCGTAATTCACCTAGATAATTACAAATTAGTTTATGACGACAATCTACCATATTTTCGGCATATTTAACAACAGTGCTTAATTTATCAACTTGGTGATTAGTATATTGCTTATTCTTAGACATAAAATTACCTTTTAACATTTTTTCAGCAATTATTTTATCTTGTAAAGAATAATATAATATACAGTCTGAATCTAAACCATCACGACCTGCTCTACCAATTTCTTGATAATAATTTTCTAAGGAAGATGGCATATTAAAATGTATTACAAATCGAACATCTGGTTTATCAATACCCATACCAAAAGCAATAGTTGCAACTATTATAGGAATAATGCCGACTTTCCATTGATTCTGAATTAATTTACGTGATTTTGTATTTAATCCTGCATGATAAGCCTCTGCATTAATACCATTTGATTTTAAATCAGTAGCTATTTTTTCACACGATTTACGTGAAATACAATAAATAATACCACTTTGATTAATGTAATCATTTGTAATTTTATTTACTACAGTATTAAATGTTGTTTTATCTCTTTTAAATACTGATATTTTCAAATTTTGACGATAATATGATTTCGTATATTTCTTTGCATTTTGAATATTTAATAAATATGTTAAATCCTGTTGAACTTGATTAGTTGCACTAGCAGTAAGTGCCATAATAGGCGTATTTTCATATTTTCTTTTTAATACACTTAATTTACGATATGAATATCTGAAATCATTACCCCATAAACTTATACAATGTGCTTCATCAATAACAAATCTAGTAAGACGACCATTTTTGTATAAATAGTCTAATGTTTCAATAAATTCTTCATTTTTATCGATTGTTTCGGGTGTAGTATATAATAACCGATAATCAGTTTCATTATTTATTATTTCATCTAATATTGCATGTTTCTCAATCATACTTATATCTGAATATAATCCAACTGATTTTACTTTTTGGGTATTATTATCTAATTCCGATTCAT
>VFQS010003733.1_pt1 | contig 11489 bp, 9 predicted proteins | sample 3512361 | NCBI WGS metagenome assembly VFQS01 (sample SAMN10412375, study PRJNA504923) | tailings metagenome | isolation source: Relicate 1 Philex TSF3 active mining | place: Philippines | reverse complement strand
ATAAAATTGATGCATTGGATGCGTGGGAATTAGATGCGAAATTAGAGCGTGCAATGGATGCTTTACGTTGTCCACCTGATGATCAATTGATTGAAACATTATCAGGAGGAGAGAAAAGAAGAGTTGCGCTTTGTCGTTTATTATTACAAACACCAGATGTATTATTGTTAGATGAGCCTACCAACCACTTGGATGCAGAATCAATTGATTGGTTAGAGCAACACTTACAACAATATAAAGGAACAGTAATTGCAGTTACCCACGACCGTTATTTCTTGGATAACGTTGCTGGATGGATTTTAGAATTAGATAGAGGAGAAGGTATTCCGTGGAAAGGAAATTATAGTTCATGGTTAGAGCAAAAAGGTAAACGTTTAAAAGAAGAAGAGAAACAAGCTTCTAAACGTCAGAAAATGTTAGAGCGTGAGTTGGAATGGGTGAGAATGAATCCAAAAGCGCGTCAAGCTAAAAACAAAGCGCGTTTATCCAACTATGATAAATTATTATCGGAGGACGTAAAACAAAGAGAAGATATATTAGAGATTCCAATTCCAAACGGACCACGTTTAGGTACGAATGTTATTGATGCGAATCATGTTGCTAAATCGTTTGGGGACAAATTATTGTATGATGATTTGAACTTTAAATTACCACCTGCTGGTATCGTTGGAGTTATCGGACCAAATGGTGCGGGTAAAACGACGATTTTCAAAATGATTATGCAGGAATTAATGCCTGATTCAGGAGAATTTACCGTTGGTGATACTGTTAAAATTGGCTATGTAGATCAAACACATAAAGATATTCATCCAGATAAATCTGTTTTTGAAGTAGTTTCTGACGGAATGGAATTTATCGAAATTGGTAATCAAAAAATAAATGCGAGAGCGTATTTGTCTAAATTCAATTTTGCAGGTTCAGATCAAAATAAAAAAGTTGGTGTGTTGTCGGGTGGTGAACGTAATCGTTTACATTTAGCCATGACATTGAAAACAGAGGCGAACGTATTGTTACTGGATGAGCCTACGAATGATATCGACGTGAACACTTTACGTGCATTAGAGGAAGGTATTTTAAACTTTGCTGGTTGTGCGGTGGTGATTTCTCACGACAGATGGTTCCTAGATCGTATTTGTACACACATTCTTGCATTTGAAGGTGATTCTCAAGTGTATTGGTTTGAAGGTACATACTCTGATTACGAAGAGAATAAGAAAAAACGTTTAGGTGACGAGGGACCAAAACGTATTAAATATAGAAAGTTGGTGAAGTAGTTAGATTGTAAAATTGCAGATTACAGATTACAGATTACAGATTGCAGATTGCAGATTGCAGATTGCAGATTGAAAAACACCTTTTTTAATTACACTTAATGTCTCAAGAGCAGAAAAACAACCCGTTACACGGGGTGAAGTTAGAGCAAATATTGAATGAGTTGGTTGAACACCTTGGGTGGGAACATTTGGGGTATTTGATTAATATTCGATGCTTTAACTATGATCCGAGCATTAAGTCGAGTTTGCATTTTTTAAGAAGAACACCATGGGCGAGGAAAGAAGTGGAGGAGTTGTACTTGGAAAGAATTGCTAGAAAAAATGATTAATTTTTAATGTTTAATGATAAATGGTGATAGATTAAATGTTCTTTTTGATTAATTTAAATAGGAAAATGCTATTTATGAAAGAAAATTTAATCAAAAGGAAATCATTTGAATTTGCTGTTTTATCTATTAGAACGTATAAAAAATTAATTGAACAGAAAGAATTTGTTGTTTCAAAACAATTTGTTCGAAGTGCAACAAGTATAGGTGCCAATGTTCAAGAAGCAGATGCAGGTATCTCAAAAAAAGATTTTGTAGCAAAGATGAGTATAGCCTCAAAAGAAGCGAGAGAAACACTTTATTGGATACAACTTTTAAAAGAAACTGAATTAGTTAATTTTAACTTTGATGAATTAAAACAAAAATGTGAGGAAATAGTAAGAATTTTAACTTCTATCGTAAAAACCTCGCAACTAAACATTAAGCATTAAACATTAATCATTAGAAAATATGTCAATAAGAAATTTAGAGCCAAAAGCATTGTGGAACCATTTTGCAGATTTGAATGCAGTTCCAAGACCTTCGAAAAAAGAAGAAAGAGTAGTTGAGTTTATGATGAATTTTGGTAAATCATTAGGATTAGAAACGATTAAGGATTCTATTGATAATGTAATCATCAAAAAGCCGGCTACTCCCGGAATGGAAAATCGTAAAACGGTTGTGTTGCAATCGCATTTGGATATGGTTCACCAAAAAAATGGGGATAAAGTATTTGATTTTGATACGGAAGGAATTGAAATGTTGATCGAAGGTGACTGGGTAACAGCAAATGGCACTACATTAGGAGCAGATAATGGTATTGGTGTAGCAACTATTATGGCTTTATTGGCTTCTGATACTATTCCTCACCCTGCTTTGGAGGCTTTGTTTACAATCGACGAAGAAACAGGTATGACAGGTGCTATTCACGTGGATCCGAAAAATATTTCTGGTACGATTTTATTGAATTTAGATACTGAAGATGATGATGAGTTATCTATTGGTTGTGCAGGTGGTATAGATACAAATACAACCTATGCTTACCAACAAGAAGCGTTTGACAAGGAAAATACAACAACATTAGATATTGCTATCCGTGGTTTGTTGGGTGGACACAGTGGGATGGATATTCATAGAGGTAGAGGAAATGCGAATAAATTAATGACTCGCATAGTTCGTCATTTGTTAGATAATCAATCAGTTCGTTTGGCCTCTTTTGATGGTGGAAGTTTGAGAAATGCAATTCCAAGAGAGGCGAAAGCAACGGTTGTTGTTTTATCTTCGGATGCTGTTTCTGTTGAAAATCAGGTAAAACAAATTGTCGAAGATATTAAAACAGAATTCAAAACGATAGAACCTGCTTTAGTTATTGAATTTTCAAAAGGAAATTTTGAAGGAAAAGTGGCTACAGAACAAGAAACTATCAAAATTGTAAATGCTTTATTTGCAGTTGTGAATGGTGTTTATAGAATGAGCCCAGATATCGAAGGATTGGTAGAAGCTTCTTCAAGTTTAGCAAGAGTAATTGTTAATGAAGGACAATTTACTACCCAATCTTTACAGAGAAGTAGCGTGGAGAGTTCTAAAAAAGATGTTGCGAATATGGTGAAAGCCGCATTTGAAAGCATCGGTTGTGAAGTAGTACAAGGTGGAGATTATCCAGGTTGGTCACCAAATGCTAATTCTCCGATATTAACTATTATGAAAGATTTATATGTTCAACGTTATAATGAGGAACCAAAAATAAAAGCTTGTCACGCTGGTTTGGAGTGTGGTATTTTAGGAAAACATTTCCCAGGAATGGATATGATTTCTTTTGGGCCGAATATTCGCGCAGCACATTCACCGGATGAAAAAGTACAAATTTCATCTGTTCAAAAATATTGGGATTATTTATTGGAAACTTTGAAACAAATTCCGTTAAATTAAAATCTAAAATCCTAACTTTAAGCACCTGTTTACGCGGGTGCTTTTTTATTTTATGGAAATTATAAAATCATTTAAAACAACGAATTGGTCAGGAGGTAAAACGACAGAAATGTTTATTTATCCATCAACTAGCAGTTATGCGGATCGTAATTTTGATTTTAGAATCAGTTCGGCAACGGTTGAGGTAGAAGAGAGTGATTTTACTGATTTAACTGGATTTCATCGTTTACTGACGATTATTGAAGGATGTTTGGAATTAAACGTAAATGATAAACCATCAACTAGATTAGAACAAGATACGCCTTTCTGGTTTTCAGGAAGTGATAAAGTAAGTAGTCGTGGAATTGTACGTGATTTTAATGTCATTTATTCCTCTAAATATAATGTCAATTGGTCAATCCTTACTTCTTCAGAAGATAGAAAAATTAGTCTAAAACAAAGTGAATTTGTCTTTTATTATTTAGTGCAAGGTGAGGTAGAATTAAATCATCATTTGCTTAAAGAAAATGAGTTGGTGATATTGAATTCAAATGATAATTTAGAGTTTCATACATTAATTGCTTCTCAAAATGAATTCAGAATTTATGAGATTTTAATTCAATTAAATAGTTAGTTTTAGTTCTATTTGATTATTTTTAATAGTTTGTTTAATATATAGTTGAAATATTTTGTTTAAAGTGAATATATATATAAAATTTATCTTTTTTTTAATTTTTTCATCTCTTGTTTTTTCGTGTGCAACACGTGGAAAGTATGAAAGTGCCGATGTAGAAATTGATCAAGGGTTTAATAAACCTGGATTGGTAAAATTTTCTGTTGACTTAGTAAAACCGAGTGGAAGAAGAAAGCATATTTCAGCAGGAAGTAATCCAATAAAATGGTCAAGATTACAGTTTTCAGGTAAGAATGTATTAAGTTGTGACAAAGGATTTCTTTATTACGGAATGAATGGTTTGAATAAAGATAATCACATAATTAAGGTTAATTTGAATTCAGAAAAATATGGTTTTCAGAAATCGTTTACGTTAAATGTTCCTTATGTTAAAGGGATTGTTGTTAAAACTAAAAAGATTGAATTGAATTTAAAAAATGATTTTGATTACGATTTGATATTAAATACCGACCAACGAATGCCAGAAAACGCACATCATTTTTCATTGGATAGTGTTGATTTAAAGTCGAATGTTGATATGAAATTTGAGAATGGAAATATCGTATTAAATAGCGATGTACCGTTGATAGATGTTAAGCCGAGTTTGATTTTATTAACTAAAAATAAAAAAGATACTCTTTGGAAATCGGAATTAGAAATTGTTTATCCAACTCAAAAATCCTATAATTATTCAGGTAATTCAGGAAGTTCGGGTCGTTCGGGATCAAACGCAGTAAATGCTTCTCAAAGTGGAGATAATGGAGCGAATGGAGCGAATGGAGAAAATGCAAAAGATGTATATGTGTATGCACAGTTGTATTCTAAAAATAATCAAGATTTTATCATTTTAACTATAGAGAGTAATGGGTATAGAGAAGTGAGTTTTTTACCAAGAAATGTAGCAAGAGTATCGATCTATGCTCAAGGAGGAAATGGTGGAAACGGAGGGAAAGGTGGTGATGGGAAAGATGCTGCATATCCAGTAACTACTACTACGAAAGATGGTAAAACAACAACTACGCAACCGTCTGTTTATGGAGGGAATGCCGGAAATGGTGGAGATGGAGGTCACGGTGGTAGAGGAGGAAGTGTGTATATCTATATGGATGAAAAATTAATTGATTTTAGAAATAATATTCATATTGAGAATAGAGGAGGGACTTCTGGAGTGGGAGGGACTGCAGGTACTTCAGGTCGTGGAATGAATGGTAATGGTAAATTAGGAGGTGTTTTTAATTCAAATAATGGAAAAACAGGAACTTCTGGAAGAAATGGTCAAACAGGTCAAGATGGAAAAGTGGAAGGTCCGATTTTATTAAGTGGAGAGGAGTTGGTGAAGAGATTTTCATTTTTAAAACGATTATAATGTCAAAAGAGAGAATAATTAAGGCATTTTCTGCTTTAGGAAAAGTAATGTTGTCTGTTGGTAATCAACAAGATTGGAGTGGATATGAATTAGGGGTGACTGAAGATGAATATACAGCGTTACAAGCCAATGTTCGCAGGCAATTTCAGTGGAACGGATGGTTTGCAGAAGAGGCAGTTTTACACGTTTTTAAAGTGTGGGGCGAACAGTTACAAGAAGAAATTTTGAATGATTTTATTTCAAACTATACTGTTTCTCAAGCGCCTAAAAAAGTAGGGGTGATAATGGCTGGGAATCTACCATTGGTTGGGTTTCACGATTTTTTATGTGTTTTGTTGTCAGGTAATTCTATTGTTATTAAATTGAGTTCGGACGATAAGACATTATTACCAATGCTAATACAAATACTTTTCAAGTTTGATCCAGATTTAAAAGATAAAATTTCCATTCCTGATGGTAAATTAGGTGAAATAGATGCGATTATTGCAACTGGTAGTGGGAATTCGATGCGTTATTTTGAGAGTTATTTTGGCCATTTGCCTCATATCTTCAGAAAAAACAGAACTTCTGTTGCGATTTTGTCTGGGAATGAGACTGCAGAAGAATTAAAAGGGTTAGGTTCTGATATTTTTACCCATTATGGTTTAGGGTGTAGAAACGTTTCTAAATTATTGATTCCGAAATATTTTGAATTAAATCGTTTTTTTGAGGCTATCCTTGATTTTGGTCCAATTATCAACCATCATAAATACGCGAATAACTACGATTATAACCGTGCAATTTATTTGATGAATTTGGAAGAAATTTTAGATAATGGCTTTTTATTGTTGAAAGAAAGTGATGAATTATTCTCGCCTTTGGCAATGTTATATTACCAGCGCTACGAGAATCAAAATGAAATAGATTCGTTTTTACAAAAGCATATTGATGATATTCAAGTGATTGTTGGTGAAGGGTATGAAAAAATTGGCCAAGCACAATGTCCTTTATTGACAGATTATGCGGATGGTGTAGACACGATGCAATGGTTGGTTAATTTGTGAGTAAAATATTCGTTTAGTCAAAACAAACTTTCTCTTAAATGCTTAATTTAGCGGAGCATTTTGAATTTGTAAAGCAATGAAAGTATCTTACAATTGGTTGAAAGATTATGTTAAAACAAGTTTATCCCCAGAGGAATTAAGTAAAGTTTTGACAGATACAGGGTTAGAGGTTGATGGGATAGAGAAAATCGAAAACATTAAAGGAGGTTTAGAAGGCGTTTTTGTAGGAGAAGTACTTTCTTGTGAAAAACACCCAGATGCAGATAAGTTAAAAGTAACTACGGTAACTGTTGGAGGTGAACCGTTACAAATTGTGTGTGGTGCACCAAATGTAGCTGTAGGTCAAAAAGTAATCTGTGCTACAGTTGGTTCTGTGTTATATCCAAATCCGGATGAGCCTTTCAAAATCAAGGCTTCAAAAATCAGAGGAGTAGAATCATTAGGGATGTTATGTGCTGAAGATGAGTTAGGAATGGGAACTTCTCACGATGGTATTATCGTATTAGAGAAAGAGGCAAAAGTAGGTACACCAGCTGCTGTTTTCTTTGAATTAGAAGAAGATTATCAAATAGAAATTGGTTTAACACCAAACCGTGCAGATGCGATGGGGCACATTGGTGTTGCAAGAGATATTATTGCTCATCAAAATGTGCATCAAAACGCACAACTTTCATTAAATTTTCCAGAAGCTGAAGAAATTGTTGCAACAAATCAGGATGTGAAGGTTTCTGTTTCTGTGGAAGAACCGGAACTTTGTCCTAAATATATTGGGGTTAGTCTTCAGAATGTTGAAGTGAAACCATCACCAAATTGGATGCAAAAAAGATTACGTGCAGTTGGATTATCCCCAATTAATGCTGTGGTGGATTGTACGAATTACGTGATGCGTGAATTAGGAACACCATTACACGCTTTTGATGCTGAGAAATTACGAGGTATAATAGTTGTCAAAAAAGCAGTTGCAGGAGATAAATTTACGACGCTTGATGGAGTAGAAAGAACATTGCACGACGATGATTTAATGATTACAAACGGTTCTAAAAATCTTGCTATTGCAGGTGTTTTTGGTGGATTGGAATCAGGTATCAACGATGAAACTAAAAATATCTTTATCGAGTCTGCTTATTTCAATCCTGTTTCTGTTCGTAAAACAGCTAAACGTCACGCATTAAACACAGATGCAAGCTTTAGGTATGAAAGAGGAGTTGATCCAACAATGACTGAATATGCCTTAAAAAGAGTAGTTTCTTTAATTCAAACGATTTGTGGAGGAACTGTTTCTATGGATGTTGCTTCTGTTGTAAGTTATCAATTTGAAAACAGATCGGTTGAATTTGATGTAAATCGTTGTAATCAAATTATTGGGTTGGAAATTCCAACCGAAAAAGTTAAAGAGATTTTATCAAATTTAGATATTCAAATACTTGAGGAAAATGGAACGCAATGGAAATTAGCCGTTCCACCTTATAGAGTGGATGTTACAAGAGAAATTGATGTAGTTGAAGAAGTACTTCGTATTTTCGGATTTAACAATGTTCCATTACCTGAAAAACTAAATTCAACAATTACTTTAAGAACAAAACCAGATGCAGATAAAATTCAACGTTCAGTAGCTGAATTTCTAGTAGGGTTGGGGTATAGCGAGATGATGAACAATTCTTTAACATCTTCATCTTACATTCAAAAATTTGGTAACGAGGTGTTTGGCGTTGCGAATAATGTTGAGATGTTAAATCCATTAAGTAATGAGTTGGATGTAATGCGTCAGACATTGATTTTTAGTACACTTGAATCTGTTGCTTATAATCAAAATAGACAAAATTCAGATTTGAAATTATTTGAATTTGGAAAAGTATATCGTAAAGAGGGTGAAAACTATTTAGAAAACAAACGTTTGGTGTTTGGTTTGAGTGGAAGAAGACAAGCAGAGCAATGGAATAGCGTGAATGAAAAGGTTTCTTTTTATTCAATTAAAGGATTGGTAACCGCCTTATTTACACGATTAGGATTAGATGGTTTTTTAACTGAAAACTCTTTAGAAAATAGCTTGTTAGAAGATGGGGTTTCTTTATTTATTTTGAAAAAGAAAGTAGGAGAAATGGGTTGGGTTTCTGATACAATGAAAAAACACTTTGGAATCAAACAACCAGTTTTTATTGCTGATTTAGATTGGGATACGATACTAGACCAATTGAAATTAGTGAAAGTATTATATAAAGAATTACCAAAAACGTTTGAGGTTAGAAGAGATTTCTCTTTATTATTAGACGAACAAGTTCGTTTTTCAGAAATTGAAAAATTAGCTTTGGGAGTAGATAAAAAAATCTTGAAAAAAATCGGACTTTTTGATGTGTATGAGGGTAAAAATCTAGATGAGGGTAAGAAATCATATGCGGTTTCTTTTCATTTTCAAGATGCTGAGAAAACATTGAAAGATGAGCAAGTTGACGGAATTATGACTAAAATTCGTCAAGAATTAGAGAGTAAATTAAACGCACAATTAAGGTAGCCATTAGAACTTGCGACTATGGAGAAACAAGTGATATTAAACGAAAAGCAATTTGAGTTAACCTTAAATAGACTTTGTTATCAATTAATTGAAAATCATAATGGTTTTGAAGATACAGTTTTGATTGGTTTACAGCCAAGGGGAATTCACGTATTGAACCGTTTGAGAATTAAATTAGAAGAGATATTAGGTCATAAGGTAGTTTGTGGTCAATTAGATATCACTTTTTACCGTGATGATTTTAGACGTAGGGAAAAACCGATCATTCCAAGTGTTACGAATATTGATTTCATCGTTGAAAATAAGCGTGTTGTTTTAATTGATGACGTTTTGTATACAGGTAGAACAATCCGTTCTGGAATTGATGCGTTGATGGCTTATGGTCGTCCGGCTAGTGTAGAGTTATTGGCTCTGGTAGATCGTAGATTTAGACGTCAATTGCCAATTCAAGCAGATTATGTTGGAAAAACGATAGATACATTAGCAACTGAGCGTGTGAACGTTGAGTGGAATGAAATAGAAGGCGAGGATAAAGTAGTATTATTTACACAAGATAAATAAGCAATGGAGAATTTAAGTGTAGAGCATTTAATCGGAATTAAAGATTTGACTGAAAACGATATTCAGTTAATTTTCAAAACAGCAGATAGTTTCAAAGAGATTATCAATCGTCCAATTAAAAAAGTACCTTCTCTTAGAGATATTACGATTGCGAATTTATTTTTTGAAAACTCTACTAGAACACGTTTATCTTTTGAATTAGCACAAAAAAGACTTTCAGCAGATGTAATTAACTTTAGTGCTTCTTCAAGTTCTGTAAAAAAAGGGGAAACATTAATTGATACGGTAAACAATATTTTGTCCATGAAAGTGGATATGGTGGTAATGCGCCATCCAAATCCTGGAGCAGCGAAGTTTTTATCTACAAAAGTTAAGGCGAAAATCATCAACGCTGGTGATGGAACTCACGAACATCCTACACAAGCCTTATTAGATGCGTTTTCAATCAGAGAACGATTAGGGGATGTTGCTGGAAAAAAGGTAGTTATAGTTGGTGATATATTGCATTCTCGTGTAGCATTATCAAATATTTATTGTCTTCAAAAATTAGGGGCAGAAGTGATGGTTTGTGGTCCTACTACTCTAATACCGAAGTATATCCACGAATTAGGAGTAAAAGTAGAACACAATTTAAGAAATGCATTAAATTGGTGTGATGTTGCGAATATGCTACGAATTCAGTTAGAAAGACAAGATATCAAATACTTCCCTTCTTTGAGAGAATATTCAATGCAATTTGGATTAAATAAAGAAATATTGGATTCATTAGATAAAGAGATTGTTGTGATGCATCCTGGGCCGATAAATAGAGGTGTGGAAATTACTTCTGATGTTGCTGATAGTAAACAATCTATTATTTTAGATCAGGTTGAAAATGGGGTTGCTGTTCGTATGGCTGCTACTTATTTACTCGCATCAAAGATTGAAAGATAGACACTTTTAGTTGTATTTGCTCTTTATTTGACTAATTGTAGTATATTTGAATAGAAATTTGATCCATGAGTTTTTTAGTTGAAGAATTTGATAAGTATGTTGTGATTACATCTAATGTTGAAAAACTAGATGCATCAAACGCATCTTTATTAAAAGATGAATTAACTAATTTGAATAAAAAAGGAGTTAATACACTTATTATCAATTTGACTGCTTCAAAATACTGCGATTCTTCTGGCCTAAGTGCTATTTTAGTTGCAAATCGTATTTGTAAGGATACCAATGGTAAATTTGTTCTAGTGGGTTTACAAGCAAGTGTCCAAAAACTAATTTCTATTTCTCAATTAGATAAGGTGTTAACCATTACTTCGACAATTTCAGAGGCTGTTGAAGTATTGAGTGCATAATTAATGTCATTTTCAGTTACAATTTTAGGTTCCGGAGCTGCTTTACCTACAGCCCAACGAAATCCAACTTCTCAATACATAGAATGTAACAATCGTCATATTTTGATTGATTGTGGAGAGGGTACACAAATGCAGATTCGTAAAGCAGGTGTAAAACTTCAGAAAATCACCCATATCTTAATTTCACATTTACACGGAGATCATTTCTTTGGCTTAGTTGGTTTGTTGAGCACGATGCATTTACTTGGAAGGGATCAAGGGTTAACTATTTATGGTCCAGAAGGATTGGAACAAATTATTCGTTTGCAATTAGAAGTTGGAGGAAGTAAATTAGATTTTTCGTTAGATTTCATTCCCCTTTTTGGAAATGAAAATAAATTATTGTTTGAGGATAAAATGATTGAAATTCATACTTTTCCACTTAAACATAAAATTCCAACGAATGGCTTTTTAATCAAGGAAAAGCAAAAAGAGAGAAGTATCATTGGAGAGGAATTTAAAGCTTCAGGA
>VFQS010003732.1_pt1 | contig 11489 bp, 8 predicted proteins | sample 3512361 | NCBI WGS metagenome assembly VFQS01 (sample SAMN10412375, study PRJNA504923) | tailings metagenome | isolation source: Relicate 1 Philex TSF3 active mining | place: Philippines | reverse complement strand
TAGCCTTGCGGTTTCTGAAAATATCATCGGTGTTTTGATTCGCCATTTGGCGATTGCCCATGAAGGCCGCCGAATAATTTTTTAAGACCAAGGCCCGGTTTTCCTCGATCATGGCGCGCTCGCGGTAGGCCTGCGCCTTGTTCCACATAACCGTGGACTCCAAGGCGTATAGCTTGGCACGGTTGGCATTGATATTGGCACGATTGTCTTCAACTTGACTCATAAATACTCCTCTGTCTGCGGCGATTAAACGATTTTTGATAAAAGTTAGACATCATTCCGAGGGGGGAGACAACCGGCTAAAGACAATTATTTTTGACAAAACCATCTCTGTCTGCCCACCGCTTTTGGCATGATCAGCAGAGTCTATATGGTTTTTATGTCGGTACAAAGTCTTTTGTGGCAAACATTCTTGTCAGCAAAGCATTATTTTCGTCGCGATCTTGTTTGCTAGAAATTTTTTTAGTCATGGCGCTGGCTATTCGCCAAAGCACACCAATTGCTGGCTTTGCTGTCTAGGCCTACGATGAGCTCAACACAAGCAAGAGTGGCGCAACACATGCGGGAGTGGCTCAACACAACCGAGAGTGGCGCAACAAGATCCCGAGGCGAGCTACAATCCTGTTTTGCCCGCGTTGATAAAGGATGACCTATGGGCCTATTTGGAAAAAAAGAGCCGGCAGCACCACCACCTGACCCTAACCTTGTTCGTGTTCGTCCTGAGCTTACATGCTGCGCTACCTGCTTATGGTGGATGGGCAAGCGGAATTATGTGAAGCAAACCGAGCAATTGACCGAAACGAAAAAGGGCAAGACCGACATTTTTATTCGCGTCAATAAAACCGAAACGGGCCAATGCGGCAACGTGAAAATGGACCAGCAGTATGGCACCGCCTACCCTCCTGCGTATCACTGCAGTGGCTACCAGAGTTGGTTCGTGAATGGTCTCCCCAACCAACGCTAAGACGTCTTTCCTGAAGCTAGGACTTAAATTCCAGTTTGATACAGGTTCCTTTGAAACCAGGGACAGATTCAAGTGTTAGCTCTGCTTTGATGATGCGGCAGTATTCTGAAACAAGATAAAGGCCCAGCCCTGCGCCAAGGCGCTGGCCTTTAGCAGCCTGACCCTTGAACCAACGCTCGGTCACGCGCTCCCAATCGGATCGATTTATTCCCGATCCATTGTCAAGAACGGACAGGGACACGGAGCCATCCTGATCGGTGTCGATCGCCAAGGTAATGCTTGGTGTTGACCCGTCAAGCGGTTTTCCATACCGGAGACTGTTGTCGATCAGATTGTCGAGGATGCCGTCAATGAGCGATGCTTGCGCAACCACCGAGACAGCTTTTTCGGTACCGCGCACGCCTAAGTCGACAGCGAGCGCATCGGCTCGCCTAAGATGCCTATGGAAAGCTTCGCGAACGCTGAGGTCTAGCCGAATTGTTTGAAGTTGCAAAACCTCTCTGGCTTCTACGACAAGGGCTAAGGCGAGCAATTGATCGATGATATGGCTTGCATATTGCTCCCTTTCAAGAACCGCATTCAATTGTTGCCGCCACACAGTGGCCTGGTCTTGAGCTAAGCCGTACTCTGCCAAGGCTCGAATCCCCGCAAGTGGCGTCCTCAATTCGTGGGCAACGTTGCCGGCAAATTCTCTTTGGCTTTGAACAATCCCGGAAATACGTCGTAGTAAGCTATTTATCGCTTGACCCAGTCGTATAAGCTCTAGCGTCTTGCCGGTTTCGCGAATCGGCTCAAGATCGTGCTCATCCCTATGATTTAAGCTGTGTGCGAGTGAGGCGAGAGGTTGTACATCCTCACGAATGGCTCGGCCCAACCAAAATGCCAAAAGTAAAAGCAAAAGTAGTTGAGGACCTATCGAGTACAGCAATAGCCATCCAAAGAGTTGATCTTGGCTTGTCGTCGTTTGAGCAATGACTACTTTGAAGGGTATTGGGCCGGCCCGTGATATGACCACTGCGCGAAGATGCTGTCCTTGAAGATTGAGTTCTGTGAAGATAGGCGGATGCAAGGCATCCAGATTCGGCAAATAAAGCTTCGAGTGACCTGCGACCAAGCGACCGTCTTGATAAAAAACAGCAAGGTATAGGACTTCATCACGATCAAATAATAATGTCTCAGTCTCATTGGGAGATAAACCTAGGCTCAATTGATTGTTCTCGGTTACTCGCACGTGACTTGCGACAGCGTAGGCATCATCAAGCAAGGCCCGGTCAAAGGCCTTTTGCGTAAAGTAGCGAGACACGCCAGTGATGACGATGGTGCCGGTAAACCACATAATCGCAAGCGGAAAAATCACTCGGCGAATTAGGCGTGCCTGAAGCGATGGTGGGAATGAGCTCAGAGAGAATCCTCTTCGATTCTATAACCTATGCCGCGTAAGGTTCTGATCATTGCCCCCGATCCGACGAGCTTTTTTCTGAGGCGCGAAATGAATGCCTCAAGTGCATTGTCGGTAAGCATATCCGCAAAGTCAGATAATTTATCGGCAAGATCTTTCTTGCTCACTGTCCGGCCCGGAGGTGATAAAAGTTCAGTAAGCACGTCAAACTCGCGGGCAGGCAAAAGCAATTCGATTTGATTCACATAAATACGTCGTTGGCCTCGATCAAACAAAAGCTTACCGACTGTTATAAGGTCAATAGATCCTTGGCGTCGTCGGACAAGTGCCCGCAGACGCGCTGCCAATTCTGCAAGTTCGAATGGTTTTCCAAGGTAGTCATCCGCACCAGCATCAAGCCCGGCAATTCGCTCGTCAGTACGATTTCTTGCGGTCAGTATAAGCACTGGCGTGGAGTCCCCCAGCTTGCGCTGACTGCGCAAGAGATCAATGCCGCTACCCCGCTTACCTTCAGCATCAAGCGGTAGATTTAAGTCTAGAACCACAGCATCAAAGCGATTAGCACTCCAAAAATGCCTGGCCAGTGCAAGATCGCTCGCGCAGTCAAGGCGCATTCCTGAATCGCTAAGACTACGTCGAACGATATCTAGCAAAACAGCGTCATCTTCGACAAGCAAAATTCTCATGGCTGGATTATGGTCGGACAGATCAGGGCGTCAGGCTTCGGTCAGGTTGGGCTCGCTATAACGCTAGTCATGAGCATACGACGAAATATCGATATCCGCCCCATAGCTACAGTGATTAAGACGTTATCTTTAATAGCTGGCCTTTGGCTAAGCGTTGCATCTGCAGAAAATGCTCGCGAGCTCAGCTTGCTTCATGCCTTGAAGGCTGCTTCATCGCATGAACGCGTCATTGCAGCACTGAAGAACGCTGATGCCGCCGAAGCAGAGATTCAAATCGCTGATCGGGCACCACCTCCTATTGCAAACGCAAGCCTGTCTTCGATCGACCTTGAGCATGGGATTGGTACGGGTTCATTGAGCACTCAAAAATCAATTGATAAAGGCGTGGGCGTTGATTGGACGTGGGAGCGAGGCGGGAAGCGACGCCTGCGCATCACTGTTGCCAAACATCATGCGACTGCGCTTAGAGCCGAATACTTCGATGCAATCAAAAACCAACAGCTTAGCGTCATTGAGCAATTCTATGAAGCCTTGTCTGCGCAAGAACGCTTGGCTATTTTGTCGACACTTGCCCAGAGCGCAGACCGAATGGCCATTCTTGCAAGAGCGCGATACGCACTCGGTGACCTATCTGCACAAGACTTAGCACGGCTAGAGATTGAAGCACAGCGTGCAACCGCTGAATTCAAACAAGCTCAATGGTTAGTCGATCGTGCAAAGAAGCAACTAAGACTCGCGCTTGGTAGTCGACGCGAAGGCCATAGCTTGGAAGTACCCTCAAACATCGTGCGCACAACCGAGCCATCATGGTCGGTTCAAGTGGAATGGCCAGCACTACGTCCAATGACCGATGTTGATCTGAACAGGCTCGCTTTTGATTGGCCTGCAATTCAAGCCTCATTGGCTCATCTCCAAGCAGCCAGGGCTCAAGTCGACCTCGTCAGCGCGCAGGACTTTAGCGATCCAACCTATGGGATTGGCTTGAATCACTATCCCACGACAAGCAAGGCGCTCTTGGGATTGAGAGCTTCAATGCCGCTGTATGGGAAGCAATACTTTGCTGGCGACAAGCAGCGGGCGAGCGCACTTCTCCAGGCAACCGATCATCAGCATCAAGACTTAATGAGGCGAGTCAATACCGAAATATATATTTTGTATCATCAACGAAACAATGCCTACCATCGTTTGATTCAATACGAAGAAGAGATGCTGCCAAAAAGCCTAAAAGTCTCTCTTCAAGCAGAGCAGGCGTTTGCTCAAGGCGGACAGACATTGACTGATCTACTCGAAGCTCGAAGGACCTATAAGTCAATTCAGCTTGAGGCGCTTCAATGGCGAACTGACTTTGCGAAAGCAGAGCAGTCTTTGAGGCTAATGCTGAATGAGCTTAAACCCTGAATCACTGCCGAGCGAACAGCGCAGCGAACCAGGCATTCACAAGGATCGCAAGTCATTGGATAAAGCATTTACGATGAATATTGGTAAGTTATTTCTTATTACATGGGTGTGTTTTCTTTTCATATCCTGCTCGGAACAAGTCGAGCATTCAAAGGGAATTAAGGGCCCTGTTTATCAAGCGGGAAGTCTGCAGTATCCCGAACAACACCCTCAGCTCAAACTACTCACGCTAAGTGAGGTCAGCGATGCACGCACCGAGAAAATCGAACTGCCTGCTCGGCTTGTCTGGAATGAAGAAAAGACTCAGCGAGTCTATAGCCCATTTTCGGGTCGGGTTATCGATATTCGTGCTGATCTTGGTAAGGCAGTATCCGTTGGCCAGGTACTCGCAAAACTATCGTCACCCGAGTTTGGCGCAGCACAATCAGACGCATTACGAGCCGCTGCCGACCTGAGCCTCGCAAAGCAAACTCACGACAGACAACAAAAGCTTTTTGAAATCGGTGTTGTCGCGAGAAAAGAGCTCGAACAGTCCAGAGCAGAGCTGCAACGAACTGAGGCTGAACATGAGCGCACTCAAAATCGTCTTAAACTTTATGAAAACCCCTCGCACGTTAATCTCGAACTGTCGCTTCGTGCTGCGATTGACGGCGTTGTGGTTGAGCGAAATATCAATCCCAGTCAGGAGTTGCGCCCAGACTCGAATCAATCGCCGATTTTTGTGATCTCAGACCCAACAAGCCTATGGCTGCAAATCGACGCACAAGAACGAGACTTGCTTCATCTGACCCCCGGTGCACCGCTTGAAGTTAAGGTAAGTGCGCTTGGTGAAAGGGTGTATCCGGCTCGACTTGCCGTTGTTGGTGAACAGATTGATCCAATTACAAGAAGCATTAAGTTGCGCGCCATCGTAAGCAATACGGATCGTTCCTTAAAAAGTGAAATGCTTGCGAAGGCCATCTACCAAAAGCAAAGCAAGGGCTTACTTGAAGTCTCGTCGTCCGCGGTCTTTCTCAAGGGCATGCAACATGCAGTCTTCGTGTCGTCAAAGCCAGGCAGCTTTGTGTTGCGTGAGGTTGATGTGGCAGAGCTTGGCCCAGCACGTACGCTGATTCGAAGTGGACTGCAGGTGGGAGAAAAAATTGTCACCCAAAATGCACTGCTTTTGCTCAAGGAAATTAAATTTGCAGAAGATAGTGATAAATCCGCGTCAAACATGGGTAGACCATGAAGCGGTTAGTCAACTATGCGCTTCGCGAGCCGATTTTTGTCGTGTTCGGCATACTATTGTTTATATTCGCTGGAACCATAGCGTTCAAGAATCTGTCTGTGGAAGCGTTCCCGGATGTGACCGACAGTCAGATCACGGTCATCGCACTTTATCCAGGTCGTGCGGCCGAGGAAGTCGAAAAGCAGGTTAGCCTCCAAGTCGAGGTTGCGCTGTCCGGGCTTCCGCATGCGGTGCGAGTTTTCTCGCACACTCAGTTTGGCTTATCGTTTACCGTTATTACTTATGACGACGATGCCGATATTCACACCTCAAGACAGCAGGTGGCAGAGCGCTTGCATGGCTTAGCACTTCCTGATGGAGTTGAACTGCGGATGGCGCCAATAGCGACCCCTGTTGGCGAAATCATGAGATATCGGCTGCGCGGAGACGGCCGAACAACGACCGATTTAAGAACACTTCAAGACTGGACGGTTGAGCGTAGCCTTCGTCAGGTACCGGGTGTTGCTGATGTTGTGTCCATGGGCGGCTTTATCAAGCAGTACGAGGTAAGGCCAGACACTGAGAAACTTCGCGCCCACCGCCTGACATACCAAAATTTACAAGATGCGCTCGCCCGAGGCAACTCCAATGCGGGTGGTAGCTACGTTGCTCAAGGCACGCAACAATATGCGATTCGTGGCATCGGATTGCTTAGTTCAGCCGATGAGATTGGCCAAATTGTTGTAGCGACGCGCTCAGGCGGCACGCCTATTCTGATCCGTGATCTCGCTGAAGTCCATGTAGGCGCCCTACCGAGACTTGGGACGCTGGGCCAGGATTACGACGACGATATCGTTACAGGTATTGTCATCATGCGGCGCGGTGAGAATCCAAGCGTTGTTCTTGCCGCCGTAAAACAAAAGATCACTGAGCTTAATGATCGCGGACTACCCGAGGGCGCCCAGATTCAACCCTACTATGACCGCGCGTGGTTGATGGACAAGACGCTAAAAACAGTTTTTCGTAACTTAGTCGAAGGCGCGCTACTTGTTTCCTTAGTTCTCTATCTTTTTCTATCGAATTTGCGCGCCAGCCTCGCGGTTGTTGTTGTGATACCCCTTGCACTGCTTGCGACCTTTCTTGGGCTCAAGATCATGGGCGTGCCAGCAAATCTTCTAAGCCTTGGAGCGATGGACTTCGGCATCATCGTCGACGGTGCGGTGATTGTGATTGAAAACATTATGCATCGTCTCGCTTTACGCGGCGCCAGCATGACTTCGGAGGAGCGGCGTGAGGCTATTGCTGAGGCAACCCATGAAGTAGGTCGCCCAACACTTTTCTCAATGTTGATCATCATTGCCGCCCACATTCCAATCTTTGCATTACAGAGACACGAAGGGCGGATATTTCAGCCCATGGCCTTGTCAGTGAGCTCCGCATTGATTGGCGCCCTGCTCTTTTCGCTCACCTTGGTCCCCTTACTCGCTTACTGGATGTTGAGGCCCGGCCTTTCTGATGGAGAAAACAACCTTGTCAAACGTTGCAAGTCACTATACAGCCCTGTGCTTGATTGGGCGCTGCAACAGAGAAAGCTGGTTGTAGGGCTCGCGCTTGCGGCCTTTGTAGCCTCGTGCCTCGTTGCTACTCGCTTGGGTAGCGAGTTTTTGCCAGAGCTCAATGAGGGAACCATTTGGGTCAATTTGCGACTCCCTTCAAGTGTCTCAAACCCAGAAGCAACGAGGATTCTTCGGGAAGTGCGAAGTACTTTGCTATCAATACCCGAGGTGCGAACCACCGTGTCGAAGGCAGGACAGCCCGAGGATGGCACTGATCCAAAGACGATCAGCATGGCTGAGGTATTCGTCGACTTGAAGCCACCTGAGAATTGGCGCCCAGGCCTAACACGCGAACAGCTGATTCTTGAGATGGAACAAGCAGTATCTGCGTTACCAGGCATGGAGCCAACTTTTTCAATGCCTATTCGCGATAACGTTCTTGAGTCGATCTCCCAAATCGATGGCCAGATTGTTGTAAAGATTTCAGGCGATGACTTGAAAGTTTTAAAAGGACTCGCTGAGTCTGTTGAGGCGCAAATACGCCAGGTTCGTGGCGTTCAGCGCGCAGAGATTGACAGGCAGGGCGATGTACCTCAACTTTTGATACGAATAAAGCGCGAAGAGGCTGCAAGGTACGGACTAAATGTCGGCGATATCCAAGATGTGATCGAAGCTGCGCTGGCTGGCAAACCCGTCACCCAGCTGTGGGAGGGTGAAAGGCGCTTTGATGTTGTCATTCGCCTACCCTCTCAGCAAAGAAGTCTTGCCGAACTGGCGGCAATTCCCATTCCGAGGCCAGACGGTGGCTACGTTAGCCTGGGACGAGTCAGCGAGATCGAAGAGGTGAGCGGCGCGATGAATATTGCGCGTGAAGCGGGCAGACGCACCATGGCAATTGGCATTTTCATACGAGGACGCGACATGGGCTCAATCGTTGGTGACATGCAAAAGCTTGTGCATGAACACGTCAAACTACCAGCGAATTACCAGATCAGCTGGTCGGGTGAATTTGAAAATCAAGAACGAGCCATGAAACGCCTTGCTTTGGTGGTTCCATTGTCTCTGCTTTTAATTTTCGTTCTATTGTTTGACGCATTTTCGTCACTTAAAAAGGCATTGCTTATTCTGGTCAATGTGCCTCTTGCCCTCATTGGCGGCTTTTTTGCTCTTTGGATCTGCCACATACCCTTATCGGTATCGGCAGCTATTGGATTCATAGCGCTCTCGGGGCAGGCAGTGCTCAATGGCGTTGTCATGTTGTCGGTGTTTCAGCAACTTGAGGAACAAGGCATGGGACCTCTTGAGGCCATACGCTTAGGAGCCATGCAACGCTTGAGGACGGTACTCATGACAGCCATGCTCGCTGCCCTTGGCCTATTACCGATGGCCCTTAGTCGAGATATTGGGTCTGAAACCCAACGCCCACTCGCACTCGTTGTCATTGGAGGCCTCTTTAGCGCGACCCTGTTGACCTTAATCGTCTTGCCGGTCCTCTATGCCTCGTGGTTTGGCAAAAGCAGCCATAAGTAATACCCCTTACTTTTGTTTACTGACAAACTCAACCACATGCTCCAAGATAGGTTTGTTCACTGACGGTGAACTTCCCAATTTATATCTCCCTTCGGGGAGATTTTTTTTGCGTCCGATGCAAACGATGAGACCATCAAAGCTACTTCGTTACAAAGCTTCTCATTATGTTGCCTCTCGACCGATTTAAATCGGCAGCCGATCAACTCAAACGCGGTCATTTGCGTACGCTTACCTATGGGTTTGTATTCACCCTGATTTATGTTTTGGTCGATCGACTGAGCTATATCCACCCGATCGGTGACCTAAACATTACCCCATGGAATCCGCCCGCGGCAATCCAAGTCCTTTTTCTCACAGTGATGGGGCACCGATGGTTTTTCTGGGTCTACCTTAGTCTTTGTGGCAGTGATGTGCTAGTGCGACAGTCCGAGCTTGGGGCGCCCTCAGTCTGGCTCGGAAACCTTTTGCTGGTGGCATGCTACACGCTGATCTCGCTGAGTCTTCGTGCCGCCTATAAGGGCGTACCGCGATTGGGTTCGCGAAAAGCGGTAGCAACACTCTGCCTAATATTGCTTCTGGGTGCGCTTTGTACCGCATTGGCCTATGTGAGTTTGCAAACCCTCCTGGGCCCTTTGCGCCCCGGCGAATATAGCAACGCCCTTTTTCGATTCTTCGTTGGCGATTTGCTTGGGATGCTTGTTTTGCTTCCGCTCGGATTTTTACTGGTTCAGCGGAGTTCTCGGCAACGCATTCTCGAGATGTTTCAAGCGCCAAGCTTCTGGGTGCTGGCACTTTTGCTGAGTCTTTGTCTATCGATTATTTTAACGTTACCGGACGATTTGCGGGTTAGATATTTTTTCCCGCTCTTTTTTGCTATGGGGCTCATGGCCGCTGCCCACTCATTGTCCGGCGCAACCATGACATCGAACCTGCTCCAAATTCCCCTGGTGATCAGTAGTGCACACAGCGGGGCGTCGCCAGAGTTACTACTCGAGCTCCAGATCATGATGCTGACACTCCATCTGACCGGTCTGATCATTGGGACACTTGTTGATGAGCGGGTGCGTACCCAGGAGCGGCTTCAGGACAGCTTACAGCTTGCGGCGGCTGGTGAGCTGGCGGGCTCACTTGCACATGAGTTACATCAGCCACTCAACGCGCTAAATGCTTATGCAGAATCGGCAATGCTTCAAGCTGAGCAAATACGACTTGAAAGGAATAGCAAAGATATGGGGCAAGACCATGGGATGCGCACTGCCAATCAAGAAGTTGATGATCTTCGGGTGATCACAAAGAGCATCGAATTAGAGCGGACCCTTGGCCTGATTGCTGACGAGACCCAGCGGGCATCAGGTATAGTTCGCAGTCTTAGAACGTTCTTTACCTCAGGTGCAGCCTCAATTCAAGCTGTCGATCCACAACAACTTTGCCTCGATAGCCTCAGGCGCCTCGAGCCGAGTGCCCAGGCCAAAGGCGTAATGCTTCGCTTTAGTCGTTCTGGACATATTCCCGAAATCTATGTCGACGAAGTGCAGCTCAGTACAGCGATAACAAACCTGGTGAAGAACGCGATTCAGGCATCTTCTGCCAGTCAACATGTAGACCTCCGAATCGTGAGGAGTTCATCGGTTCTGCTTGAGATTCGTGTCATTGACCATGCAATTCGCCTGGAAGTCGATGAGGTCGAGCAGCTTTTCAGACCCTTTGTCAGCGGGAAAAAGGACGGTTTGGGTCTGGGTTTGTCGATTAGCCGTTCACTAGTCGAAAATAACGGCGGTACACTCGACTACGAAAGCAACCCTGAAAAGTGCTTTGTTATCAAGCTCTATTTGGAGGATCACCGAAGTGACGAACACCTCGGCAGCAGCCGCGCGGCTAGTCTGCATCGTTGACGATGACCCAGCGGTTAGGGACTCGCTTGCCCTTATGCTCGGGTTGAAAGGATTTGATTGCCGGGTTTTTGATAGTGCGGAGCATTTTTTAAAAGTTCCGCCATCTCGTGCATGCTGCTTAATCCTCGATCTGCGCATGAGTGGGATGTCTGGGCTTGAATTGCAAGAAAGGCTCTCTAGCTTGGCTATTCGCTACGAAGTGATTTTCTTGTCTGCTTTTGCAGACACGCATGTGATGCGGCAAGCTTTTTTGAATCAGGCAGCTGACTTTTTAGAAAAGCCAGTCGTCATTAAACATTTGCTTGAAGCGTTGGAGCGATGCTTTTCTCGCCTTGACCAGACGAGTCAGTCCCAGGCGAATGAGCAATTGCACGAGGCATTAACGCCCCGAGAGCGCGAAGTATTAGATGCGGTGGCAAAGGGCCTTAACCACCGTGAGATTGGAGAAGCACTCGGTATCAGTCCCCGGACTGTCGAGGTCCATAAAGCACGAATCATGGCCAAATTTGACGTCAAAAGCCTAGCCGAACTACTAAGGCTTGTCTTGCGCGGTGACCGACCAAAACAACAACGAGGCAGCTAATCAAAGCGGACCACAGCCCCACCACCAAGTGCTCATCGTGGTATGTGTCAATGCATCACCCCCGTACTTAAGGGGGCTTGCCACTTGGCGGCCAATAGGCGATCATCCGCGTCGAGGATACGTTCACCTTTAATCTTGAAGGTCCATAACGTTTAAATGGCTTGACCGTGCGCTGATGCTCGGATCAGTCGACAAGAACGTATGCTCATGGGAAACACACTGTCAGTGCGGAATCCGGAGCCCCTTTGGCTCTGCAAGGAGCTATCTTGCA
>VFQS010003727.1_pt1 | contig 11499 bp, 15 predicted proteins | sample 3512361 | NCBI WGS metagenome assembly VFQS01 (sample SAMN10412375, study PRJNA504923) | tailings metagenome | isolation source: Relicate 1 Philex TSF3 active mining | place: Philippines | reverse complement strand
AAACCCCAAAACCCCAAAACCCCTATATATGAAATTCGAGGACTGAATTATTGATGAAACATCCAATGTGTGCTAATATTATATTTGAAATAATTTAATTATATATAATAAACAACAAGATTCATTTAAAGAAGGAGTATGAAAGAAAAAAAGTAGAGGGCCGCTGGAGCTGGCCCTGGCGGAGGTGGTGGAGGCAACGGCAACAACTCGCAGGATAAGGAGGAGGAAAAGAATGGTCTTGAGAAGTTCGAGGATGAGTTCAAGGGCACCATATTTAACGTGCTCTACGTCCTCCTCAAGGACGATGAGACCTCGCACTGGAAGCACATACTCGAAATACTCCTTGACTTCATTCAGATCTATCATTATTCGTTCGCCCGCTTTGTAACTAAACTAATTCATTAGATAATTTTTATAGATGAAATTCCCTTGGAAGTCCGATTCAGTTTTGAATTACGTGCAGACTTTTTTGGAATTCTTTCACGTATCGACATGGTATGGAAGGCTGGATATAACGGCCTTCCTGGTGATCTTCTACTTGTGTGTGGCGGTTGTGTGCCTGGTCATCCTGGACGTCTTCTACGTTTCTTACAGCTTCTCGTAGAAAAAGTTCGCATTTGTCTGGCCCATGCAAGCCCTGCGCACACTCTGCAGCCTTTTCGTGACTGTCCTTTTCCTTCCCTTCCTCGGTATATTTATCACTATAATAATGACAGTTGCAATATATAGAAACATTCACCACAATGTTGCGATGTGATGCGGATGGGCAGATGACACTATTCCCCGATGTGACCTGCTGGCAGAGCACACACATTATTCACGCTTGCTTCGCAATCATAGTCTCCATCATCTTTATCTTAATCGCGATAGTGGTTTCGCTGACCTATTTTGAGAGCCGATCTACATCGAATGATCTTGCTGCTAAGGTGACCTCTCGTGCAGACGTTTACATAGTAATAATGAAGACCATCTTGCTCTATGTCTTCAGTTTCTTCGTCAGGAAACAGTTCCACTGGTTCATCATAGTCCTTCTTATCGTGCTAAGTATGATCGCTTACTTCAACTACAGGACAAATTGGCCCTACTTTAATGACAAGATGAACGTGTTTTTCTGCGCCTTGACAGGCCTGTTCCTCTGGGGTAACTTGGTCTTGTTCCTGGCCAAGCTCTTGGAAACAACTAGGTTTAGCGGGGCACTGTAGCTATACTTCCTGGGACTACCCCTTGTTGTGGGCCTGGTCATATTCGACAGGGATGATCGCGTGTCGCTGCTACTTACAAACATCAATAACTTCCAGCGAGGTGAGGATGTCGCTCATTAGATTAGATATTTCTTGCATCTGCTTAATAACGCTGGTAAAGAAGGTCAAAACGGTTTGGGCAACGGGTCTGGCGGTTCAAACGGCTCTGGGCCGAGTGGATCAGCCACTGGAGACCGCAAGAACGCAATTATCCTGAAGGGTTACGTCTTTCACCACGAGGACTCCTGCCCAAACAACGAGTGCCAACTAAAACAGTACAAGACAAGTGTAATATAGAGTGTCAAAAATAAGAAGAATAGCACATCGACATAAAAGCGTCACAATGCGCTCAAAGAAAACACAGACAATCAGGCCCTCTTGCTGCAGCATGCCAAGAATATGTACCGAAGTGGCATTCAGAAGTTTCCCACATGCACCTCTCTGAAGATCTAGTATGCCTTCTTCTTGATGGATCGGATGAATAAGAAGAGTGATGCATTAAATGAGCTAAATTCGGCTTTTACTTTGAACCCCCCCTTTGATGAGTAGTTCTTGATCTATCGCTATCAAAAGATCAGTGAAGACTTTGGTGAAGGCGCTGGTGCAGGAGATGCACACGGTAATGGAGGAATGGACATGGCGGCGAAGTTTGCTTACGAAAACTCACTTAGACAGTGCTCACAGCATATTCAGAAGTCAGCTGCCCTTCACCACGAGTTCTGGAATTACCTACGTGAGGACCGCCCTGATATCTCAAAGCTTAATGAGTGCGGGTCCAAGATCAACTAATCCATAGTCATGGTAGAGACTTACTGGAATCAACTATAGAAACTGAACTCTAACGTTCCAAAGGCTCTAAAGCTCTATGCCAAGTTTCTTATTGAGATCCTTAATGACAAGGAGGGTGGTTAAGACTTGCTGTCACGAGCCAAGGATGCATCGAATATCAAACAGAACTATTTCGATGCGGGAAATATGCATGACGATATGAACGACATTTCATCAATGAGTACCAACGGCACTCCCTGTATCTATGTGGCGGGTGAACCAGACAAGATCGGATTGCTAACCCAGTGCAACGCGGGTGCCTGCCGCATCCTCGGCTACACCATGAACGAGATCAAGAACCACAACGTGGAGAAGCTTATGCCTGAGATGTACGCTAAGAATCACTCTCGTGTCCTTGATGACGCACTAGCCAAGGGCGCCGAAAACATCCCTAACAAGGAGAGACTGGTGTTTGCACGCAACAAGTCAGGGTATCTCTTTCCAGTCTGGCTGTAGCTTAAGATGATTCAGAGCACGCAGATGGGGATTCAATTTGTTGCTCTTTTCAAGATTGACAAGAAACTTATGAGCGCCAACATGGCCTTCGTCCTTATCAATAAGGAACGAAAGATTCAAGGTATCTCATCAGGTTGCCTTAAAGTTTTGAACCTGGATATCCAGAAGATGCGTCGACTCAATGCGAACGGCATCGACATCCAGCGACTTGCTCCGGCCCTTTTCGAGGACCAAGGCACAGACAATGGAACTGGATTCTCTCAAAAGTAGGGAGCAGTGCTTGACTGGCACGTCCCCGATTTTGGCGGGAAGAAGAAAACCAACGCCACCAAGGCTCAAGGAGCCTAGCAGATGTAAACGCCAACTGAGTCCAAGAAGATCCAGATGTCGAACTAGCGAATCTAACTCTCGTGCCACATGAATACTATATCAATGGGTGAGCTTGGCGAAATCGGCTGGTACCTTAAGCTTGAAGCGGTCCAGGACAAAAACCGTTTTAACCAGCAGAAGCGTGATAAGGAGAGAGAAAAGATAAAGCAGCCTCTGTTCTAGTTCCGCTACGAGCACAAGACGGGCAAGTACATCCGCGAGCTTAAGGACAGTCTTTCTGTGGACAACGCGACGAAGGACCCCAACTTCGTGAATGGCATGTACCAGGCACCCAACGATGACATGGACTTCGCATGCCAAGACTTCATGATGGAGTCCGCTACACCCTAGCCAACAGACGCTGAGACCGGGGGTAAGCCGGGAGATTCCGTGACTACGGGCCCGGGAACCTCTAACTCCAACCCTGGTACTGCCACTGAGGAGGGCGAGAAGTCGGCCCCTGTTGACACCTCGATTGTTTCCCGTGACATGAACAGCAGCCAGGTAGTCGAAGACTTGTTCGATAGACGTCGCAGGTGGGGCAAGAACATTCAGATATACAGGCTGATTGATGGAAAGTTTCAGCCGAAGGAGCTTGATGAAGAGATTAAGAAGTAGTAGCTCCTTGAGGATGAGAGACGTAGAAAGAAGGAGGAAGAAGAGATGGCCAGCTAGAATGCTGATGTCTTCAAAAACAATATCAAGTCGCGCAAGGCCCTCTAGATGGCAATCAACGATAAGAGTACGCCGCCGGCCATAAGAAACCTGCGAATGACCATGAACTTCGTGTTGTTAGCTTTGCTGGCTTTGTCAATCACGGAGTACACAATAATCTCGGCGCAGTTCAAGGATATCAACGAGAACTTCAACCTGATCTAGCAGTCGTATGGGCGCATCTCTGAGGTTCAACGCATCGCCTACAACGTCCGCAGCCTGATCATGATTAACGAGCGCAAGCAGACAGTCTACCAGAACTACACCACGCAGAAAGACTACGTCGAGTATGTCAAGGGCGACATCGAGAACGCCCTCAATAACCTCTATGAACTGCAGAACTCCATATCTTTGACCTCTCTTACCATGAGCGCCAAGTAGAAGGAGCTGACTGACACCAAGGCCGTCAAGTTGTACTTCAAGGAACATGGGGATACGTTGAAAAACCTAAAATTCTCACTTACCGAGGCAGTCTTGTAGATCTCATCAGCAGTTTTCACGGCACGTCACCTGAATCTCACGGCTTATACGGAGCAGCAAGAGGACATTTTCTTTATCACCTACAATGTATTCAACGACTTCCTCGAACAGCTAAGGAAAAGTTCGTAGTACTTCGTGGAAGACCTTGCATCGAGGACGATCGAGAAGAACTAGCTCATACTTATCCTGTTCTTGATCTCAATTGGTACCTTGGTGGTCACTATGGCTATCCTATGTCCAGTGGTCGGTACAGTCAACCAGGCAAGACTTAAGGTACTGTCGTTGTTCGTGGATATCCCGAACCATCACGTGATCGCGCTTTCGAACAAATGCGAGCGGTTCCTTTCATCATTCCACGACTCAGAACACAACGACGACGCGGAGACCAATGAGACAGACTCGCTCAAGGTCGATGACTCGGATGTGACAGCGCTGGGTCAGTCAAAGCGCTCGGGTCACAAACAGCCGAAAAACTCGCAGGGGTCAAACAAAAAGGTTTTTATTCAGTTTGGCGTCGGAGTCCTCTGCATCATGGCCTACTTTGTAACCATGTTCGCCATTTCTATTCGCTACATCAAGAATATTGAGATAATCACCAATGAGATGAATGTGCTTGCACAGGCCGAGTCATACTATTCATTCGCTCAGAATGCGTAAAGAGAAATGATTTACAACAAAGAAAAGCCGATACTAAACTAGAACAGTTTCACGGTCGCTAAGGACACCATTGAACAGCTGTACACACTCAACCAGATGATAATCGACGATCACTTTCACAACAGGGATATCCTTAACAGTGACTATAAGGACTTATTCAAGAGCCTATACTAGGACAACTTGTGCCTCAAAAAGGACTACATTCAGCTCACACTTATACCATTCAAGTGTGAGACTTTCGTGTCTAGTGCACCTACTCAGGTAAGAATTCACAATGATAACTGTTTATTTGAGTCGAATTAGATATTAATTATTTCTAATAATTATTATTTTATTGGTTTCTTAAATAACAGTTAACTAAATAGGGCCTTTAATCGATGCTGATGCGTTACTTTGAGACTCTAAAGGAAACCTTGAAGATTTACATCAACTATGAGGACCGGGGCTGGAATCCTTTGAGTCTCGTGAACACAAACTATTTCCTAGAGCTCTATATCATTCAGTACAGGTTCATCCAGGACTCCTTCAGGTCCTTTGTGAACATTCTGAAGACCTCAACCAATGGGGAATTCCAAAGCATCATCGACACTCGCATGGCGGCTTTTATCATTTTCCTTATAGCGCTTGCGGTTGCCTACTTGATCCTCTGGACCCCATTCGTTAACCGTTTGAACAGAGAGGTAAGCTACTCCCATTTGTGTTTATATGTGTAACACTGTTTGTGTGTAGATCTGGCGAACCAAATCCATGCTTACTATAATCCCTATTGAAGTCATTATGAAGATACCGCGTATTCAGGAGTTTCTGCACAGCCAAAGCTTCTTTTAGAGCAAGGGAGGGTCATCGTCTGGTTCATCCGGTAACTCTCAGACCCCAGGCAACTGATGCCATAGATTTTATACCCTATGTGTTGTGTTTCACATGCGAGCACCTTAACACTCAATATTATCTAATTGTTAACAGGTTTATATATATTTAAATAGTCTTTTTCAAATCTTGCGAGTTAATGAGCCACTGCCGCTCTCTTTCATGCAATCATCCCCTATTATTATAAGTTTTAAATATATAATTATAATATTCTTCTGCTTTTTTATATAATTACGAATAAATGCAAGAAAGGAACAACAAGACAAACATTACAGGGAGAGGTGGAGGAGGTTTGGGCACAGGTTTATCGTCTGGTGCGGGTGGAGGAGACCAGTCTCACCGTGGAGGCGGCACTGTGACCAGGTTCCTATACAAAGTTGAGCACGAAATCAAGATGGGGATCTTTCAGACCATGTACATGGTCGTCAAGGACAGTGAGATAACGCTCATGAAGTTCTCAATACTTCTCTTCTTTGAATTCTTGCAAATGATTCAATATGCCTTCTCTGGCAATGTAAGACAAAAACTATTATCAAGTAAATTTTCATAGTTGAAATCAGCGTGGAAGAACGATGGCGTATTCTATTATGTGTCACAATTCTTGAGCTTCACTCATATTGAGCCTTGGATGGCTCGAGTGAACTACGAGGCATACTTGACTATTTTCTACAGCTGCGTGGGTGTCCTTTGTCTCACTATCCTCTCTTTTATATATGTGAGCTATCAGTCCACAAGAACCAAGGTTTAAATGATGTGGCCTTAGAAAATATTACGAGTGATATGCATCGTGACGACCACCATAATATTCTTGCCTTCATTAGGTAACGTTATAAGCTTCACATTTATTAAACACTTTCATCTAGTTTAGAGCTTCTCAACTCAATGCTTGTTTGCGTTGTGAAGGAAAAGAGAGGGCAATCGGTACACTACATATTCTCAGACTTCAAATGCTGGACTGGCATCCACATCATCCATGCTTCAGTAGCCATTCTGAGTAGTGTCGTATACATCCTGATAAGTCTGCTGATCACCTTGACTTTCTATTCAAACATGACTAATCCGAGTGACGCGTCTGCCAAGTCAGACTCACGCGCCGACATCCAGCGACTTACCCAAAAGATCATAGTCGTGTTCATCTTTCTTTTCCTGAACGACGAAGATCAACAGTGGTTTATCATCATCTTATACTTTATACTCTCAGCACTCACCCTTGAACGATACTTTCATCTCCGGTCCTTTCACAATGAAATAATACAATTGCAGCACAATATATACCGTGCGGTGTGCTTGTGGTCGAATATTGCGATACTGATATCGAAGATATTGTAGAATACGAGTTTCAATGGAGGTTTCCAACTTTTTTTCCTGGGATGTCCCTTGGTTGTGGGCATCTTGATATTCGCGAGAGACCACCGAAAGGATGAGTTACTGTACTCTATATCCAAGTTCTAAACTGGAGAGGATGTTGCACGCCAAATCAAGTTCTTCTTGTCAATCATATCTAAGAAAGAAAGTGGAGACCGTAGCGCCGAAGTATTGCTTAATGGATTCATATACCTCCACGAGGACTCATGCCCAAATCAGTTGTGTCATCTCAAAATCTACAAGAAGAATGTGGTAGTTTAGCTTGAGAAAATTGGTAAAAAGCCCAAGACCTCGGCCTCAATTCACAAGCATCTGGCGCAAGCACAAAAGCAAGACAATTATCAATTGTTGCTGCAGCATGCCAAGAATATGTATCGGGTGGGCATCCAGAAGTTTCCCAACTGCCCCGCTCTCAGGATACAATATGCCTACTTCCTCATTGATAAATTGAATAAGAAGCAGGAGGCACTCAATGAACTTAATCAAGCAAATGCTATGCACCCTACTTTTGATGAATAGTTTCTTATCTATCGCAACAAGAAGTACATTGAAGAGTGTTTTGAAGAGCAGTAGATTATGGGCTAAACCAGTGGCCCAAACGGTGACAAGCAAGACAAATACGGCCAGGCAAATCAGAATGCGGTAGATATGATGACACGCTTCGCATTTGAAAACACATTTCGCTAACTGTCTTAGCAGATTGAGAGGTGTGCTGAGTTTCATATGGAGTTCTGGAATCAGCTGTAGAATGATAGGCCTGATCTCGGGAAGCTTGGTGACTGCGGTTCCAAGATCAATACAAGCATCGAATAGGTCGATCAGCTGTGGTTTGAGTTGACCAAGATCAATTCAAATGCACCGAAGGCAATGAAACTTTATGGGAGGTACCAAATCGACATACTGTAAGATAAGGATACGGGGTAAGATTTGCTTTTGCGAGCCAAGGAGGCGTCGAACATGAAATAGAATTTTCTGCTTGGAGGGTCTGACTCCATCAACGATATTATGCAAGTAAGTTCGGATGGCACTCCTTGCATCTTTGTCTCAGGGGATCCCGACCGCATTGGTTAAATAACTTAATGTAATTCGGGTGCCGTCAGAGTCTTTGGTTACCAAGCCTTCGAAATGAGGAATTAAAGGGTAGAAAAGCTTATGCCTGACTTATATGGCAAGAATCATTCAAAAATTCTCGAAGAGGCACTAGCAAAGGGACCAGAAAATATACCTAACAAGGAGAGACTAGTGTTTGCAAAGCACAAATCAGGCTACGTTTTCCCAGTCTGGCTCCAGCTCAAGCTCATCTAAAGTTTGTCTAATGAGATCTCCTTTATAGCGTTGTTTAAGATTGACAAAAAGATGATGAGTTCGAATGTGGGATTCGTTTTGATCAATAAAGAAAACAAAATTTAAGCGATATCCTCCTCTTGTATCAAGATGATGAACCTTGATATTAATTGGATTCGAAAAGTGCAGCAATAAAACTATGATATAAAGAAGTTGGCACCCGAAATCGAATCTAGAAAGTAAGAAATGACATCGTCAAAGGTTGGGGTTGTTGTTGATTGGAACATACCATTCTTTTAAAAGAAGAAATGGATAAACAAGGCTAGTGAAGCCGTTGACCATTACAATAATAGCAATTAAAAATAGAAAAAATCTGCACAATAATCTTCGGGCAAATAAAATTAAAGCGGAGAAAAAAAGTTGCAAGATAATAATATTCAAGTTAACAAGAAAATATTCAGGTTTTTATGCAATATAGCTCCAATTATTATGGGATCTCTTGGAGAGATCGGACACTACATCAGGCTTGACATTATTCGGGTCGATTCTTCCAATAATTAACAGAAGAGACAGGGAAAGGATAGCTTGAAGTAGCCGCTTTTTTAGTTTCGCTTTGATTACTATTCAGGAAAATTTATTCGAGAGGTCAAAGACCCACACATTTAAACATAGAATACTTAGAATAACAAAAATCCATGGTATATTGAAGAGAATCTCCATAATTAAGCAGCAGATGATAGTAATGACGAAGACAAAACGGCTGTTAAACCCCTCATAAAGAAAGATGTAGCATAAGCAAACACGGGCGAACTATCTACAGATGATCCAATGGGGGCATCTAAAGACTTATTGAACCCGCAGTTGGATAGCTCTCAACCTATTCTAGAATCTAACTAAAATGCTGCACCATCATCTTAAATCCAACAATTTGAAGACTTATTTCATCGGAAAAAGAAGTGGGGTAAAGGAATCGAGATTTACACACTTCGGGATGGCCGAGTACAGCACAAAGACTAGATCGACGAGGAAAAGAGGATGATTGAGTTGGAAGAAATGCGGCGCAGAAAGTAAGAAGAGGAGGAGAGGAATATACAGGAACTGACGAATTTTACAAATAATATTAAATCAAAAAAGGCACTGAAAACTGCCCTCACAAATAGTCATCAATCATCAGCAATTAGAAACCTGAGACTGACCATGAACATTGTCATACTATTTTTATTAGCCTTGGCGATATCTGAGTTCACAGTAATTTCGTAGCAATTCTAGGAGATCAATGAAAATTTTGGAATGATTTAGAAGAGCTACCAGCGCATCTCAGAAATTTAGCGAGTGGCTTATGATTTAAGAAGCTTGATATTGATCAATGAGGGCCGTCTTAAAAATTATCAGGACTACCAAAAGATAAGTGCATAGAATCCAGACTTTAGGGAATTTCTTAAAAAAGATATCGAAAAAGCTTTGAATTCTTTATATGAGCTGCAAGATTACATAACTTTATCAAACATGAAACTATCTGAAGAACATCAAAAAATGATTAATAGTAAAATAGTGCCCCTATATTTCCTTGAGCAGTCACAGCAAAACATGAAGGTGATCAATTTTACCTTGACCGAATCTGTTCTTCAGATGTCTTCAGCAATTTTCACTGTGAGGCACCTATCTATAGAGCATTTCAATGAAACTTAAGAGGATATCTTTTTCGTAATGTACAATTCGTTCAATGATTTTTACTAAGCTCTTCTGAAGTCTTCAGATTTCTTAGAGCAAGAATTGTATGTGAGGGCACGAGAGAAGACCAATTTGTTGTTGACTCTCTTTATTACCTCGATCTGTATTGTTATCCTCTCGATACCGATTTTGTTTCCTGCAGTAAATAGTGTAAATAAGACCAAGGAAAGGATTCTACTCTTATTTATAGAGATCCCTAATACCTTCATAACTGAGATGTCGACCAGATGTGATCAATTTCTATCTTCATTCACTTCAGACGAGAAGTAGGACGAAGTCAAAACAGATGATGGAGGCGTTTCCCAAAAAGGAGGGATGGACAACGCAATGGGAGGGAGTCAAGATTCGACAATAACCTCCAAGAGATAAGTATCAAAGCAGCCAAAAAACTCATCGAACCGGAGCCTCAACTTCTTCTTTCAGTTCTCATTCGCTGTCTTGGCTATTATTGCCTACTTTGCCTCCATGTTCATATTGGCTAAGACCTACTTGAATCAAATTTAAGTCATCACTGATGAATTGAGTGTCGCAGCATACAATGAGGCACACTTTGCGTACATGCAAAATGTGCAAAGGGAGATGATTTATAACAAAAACAAGAAGGTGGATAATAGGAACTCATTCAACGTATCTAAAGAGATTCTCAATGAGATTTACGATGAGGTGCAGACATATGTGGAGTCCCATCAGACAAACAGGGCATCAGTTAGCTCTTAATACTTAGCAACCTTTAATCAAATAATGAATGAAAACCTATGCTCCCAGCCTTAATACTTCACCATGAGTTTAATACCTGTGGATTGCTAGTCACTCTTCAATAATGCACCTATCCATGTAAGTCAAAGTAATATAAGAAGTTTGATAATAGGGATTACAATCTATCTTGATCGTGTATTTCGAAATGCTGAGAGAACTGCTTACTACTTACCAGACAATGAGCAGCTCACTTCCAAAGAACCAAATGCAGTTCAGCAATAATCAGACAGACTCGCTGCTGAGTTCAAACACCTTTAAGTAGCTCTATTGGTTACAGTTCCGTTTTTTATAAGACGCCTTTCGCACACTGATTACCTCACTAAAAACAACAACCTCGACCGACTTCGAAAACCTAGTCAACACTAAGATGGCTGTGTTCATCGTCTTCATGATCCTCATCCTTGTCTCCTACCTCATCATTTGGACGCCCTTCGTGAGCTTCCTTAGCCGAGATGTATGTAACACTATTTAATGCAAGAATCAACTTATCTATTCTATAGATCTGGCGCACCCGCATGATGCTGACGATCGTCCCCATTCACATCATCATGAAGATACCTAAGATGCAGGAGTTTCTCAATAAGCAAATATCTGGCAAGGGCGTCACTTCTTACGGGGGAAAAGGTTCCTCTGGCGGTTTGCTAGCTAAGGACCTCCAAGGAAAACCTGGGAGTAGCTCTCAAAAGCCCGGCTGAATATTTATACATGCTATATATCACTCTAAATCAACAGGGGTTTTGGGGTTTTGGGG
>VFQS010003724.1_pt1 | contig 11503 bp, 19 predicted proteins | sample 3512361 | NCBI WGS metagenome assembly VFQS01 (sample SAMN10412375, study PRJNA504923) | tailings metagenome | isolation source: Relicate 1 Philex TSF3 active mining | place: Philippines | reverse complement strand
TTGAACAATTGTGTGTTGCCCTTCGCCTTGGCAACCGTGATAACTTTGCTCAATGGCGCGCCTGATAAGGCCACATCTTCCGCGACCAAGGCATTGGTTTTATCGACATACGCCTTGTGATGCTTGCCATGGTGAAAGTCGAACGTTTCCGCAGAAATGAGGCCGCCGAAGGAAATTTCGTCGTAAGGAAGTTCGGGGAGAATGAAGGGCATGTTGCATGTTTCCTTTTGAAAAGTCCGCAACGCAAACCAACGGGCGCATCGCCCGTTCCGTCGGGCGCACGCAAATTACGCAGAAAATATGTGACAAAAGCGGCCCACAAAGATAGGCAGGTACGCATCAGGGGCAAAATCACCTGAATGCCTACAGGAGGAAAAATGGCGAAATTTTTTGGAAATCTACATCTGGTGCTGGTCGCCGGTCTCGTGCTGTCATTGGCACTTATGTTCGGTTTGCACGGCGACGCATTGACGGCGCAGTCTGTCACACGTTGGCTGCACACATTCTTTGGAATCGTCTGGATTGGGCTGTTGTATTATTTCAACTTCGTTCAAATTCCGACCATGCCGAAAATTCCCGCAGAGCTTAAGCCAGCGGTGTCGAAGCATATCGCACCATCTGCGCTGTTTTTCTTCCGCTGGGCCGCGGCTTTGACTGTGCTGCTCGGACTGATCATTTCGGTTCAGGCCGGTTACGCCCATCAGGCATTCACGCTGCAAGATCCTTACAGGCTGATCGGTGTTGGCATGTGGCTTGCGGTCATCATGGCATTCAATGTCTGGTTCATCATCTGGCCCAACCAGAAGAAAGCCCTTGGCATTGTTGAAGCCGATGATGCGACCAAGGCAAAGGCAGCAACGACAGCGATGATGACATCGCGTTTGAACACGTTGCTTTCGATCCCAATGCTCTACACGATGGTCAGCTTTAACGGCGGCTAATCGTCACGATCTTCGTAAAGTTAAAAGGGGTGGCCGATGCCGCCCCTTTTTTTATCCCAAAAGATCATGCTTCTTAAGCGTATGGCGCAATTGATCGTAGCTCAGGTTCAGCGCTTTGGCCGTTTGCCGCTGATTATACCGACACTTCGCCAATGCCTGCTCTAGCACCGCCTTTTCATATCTTTCGGTCGCTTCTCTAAAGTCGGTAACATCAATCGCCTGACTTAAGTCATTGGCGAGACGTGTTTCGGCATTAGCGGCCTGATTATCGGACTGCACTTGCGCAGGCGATGAAGCCGCCACGCCGCCGCGCCACGGGCTATCGAACGGATCAAACTGGATATAATCGACGGGCTGCGCGGGGTCAGCCCAGCGATAAACGGCACGTTCGACCACGTTGCGCAATTCGCGCACATTGCCCGGCCACAAATGGTTTTCTAGGGCCTGGGTCGCAAGCGCGCCGAAGCCCGGCCACCCTGCCCAACCCAATTCGGCCGCCATCCGACGCCCATAATATTCAGATAGAACCTCAACATCGCCTTCGCGCACGCGCAATGGCGGCAAGGTAATCACCTCAAAGCACAGTCGGTCGAGCAAGTCCGCACGAAAGCGTCCCTTATCCACCATATTGGGCAGATGCTCGTTGGTGGCTGCAACAATGCGGACATCGACACGCATTGGCCTTGATGAACCAATACGCGTGACCTCACCATATTCGACCGCGCGCAATAGCCGTTCCTGCGCGCCCATGCTCAACGTGCCCAGTTCGTCGAGGAACAGCGTGCCGCCGTCGGCTTCTTCAAACCGGCCCTCGCGCGCACGTGTGGCTCCGGTGAAAGCGCCGGCTTCATGGCCGAACAGTTCGGCCTCAATCAATGTCTCAGGCAACGCCGCGCAGTTCATCGTGACCAATGGTCCGTCCCAACGCGAACTCAGGCGATGCAGACGTTCCGCGATCAATTCTTTCCCGGTTCCGCGTTCCCCGACAACCAGCACGGGCCGATTGAGCGGCGCGGCGCGGCTTGCGCGCTCTACGGCATCAAGAAAAGCGGACGATTGTCCAATGAATTGATGACTATCGCGTTCCATTTTCAAAGATTGGCATATTTCACCATAGTGTGGCAATAATTACCAGCGTCCGAATGTCACATTTTTTGACAAATGGCGGATTTTCGACAATTTTTCAAATTGGCACGCTCCCTGCAGTAGGTTTTGCAAGCCGGAATATCACCGGCATGCAAAAGGGAAGACACAAGATGCGTAAAAATATCGGAACCAGCGACAAGGCAAAGGAAAGCGAAAGCCGTCTATGGCTGGCGGTCGCACTGTCCCTGTCCATGATCTTCACCAGTTACGCCGTTTCGGTTTTCAACCATTATGACGATATTGATATGAACGTCCCAAATTACACCCATCGGCCAATCGTTGTCAGCTATCTTGCCTGACGTCGATAGCCTGCGACCGGCGTACCCCCGGCTCCCCCTACCTCCTAAAGGTACCCGGTCGCACCCCTTTTTCAGTACGCACATAAACAGTTTTAACCGGAGTTACCCAATGGGCATATTTTCACGAACCCGCGATATCATCGCCGCCAACGTCACGGACTTGCTCGACAAGTCGCAGGACCCGGCAAAGATGATCCGCATGATCATTCTGGAGATGGAGGAAACCTTGGTTGAAGTCCGCGCTTCCGCAGCCCGGACGATCGCTGACCAAAAAGAACTGCGCCGGCACATCGACAAGCTAAACACGCTTGAAGCTGACTGGACCGACAAGGCCCATCTCGCGCTGTCAAAAGATCGCGAAGACCTTGCCAAGGCTGCCTTGGTCGAAAAGCGCAAGGCGACCGATATGAAGGACCAGCTAACGGCGGAAGTCGATGTTCTCAACGATGCATTGAAGGCTTCGGAGCAGGATATTCACAAGCTGCAGAAAAAGCTCGCCGACGCCCGCAGCCGTCAGAACGCGTTGATGACGCGGCTTGAAAGCGCTGAAAATCAGGTCAAGCTGCGCACCATGTATAATGGCGACAAGGTTCGCGAGGCTTTCTCTCGCTTTGACGTGCTCGAACGCCGCGTGGATGAAGCGCAGGGATATGCGGACTCGCTGTCCATCGGTTCGGACGCCCCACGCACCTTGGGCGACGAAATCGCCGCGCTTGAATCCTTCGACGTTGTCGATGCCGAGCTGGAAGCAATGAAAAAAGCCATGAGACAAGACGCAAAGAAGGAAGGTTGAAATGGAATTTGGCTCCGAAATCATTGTGATACCCACCATATTTGTCGGCCTGCCTTGGCTCATCCTGCATTATGTCACCCGTTGGAAAACCGCGGCAACGCTCACCAATGATGACGAGCGGATGCTCGGCGACATGAACGAACTTGCCCGTCGTCTTGAAGATCGCCTTGATACCGTTGAGCGTCTCGTCGCCCAGGAAAATCCTGAATGGCAGGCACGTCGCATCGATCATGACACAAAAGATTTCGACCCCGAAAATGTCCGCAGGCTGGAAAGGAACCGCTAAAATGGCTGGTACACATACCAAATTCTATCTCGATAAGATGAATGCGAAATGGAAAGGCGTTTGCGCCGGGATTGCCGACTATACCGGTGTGGACGTACTCTGGGTTCGGCTTGGCGCGGTGATGCTCACTTTGTTGGGCGGTTTTCCGTGGACGCTGATTGCCTATGTCATCACCGCGTGGATGGCCGACCCGAAGCCGGTGCATCTCTATACCGATGATCGCCAAGACCAGAAATTCTGGCAAGGCGTGCGTCAGTCACCTGCCCGTACAACGCGGGACATTCGTTCGCGTTTCCGGGAAATCGACCGTCGGTTAGCCGAAATGGAAACCTATTATGTTAGCAATAACAAGCAGCTGGCGGACGAGATTGAGAGCCTTCGATAAACGGCGACATATTGGAAGGAATGTTCATGTTCACGCTTATCATTCTCGGGCTGATTGGGTGGTTTGCATATCGCCACTTCGCGCAGAAGAAACGCGACGCGGATCGCCGCAACTGGAGCGTTGATTTCCGCGACAGCCCCGTCCGGCCCGTCACACGCCGCCTGCCATGGAAGGAATTCAAATGAGCTTTTCAGGACCAAATTTCGTGATTGCGATCGTGGTCGTGATGACAGTCGGTTGGCTCATAGGCAACTGGATCCGCGCCAAACATGGCTATCCATTGGAAGACGAATGGGGCGGAAAATCAACACGCATTGATGCTGATGCCGACCGCAAAATCATGCTGCTCAGCAATGAAAATGAAACGCTGAATGGAAAGATTGGTCATCTGGAAGAACGGGTCGCCGTCTTGGAACGGATCGTCACGGATAAGGCCGGTCGCCTATCTGACGAAATCGAAAAACTACGCTAAGCACATTGGAGGGAAAAGGATGGATCCGACTTTAGTTGAAGGCTTGATGCGACTGGCAATGCCGATCACTATTATCTCCGTTGTGGGCGTGGCCGGCTGGGTGGTTACAACTTGGATGCGGATCAAAAATGGATATCCGCTTGATGGTGCATGGGGCCAGAAATTATACCCCAAGACTGATCAGGAAGCCGTCGAACGCGTAAAGCTGTTGAGCCAAGAAAACGCGCAGCTGCGCGCAGAAATCGGCTCAATCAAGGACCGGCTCGCCAATGTCGAAAAAATCATCGTCGATGACAGTCACCGGTTAACATCTGAAATAGAGGCCCTCCGCGGGCCTTCAAATTGAGGAGGAAGTAATGGACCCGTTTCAAATGGTCGTCGCAATCATTGCCATCATCACGATCGGCAGGATTATCCAGACAAAGCAAAAGGCAAAGCTCGGGATTGTTGAAGACGAAAATTTCATGGGGACGAAAACCCACCGTCTTTTGAACAACGCGGATACGCAGCAGATGCAGGACGAAATTCGGGCCTTAAAAGAACGCATTCAGGTTTTGGAACGCATCGCGACAGACAACAATAATATGAGTGATATCAACCGTCAGATTGAGGAACTGCGCAGCCGGTAACGGCGCGCGGACGGAAAGGAAGGACCATGCAACAGGATCCCAACTTCTACATCATCATCGGCGCCTTTGCCGTGCTGTGCGTCGGCATCGTGTCGTCATTAAGCCTGCGTGGCTGGCGCGACTGGATTGCGCTTAAGCATGCCGAGCTTGAAACCATGCGGCACGGCAATGATGCACCTGTGCCCTCGGCTACCTCGCGTATTGAAGTTGCCGATTTGAAAGAGCGCGTGAAAAGGCTTGAAGCCATCGCGGCAGGGATTGATATCTAAGCAACGCGGCCATATGCGCAGTGCATGACAACATTTGCCGACATTACCGAAGAATATGCATTTCTTGAGGCCGATGACCGCTATCGGTTGCTGATCGATCTCGGCCGCGAATTGCCCGAAATGCCCACCGCGTTGAAAACCGATGCGACGCTCGTTCGGGGATGTTCCGCAAGCGTATGGGTCTATCCAGTGACCGCTGACAACGAACTCACATTTCTGGCCGACAGCAACGCCGCGATTACCAAAGGCATCATCGCGCTGGTCCTGAAAACGGTTGAGCACAAAAGTGCGGCCGATATTCTGAAGACCGATATCGAGAGTGCCCTTGCGCCATTCGACCTCAAAAATCAGTTAAGTTCGAACCGGACACAGGGCATTCCCAATATGATCTCGCTTATCCGCGAGACAGCAGCGCGTTACGCCGGCTGAGCCGGACGCAACCCAAGCCACATCGCAAGTGCAGGCAGTCGCGGCAGCAGCAGCCGGTCGAACAGCCACAGCGCGAACAGCGATGCCGCAAGCAATGGCAAGAGCAACGCCATGACGCCGATAATCACCACAACCCCGCGCATTTTGGGCGGTACCGCAGCAACGGGCGGTGCGCCGAGTGTGTCATCGGGCTTGCGCCGTCGCCACATCAGGAAACCAGATATCACCAATGTGATCAGGCCAAGCGCAGTAAGCACGCCGACCAACTGATTGAACCAACCAAAAAGCTGCCCCTCATGCCATGCAATTCCATAATTGACCGCGCGATCAATGACATGCTTGTCGGCAAAGCCTTTCCGCGACATCTCCTTGCCGGTTGCAACATCAAATGTGATCTCGCGGTTCAATGGCCGGTTCTGCGCCTCCGATTTAACCGTCCAAGCCATCGGCGCGGGAGGGCCGAAACGCTCAGGCGCGCCCGGTGCTTTCACCAACGCCGGATGCGGCAGTCGTTCGGCTTTCGCTTTGGCGACCATGTCCGCCAAGCCAACCAGCGGAATTCCGGCAGCCTGCATTTTCATCATCGCATCATGATCATGCTCGGCATGCGGGGCGGCACTGCCCGTTTTCCAGTTTTGCGCGCCTTGAACGAGGCCCAGCTCAGTCCGAGCCAGCCTGAAAGCATCGCCCCAAACGCTCGCCCAAGGCAGTCCTGTGGTCAGTAAAACAAGCGCCAGCCCTGAAACCCAGAAGCCAGTCACCGCATGCAGATCGCGCAGGAACACGCGATTGCCCTTCCCCAACCGGGGCCACACGACACCGGCAATGCGCTGCCCGCGCGGCCACCACATATAAAGGCCGGTCAGGATCATCACGATCGCCCAGCACGCCGCCAGTTCAACAATCCAATCACCCATTTTACCGATCAGCAGCGAACCATGTATCCGCGACACCGTGGCGGATATCCGGCTTTCCGGATCGATGCTGCCCAACACTTTGCCCTGCGGTGACACATAAACGTCGCGCATGGATTGGCCGTCGGCGAGGCCGATATGGATCATGGCGGCATCGCCCGTATGTTCGGGCAAGCGATAGCTTTGGAACTGCGCACCCGGATTGGCTGCCATAACAGCGGCCAACTGCGCATTGGGCGACACCGCATTTTCAGTCGGCAGGTTGGTAAATGCGCGCTCCTCCCACCGATCCAATTGCGGCTTGAACAGATAGATTGCGCCAGTTGTAGCAAGCACGAGGATCAGCGGCATGACGAAGAGCGAGGCATAAAAATGCCAACGCCAGATCGTGCGGTAGAAAGACGTATTTTCCATCTCTGCTCTCCTAAAACCGCGCACGGACGCCGCCGTAAATGGCACGGCGTTCAACCGGATAGTAAATGGCGGATGCTGCGGCGGCGACGATAGCGGCCGACACGTCGCCGATGGCTTTCTCGCCGGTCAGGTTCCGCGCATCAAGAAATAGATCAACCCCGGCCATAACGCGCGCGCCGGCAGATAAGCCCAAGAGGGTATAGCCTGTCGTGCGTGTCGTGTTCCGATAGTCGGCCCATGCACCCTGCGGTACCCATTCGACATTCGGGGCAATATGCAAATCGTCGTTCCCAAATCGAAGCTCCGACCGCAGGACATGCTGTGGCACCACCGGCAGCCGGTTGTTGCCATATTGGGCATCGGCGACAAAGCGGAAGTCGGAATATTGCCAGATTTGCCGGAAGCGTAGCCAATCGGTCGGCGCTGCACTAAACGCAGCCTCGACGCCCTGATGCCGTGTTTTATCGGCGTTGAACGTTGTCGCTGGAATGTCCCGCCCGACGGTAAATTGCAGCATTTCGCGTTTTATGTTGGCGCGGTACAGGGCAATATCGAAGCTTACCCATCCCAGTTTCCCGCGCGTCCCGATCTCGGCTGTCCATGCGGTTTGTTCCTTTACAGGAACGAAGGCCGCAATTTGTGCGAGCTCCACGAAGGTCGGAAATTCTGTGGATTTGCTATAATTGGCAAAGATTTGGACGTCTTCGGACGGTTCCCAGAGGACGCCAAATTTGGGCGAGAAAGCGTCGAACGACGCTGCACCCGTTGCGGCAGACGGAACGATTTGAACCTGCTTTCGGAAACCATCGGCATATATACCGCCAGCTATGACCGTAACGCCCGCAACCGGCGTTGCACGCAGCTCTCCATACATATTCGACGTGCGGGCCGTCTGGTCGGCATCGAAGGTAAGCGCTCCACGCGTGCCATTCACATTGATAAAGCGCTTTGAGTCAATTCTTCCCCAACGGGACTCGCCGCCAAGGGTAAAGCTCCATATATCGCCTTCACGGTCATAACGGACGAACACGCCGCGATCTGTCGATGTCTGATCAATGACCTGATAAATCGGATGATATAATTCTTTGGCGTTCAAGAACGCGCCAACATCCAGACGGCTGCTGCCCCAGTCGAAACGGGTCCGGTTCTGGATACGAACCGAATTGATATCGCGCGCCTGATCCCCGACAAAATTACCAGTTCGTGGCGCAGACAAAGCCGTTGCGCGGGGCAATGCACCCGGCAATTCCTGATTAAGTGTCGTCGCGCTTGCGTAAAATCGCGTCGACACGACATCCGAAATCCTAAGCCCAACATTTCCGTTAAAGCGGATTGAATTTCGCTGGGCGTGTTGGCGATCCCCCTTGTGGCTATCGGCGCTGATCGCTGCCCATGCATTGGCGTCGCCGTCACCCACTCCGTAAGACGCCAAGCCGCGATAAAAGTCAGAACTGCCGACATCACCGCGAAGGTAAAGCCCCGCGGCATTGTCTCCCGTGGGCGTAACGCCGTTGATTGCGCCGCCCAATGTACCGGAACCAAATCTCAACGCATTCGCGCCGCGATATACCTCTAAATGGTCGAAGAATATGGGTTCAAGCTCTTGAAAGTCGCCATTGTCATCGGCCAGATTGATGGGGACCCCATCCTGCAACAGCGTCAGTCCGCGCATGTGAAACCCGCGCGAAAGACCCGAGCCGCGAATGGAAATGCGGACCTCCTGCCCAAAACGCGGCTGGGTGTACACGCCCGGCGAAAAGGCCAAGCTATCACGCAACGACACCACGGTCTTGTCTGCATAATCTTCGTGGCTAACGACGTCGGTGCCGCCTGCGGTGTTGTTTGCCGATATTTCGGCCTCGTCAGCGGCGGCACGGCCGGTGACAATAATCGTGGCGTCAGCAGCTTCTTCGGCTGCGGCGGGGGTAATGATGGCAATAACAGAGCACGCGACAGACGCGCGCAAAATGGACAAGAATTTCATGATATCTTCCTAAATCTAAACAAGAGATAGGCCGCAAAGCAGCCTTGTGGTTTAGACGTAAGAAGGTGGTCCAATCGCCGGAGGTGGCGGAGCAGCGAGGCCAGCGCCAACCGATACTTCGCGTTTGGCAAAAACCGGAATGGCAAGCGCCACGGGCGCCATTGCAACTTGGAAATCAGCGGAAAGGACGTCCGCCGCCATCGCTGTTCCCGCAAAGGCACAGGGTTGATGCTCAACCGATTTACCTTTTGATGGATCTTCTTTGTGCAGCTTACCCGTTTTGTCCATCCAGACGGTCTGAGTGTCCATTCCGGTACAGATGGTCAGCGCAAATCCACGCTCCGATGACGGCATAAAGCCGGACGGAATGATGACGCGCAAAGCGAGCGCCAGCACGATCAGTGCGGCTGCTATATTCCGGAAAGGCGAAGATGCGCGAATCACGCGCACCCTATGCGCTTGCAATTTCGCCCGCGCAAGAACCTAGGGTCCTGACCCTAGCCCTTCCACTCGCGCCGTTCTTCGGCAACGCGCAGAACGTCATACGCCGCCTGCCCCGCCTGAAACGCTTTCGCGGCATCGGCGTTGCCGGGGTTTACGTCAGGATGTGTTTCCTTGGCGATTTTGCGCCAGGCTTTTTTCGCGTCATCAAATGTCGAGTCGCTTTCAAGGCCCAGAATATCGAGCGCATGCATTTCATCCCGGCTTCGGCTGCCGTCGCCGGACCCCGCCCAGCCATAATGCGCGGATTCTTTGTAGCCCGAAAAATCGCGGCGCTCATTCGCTTCGCGCAATTCGGCTTCTTCTTTGGTCAGACCTTCGAAATAGTCCCAACCACGGTTATACTCCCCGGCATGTTCTTCACAGAACATCCAGCGGTCCGGACTGTTGGGTGATTTTGGTGCGGGGCAGTTTCCCGCTTTGTTACAACCATAGCGGTCGCATAGACGCACCTGTTGCGCTTCGTTGCTACTTCCATAGCCACGCCAGCGGGGAAAACCCCAGTCATTTCGTCGAGTGGAACGCGCCATGCCGCCGACTTAGCGACGGCACGCGCATTTTGCTAGTGGCGTAAACGCAATTTATGCGCCCGACAAAGCCCCGCCCATCATCCCGCCGCCGAACAAGGTCGAAAAGGCGATACCGATCAGGATGCCGGAAATAATGACAGCCAGAACGACATAAATGAGCACGATGACAACGGTGAACCCCGCAACCTTTTCCTTAGGGACGCCGAGCACAGGCTGCAGCCCCAGATAGATTAGGTAAACGACATAAGCGATTGCGGCGAAAGAGATTAGACCGCCCAATATGGGGATCCAGCCAACCAGCCCCGCAACCCAAGTTGGGGTCGATGCATATGTCATCAGCTTGGTCGACTGAACCATGTCGGACTTGCCGTTAAAGCTGGGGGACACCGCATTGACGAGGAATGACATCACAAAAAGCGTGAAAAGGGACAACACATATCCCACCACCGCCATGGCCGCGATAGCGCCAAAGCCCATTTCCATATCCCCGCCGCCCATGCCACCAAGGCTCGCGACATTTATTCCCAATGCGCCTGTGAATATTATACCGGCTGCCACAGGAATGGCGGCCAAGATCATCGCATATCCGGTGAACAACCCGCTAACCGTTGCTGGTTCGTACACAATGGCATTCCATTCGCCGGTCGGTTTTAAAATGATATTCTTCGCGCGAGCAACAATCGACATTGACTTCTCCCCCTGAAAAATGTGTTCCTCGGCAGAGGAAAACATAATGGCGCGAATATGTAAATGTTGACGTTCGCGTAAACGGAGGGGGCATGAATATAATGTTGCGGGTATTGGTCGCCATAATTGGCGCAGTTGCGTTGCTCGGCGTGGCCCAACATTGGTTTAGCCTCGATGCAGTTTTTGCAGAACGTGGTATGCAGGCCGTTGGCGATATCGGCCGCGCGAACCTGCGCGCGGATGTTGGTGGCCTATTTCTAGGCATCAGCGCCCTCACCTTGTTCGCCGCGATCCGCCAACATCGGGGCGCGCTGATTGCCGCAATGGTACTGTTGAGCGCGACCTTGGTTGGGCGCTTTGTGAGCATAGCAATAGATGGCTTCTCCCCGCCGGTCGCTCCGCCAATCATCGTCGAGGCAGTTCTGATTGCCATATTGGGCGTTACGTATTGGGCATGGGGTAAAAAGCCAGAGGGTCTATAAGCCGGGTTCTGTCCTCCGCTGCGGCCGAGGCGTAAGCGGATGTGCGACCATTCATCTAGGCGACGCATTGCTGCGGCACTCATGCAACCAACCCGGGCGACTGGCAGGAGGATGCCATATGCCGCCCCTATTCGGTTTTGCTCCCGGTGGGGTTTGCCTTGCCGCTTCTGTTACCAAAAGCGCGGTGCGCTCTTACCGCACCGTTTCGACCTGGCCGCATCGAAATGCGGTGGACTCTTTTCTGTGGCACTTTCCCTAAAATTGCTTCCGCCGGACGTTATCCGGCACCGTTCCTCGCTGGAGCCCGGACTTTCCTCCCCATAGCAGTTACCCACTAAGCGG
>VFQS010003723.1_pt1 | contig 11503 bp, 19 predicted proteins | sample 3512361 | NCBI WGS metagenome assembly VFQS01 (sample SAMN10412375, study PRJNA504923) | tailings metagenome | isolation source: Relicate 1 Philex TSF3 active mining | place: Philippines | reverse complement strand
TGCCGGCGGCATCCATGGCCTGAAACACCAGCAGCAGGGCCCAGCGGTCCTGGGCATAGAGCTTGTCCTGCAACGCAGCCATGCGCTCCACCCCTTCCGCCAGGGCTGTCTGCGCGGCCTGTTTGTCGCGGATCGGAGTGTGATCGGTGCTGCCGGGGTCGATCTGATTGAGCTGAAAGCCCTCGCCGCTGGTGATGCGGTAGCGATGGCTGAGGCGGTGCTGGTGATCAGCCACGGTCGTGGACGTGCTGCTCTCAGACTGGCCATGGGTGACCACGCTGTCAGCCCTGTTCACCCTTCGGCGTCCAGGAGCGGGTGCCAACTGCGCAACCGGATTTCGCCTCACCAGCGCAAAACAATCCCGCCTAGTTGTCATCGGTTCTGCGCTGGTGACACGCCATGGCCCTGCCGATGCTGCTCGCAGCCACCGCCCTGCAGGTGGGGTTGGCCTCGCCGGCGGCGGAGCTGCAGCTCAGGCCCTTGCTCACCCTGGAGCGCACGACCCGCCGGCTGCCGCGCACCGGTGATCCGATCTGGGACCTGCGCCTGCAGATCCCAGGAGAGCCCGACCGCCATTTCGATGCCGTGAGTGGCCGGGCCGATCGCCAGAACGCCAATCGCGATCGGATGGGTAGCAACGCCCCTCTGCCCATGGGCCGCTATCGCATCGGCGCCATCGAGCCGTTGGGTCGCCAGGACCCCAGCGAGCTGGGCCCGATCTGGATCGGTATCGAACCGCAGTTCAGCACTGGCAGGCGCGTGCTGGGCATCCACCTCGACCCCAGCGCCGGGCTCAACTGGAACAGCGGCACGGCCGGCTGCATCGGCCTGTTGCGTTCCAGCGACATGCGCCTGCTGGCGGAGCTGGTGCGCCGCAGTGGGGCCGAAACCCTGGTGGTGGCGCAATAGCGCCGGTGTTGCTAGGGATGGAGGACCGCCGAGGTGACGGCGCGGCCACCAGCGCCCCACTGCTCCAAGCCGGCGGCAATGGGCACCTCACAGAGATGCACCATTCCTCACACCCCCCGCCCCGGCGCAAGCCGGGGCTTTTCGCTGGGTGAATCCATCACAGCGGACAATGCGCTCAACACCGCCTTGAGCTGATTCCGGATGTTCGCCAGCTCCGACACCCTTCTGAACGCGCTGCAGTGGCGCTACGCCACCAAGGCCTTTGATGCGAACCGCCAGATCGATGCCTCCACCTGGGCCAGCCTTGAGCAGGCACTGGTGCTCACGGCCTCCAGTTACGGGCTGCAGCCCTGGAAGTTTCTGGTGATCACCGATGCATCGATCCGCAGCGAGCTTCGGCCCCATTCCTGGAACCAGAGCCAGATCACCGATTGCTCCCATCTGGTGGTGCTGCTGAAGAAGCGCACGATCACCGCCAGCGATGCCGACCGTCTGATCGAAGCCATCGCCCAGGCCCGCGGCATCGAGACCAGCGTGCTCGCTGGCTACCGCCAGATGATCCAGGTGGATCTGATCGATGGCCCCCGCAGCCAGATCATCGGCCAGTGGGCCGCCAATCAGGTGTACATCGCCCTGGGCAACCTGCTCAGCAGCGCCGCTCTGCTCGGCGTGGACACCTGTGCCATCGAGGGCTTCAGCCCCAGCGACTACGACCGCATCCTTGGCCTGGAGAGCAACGACTACCAGAGCTGTGTGGTGTGCGCCTGCGGCTACCGCAGCAGCGACGACAAGTACGCCAATCTCGCCAAGGTGCGCTACCCGGCAAGCGATCTGATCGAACACCGCTGATCACGAACCAACAACCCCACACACCACTCCGATGGCAAAGACCACCAAGAAAAAGTCAACCCAGGCTGCAGCGCCGATCAAGCCCAACCGCAAAGGGCTGACGATCAAGCTGCAGATTGCAGGTGCTGTGTTTGTACCGATGCTGGCGCTGGGCCTATGGCTCAACAGCAAGGGGTTCTTTGGCTGAGCTCGGCTGCGGCCGTGCGATCAAACGGGATGGCACTGCCGCAGCCCTCAAACAAGCCGTAATGCCGCTCAAAATCACCGATGAAGGTGAAGTGCGGCGCGAAACGGGTCTGCTGCAGCATCCGATAGGTGTTGCCGCACACCGGGAAGACTTTGCCGGCTTCGATGCTGTGGTGCTTGTCGAAGTCGAGGCGGGCTGGATAGTCCTGGATTGAGCCGCGATAGATCACGGCCTGGCCATGGTCTTCGCAGGCATCCTCGAGCTCAGGAAGATTGAACAGGCGGTAGGTGGCGGAATAGAAGCGCGCCTCGCCCACCAGCGCAGCAAGCTCGGGCTCAGTGATCTCCAGGGGCCGGTCGCTCACCAGGCGAGGGTCGGCGAAACCGGCGGCCCGGGCCATGCGCAGGAAATCATTCCAGTAGAGAGCTCCGCCCAGACACTCGCCGTAGAGCACAGGATGGCTCTGCACAGCCGCAGGCAGACGCCGATCGGCATACACATCGGAGAAATAGAACTCACCGCCGGGCCTGAGCAACCGCTGTGCCCCCAGCAACACCGCCGGCTTGTCGGTGGAGAGGTTGAGCACACAGTTGCTCACGATCACATCGAAGCTGGCGGGCTCGAGATCCAGCGCCTCCAGCGCCTCGATCCGCCCCTCCAGGAAGCGAACGTTGGCGTAACCGAACTGCTCGGCATGAAACGCCTGATGGCGGCGCGCCACATCGAGTTGTTCAGGCGTCATGTCGACACCCACCACCTCGCCACTGGCCCCCACCAGCTGGGCCAGCAGATACGCATCACGGCCGCTGCCGCTGCCCAGATCCAGAATCCGGCACCCCTCCAGCAGCGGCGGGCACACCAGGCCGCAGCCGTAGTAGCGACTGCTCACCTCGGGATGCACCCGGGCCAGCAGGGGCTTCAGCCAGGCGGGCACCGCATCGGCATCACAGCAAGCGCTGGTTTTGAGGTCGGCGCTGCTCTGCAGCTCCTGGCCGTAATAGGCCTGCACCAGCTCCTGCATTGATCTGTGGGGCGTTCAGTTGCTCTGCACGAACCGTAGGCACGGGGCCCCTCAGCCGGGCTCCCGCTCGCGCTCCAGCGACGGGCCGAAGGAGCGCCCGCCTGCGGCCGGCTTGAACACGCCCGGCAGGGCAGCATCCGGCACCAGCCAGGCCGGCAGCTGTTCCCCTGGCTGCAGCACCGGTAGCGGAGCCGGCCCGGCCCAGCCCGCAGGGCGGCTGGGGGGAAGGGCGTAGCGGAGGCTGATTGCATCGCCGGCCCTGAGCCGGGCTGCCGGCGGCTGACGCTTCACCTCCAGCACCTGGGCCCGCACCTGCAGCTGCTCCGGGTCGCTGCCGGCAGGCAGGGTGTGCACACTGCGCACCAGGAGTTCGAGCACATAAGGCGCCTGGCGCTGCTCCTGGCCATACACCCACGGTGGGAGTTCAGCGCGAACAGCCGGCACCCCTGCCAGCGAGAACGCGCCGAGGGCGACGAAACCCAGGGCCGGAAGCAGCGGCAGGCGGGCAGCGTTCATCCCCCAACCCTCGCGGCGCGGGAGGCCCTTCCTTAGATTCATGAGCTCGAGAACACAGTTCTTCATGTTTGACGCCTTCACCAAGGTCGTTGCCCAGGCTGATGCCCGCGGCGAATTCCTGAACGCTGGTCAGATTGATGCCCTCGCCGCCATGGTGGCCGAGAGCAACAAGCGCATGGATTCGGTGAACCGCATCACCTCCAACGCTTCCAAGATCGTCACCAACGCTGCTCGCGAACTGTTCGACCAGCAGCCTGCGCTGATCGCTCCCGGCGGCAACGCTTACACCCACCGTCGCATGGCTGCCTGCCTGCGCGACATGGAGATCGTGCTCCGCTACATCACCTATGCCGTGTTCACCGGCGACGCTTCCGTGCTGGAAGACCGCTGCCTGAACGGCCTGCGTGAGACCTACCTGGCCCTGGGCGTGCCTGGCGCTTCCGTGGCAGAAGGCATCCGCAAGATGAAGGACGCCGCCATCGCGATCGCCAACGACCGCAACGGCATCACCCCCGGCGACTGCTCCGCTCTGATGAGCGAGATCGGCACCTACTTCGATCGCGCTGCTGCTGCTGTTGCCTGATCGCAGCTGATTGCAGATCCCTCAGGCCTGCCGGAGACCCGCTTGATCGGGATCCTCCGGCAGGCCTTTCCATTGCAGGGCCGTGCGGCGTGCCCAGAGCAGCAGCGGGTAGAGGCGCCGGGCCCGGGGCGGGGCGGCGAACAGTTGATTCAGGAGTGCCATCAGCGGATCGCTGGCCTGCAGCCGTCCGCAGAGTTCGGCGATCGCCTCGGCCCCATGCCAGGCCTGCTCCCCCTCCAGCAACACGGCACCACGAGCCAGATCCAGGCCTCGCCCCTTTAACGCCGCCCGCAGGGCATGGTCGGCACGACCATCGCGGATCAACAGACCCGGCAAGCCACCCTCCAACTCGCTGCGCAAAGCGAAATGGCGGCAGAAGGGGCAGCCGCCGTCGTACACGAGCGTGAGGGTCATTGCGCCATCCTGGCCATCGCTGCTCTGCTGCCGTGACCCAGCTCCTCGCCGTGGTGTTGGCCGTGCTGCTGCCCCTGTGGAGCCTGCTCTCACCGCCGCAGAGCCTGGCGGCCGTGGATCCAGCCCCTGAGCACTTCCTCTGCGAGGGCGAGCCACTGCTCGCCGCGGTGCACATCGGCGCCGTGGATGCCCCTGGCATTCCCAACACCGCCAGCGGCACGGTGCCCGGCGCCTTCATCGTGCTGCAGTGGCGCGGCGTGAGCCTGCAGCTGCCGCGCACCAACAACGCCGGCACCCCCAGCTACAGCGATGGCCGCTGGTGGTGGCAGGCGCTCGATCCCGCGCATCCGGAGTTTGCCCAACGCCGGGGCGATTGGGAGTTCTACAGCTGTGAGGCCTCCAGCTGAACCACTGAATCAGCGCAGGTTGCCGAGCGATCTTCGTGATTGCTCCAGAGCCAGGCACAGACGAAGCGCCTAAGCCATGTGAATCCTTAGCCCCCCTGAGCTCCTGGCCATGGCCGCACCATCCGTCGCTCACTACACCCTGAGCCGCCTGTCCCAGCTGGGCATCGATCGGATCTTCGGCGTTCCCGGCGACTATGCCTTCGCGATCGACGACGCCGTTGAAAACGTGCCGTCGTTGTCATGGGTGGCCTGCGCCAATGAACTGAATGCCGCCTATGCCGCCGATGGCTACGCGCGCATCCGAGGCGTGGCACTGCTCTCCACCACCTACGGCGTTGGCGAGCTCTCAGCGATCAACGGTGTGATGGGCAGCAAGGCCCATCGGCTCCCGGTGTTTCACCTGGTGGGCATGCCCAGTGAACGGATCCAGAAACAGGGACTGATCACCCACCACAACCTGGGCGATGCGGTCTACGACCGCTTCCAGGCCCTCTCGGCCGAAGCGGCCTGTGTGAGCGCGGTGCTCACACCCGACAACTGCATCGACGAGCTGGAGCGGGTGATCCGTGAGGCGCTGCGGCGCAGCATGCCCGCTTACCTGGTGATCTCCGAGGTCAACGGTGGACAGCCCGTGCTCGGCACACCGGTGCAAGGCCAACCGCTCAGCGCGATCAAACGCCAGCACAGCGTTCCACAGGAGCTGGACGCGGCGGTGGGAACAATCCTCGCCCGATTGGAGGCCGCATCGCGCCCCGTGGCTGTTCTGACCCACCTGGTGAGCCGCTACGGCGTACGCGAGCGGGCACTCGAGCTCATTCGCCAGACCAACCTGCCCACGGCCATCACACCCAACGACAAGGGAACAATCGATGAGTCGATGTCCCAATACGCCGGCCTCTACGCCGGTGACTGGTCATCGTCGGATGAGGTTCGCCGTCTGGTGAGTGACGCCGACCTGATCCTCGACATCGGCGGGATCGTGGATACCGAGCTCAACACCGGGATGTGGACTGGCGGCTACGACCCCGGCAAGGTCGTCTCCATCCAGGACAACTGGGTTCGCGCTGGCGACAAGGTGTTCGTGAATGTGGCCATCGACGACGTACTCGATGCCCTCTGCAAGCGCGTCACCACCCGCTGCAACGACCACGGCCTCAAGATCGAGGCGATGCCGCTGGTGGGGGCAGCTGGAGATGCCACCTGCTCAGCCAACGTTTATCCGCGCCTGCAGCGGCGTTTGCGCTCCGGCGACACGGTGGTGATCGAAACAGGCACCTGCATGACCCACCTCAACAAGATGTTGATGCCCGCTGGGGTGAGTGCACAAGGGCAAGGCCTCTGGGGCTCAATCGGCTGGGCCACCCCCGCTTGCCTTGGCGTGGCGATGGCCAAGACCACAGGCCATACCTGGATGGTGACGGGCGATGGATCCCACCAACTCACCCTCAATGAACTCGCCGTGATGGGGCGCTACGGCATCAAGCCGCGGATCGTTGTGCTCAACAACAACCTCTACGGCATCGAGGATGTGATCAGCGAACGGGGGCACGGCTACGACGACCTCGCTGCAGTGAACTACCACCTGCTCCCGGAAGCCTTCGGGTGCAAGAACTGGCTGAGTGCTCGGGTGAGCACCGTGGCCGAACTCGATGAGGTGCTCGATCGCATCGATGCCCACGACGGCGCCGCCTACATCGAGGTGATGATCCCCAACGAGGAAAGCCAACCGCTGCCCGCCTCGACGATCGACAGCGGCTACAAACTCAACACACCACCGATCGGCTGAAGCCCCATGTCGCTTCCCCCCTGGCGGCCGTTGCTACGGGGCGCCCGCCAGCGGGAGGGGCGATCCCCTCAGGCCCGCTGGCTGCAGCTGGCCACCCTGGGGCTCGACGGAGCACCGCGGGTGCGCACGCTGGTGTTCCGCGGCTGGGGCGGGCCTGCCCTGCTCGATCTGCTCACCGATCGGCGCAGCAGCAAATCGAGCGAACTGCAGCAGGAGCCGCGGGTGGAGCTGTGCTGGCTTTTGCCCAAGGCCCGCTCGCAGTTTCGGCTGCGGGGCCAGCGTCTGGCACTGCTGCCCGAGCCGGATCTTGAAGCACGCCAGCAGCACTGGCAGCAACTCAACCCCGGGGCCAGAGCCCTCTGGGGTTGGCCGGAACCTGGGGCACCCTTTGAACGGGAAGCGGCCTTCCCATCTGAGCTGGCGGATGGCACGGCCATGCCCGGCAGCTTCGAGCTGGTGCGGATCGAGGTGTTGGAGGTGGAACTGCTGGAGCTCACAGGCCATCCGCACCAGCGGCGGCGCTGGCGCGCTGATCAAGAGTGGTGCGAGGAGCGTCTCAACCCTTGAGCCAGGGCGATCCTGGAGACACGCCTACCCCGGCTGTCAGCCCGTGAGGATGACGGCAGCCTGTCTGAAGTGTTGATCAGATGCTGAACAGAGCATCGAACCGGTAGTACTCCGGTTGATTGAATCCGTCGCGCCTGAGCATGCGGCGCAGCTCCAGAATTTCCCGGCGTTGGGCCACGATGATCTGCCGTGCCAGGCGCCGGATCGTGGGATTGGTGCTCTTGTTCAAGGCATCGTGGGCCATCATCAACGCTCCGCCGTGGTGGGCCAGCATCCCCTCCAGGAACCAATTCACCCGGTTCTCTCGGGTGGGCGTGGAGCCCATCATCTGCATGGCCTGGATCTGAGCGGTGCTCATGCGGGTGAGATCGGCCATCGCATCCGGATTGCCGCCCGACTTGAGGACTACGGGATCAACCGGTGCCTCGGGATACCAGGCCTTGCGCCACTGCCCCATCGCCTTGATCTCCTGAGCCTGATCACGCCAGATCTCCTTACCCAGAGATCCCACACCCGGCACACCGATATCGAACACAAATTCGCTCATGCGCAGGGCACCCGTGTGGTGCTGCACCATTGCATCGATCCAGCGCAGGTCATAGGTGCTGCCGGCTGGTCCCAGATCATGGACACCGTGTTCAGCCGGAGGTGAACTGGCCCCTGGTACCTGCGGCCCTGGGTGGTGGTGTTGGTGGTCCGCCTGACCCTGGGCGGCGGGGGCCAGCAGGCTGAGCAGCATCAGACAGGCCAGGGCGCGGCGCATGGGGCAAGGAAGCGAGGTCAGACCCCTACGATGACCTCTCCTCTTGCTGGAGAGTCAAGCGATGTCGACTGGGCTCCTCAAAATCGGCGACGTGGCAGCGCGCTCGGGTCTCACGGTGAAGACCATCCGCTTCTACTGCGATGAGGGACTGATCCATCCGGCCAGCCGCAGCGAGGGCGGCTTTCGCTTGTTTGGCCCGGACGTGTTTGCTGATCTGACTTTCATCCGCACCCTTCGGGCTCTGGAGATTCCTCTGCCGGACGTGAGGAAGATTCTCGAAACACGGCGTTCCGGCATCTGCACCTGCACGTCGTTGCAGAACACGATCCGAACCAAGGCCGGCGAGATCGAAGACAAAATCACCGCACTACGTGCGATGCACGTTGAGCTCATGGGCTTACTGAACGACTGGCAAGACTGCGGCGGTCGTCAATCCTGAGGGCGCGCCGGATCAGGGGAGCTGCTGACGCAACGCGCTCAGGCGCTTCTCGTTCACCCCCAGATCGGAATCCCCCAGCCGCGACACTGAGCGTGCCTGCAGCACACCACGGGAGGCATCGGCGTAGAGCTCCAGATCATCCACGAAACCGAACAGGGCACTGCTGGCGGTGGCATGCAGGTAGCCGTCGCCCTGCTCCAGCAGCTCGGTGCGCGGCATGGCCTGGATCACCGGCACCAGTGCGGCCAGGGCGGCCGCGGGGTCAGCCACGGGCCAGTCGGCCCGGGCGCAGTGGGCTGGGCTGGGGCAGGGCGAGAGCACACCGTTGTGCACCCCCAGGTCGGCGGGCACTGGTCCAACGAAATGGAACAGCGCCAGGGTGAGGGTGAGCAGCAGATGAATCATGGCTGGGCGGGGGCTGTGGGAGCGGGGGCCACGGGGGCAGGTGCTGGAGCGATCGACTCCTCCATCCCCAGATCGATCTCACCGATCCAGAGCACCAGGCCGGCGATGCAGGCGAGGGCGGCAAGCAGCAGCAACCAGTGGCGGCGATCCATCAGCAGCGACCTTCCCTACGCATGAGCGGAGCCTTCGCCCTGATCGATCGGACGATTCTGCACAGCGTTGTCCGCGCGATGCGATCCCGGCCGCTTGAGAATGAGCGCCACGACCTGAAGATGCGCTGATGCAAGCCCCTGAGCCGCTTCTGCAGCGCCTCCAGCACACACCCGGCATGGAGCAGGGCCGCCGCCTGGTGCTGCTGCTCACCCAGCTGGGCGACTTCGATTCGATGGAGTACGCCCAGGCGCTGGTGCCCGTGCTGCCCCAGCTGGAGGCCGCGGGCATCCGCCTGCGGGCGATCGCCATCGGCGACGCGGCAGGCGCCGATCGCTTCTGCAGCTACACCGGTTTTCCACGGGAAGCCCTGGATGTGGATGCCGAGCCTCAACTGCACCGGGAGCTGGGCCTGTATGCGGGCCTGCAGACGCCCGGTGGTCCGTGGCCCGGACTGCTGCTGATGTGCGCCGGCATCGGTTCACCAGGCACCCTGGCGGAGGTGTTCCGTGGTTACCGGGGCGACCGCAACGCGCCCCAGCGCATCGACAGCCCCCTGTTTCGCCTGGCGGGTGGCGAGGGATTTCAGCGGCCGTTTGAACTGGCCACCGTGCGGCTGCGCAACATGAACGAGGTGCTCAGCCACTGGCGCACCTACGTGCCCAGCGATGCCTTCATCACCCAGCGGGGCGGCACCTTCCTGATCGATGCCGACGGCAGCCTGCTGTACAGCCATCGCGACCAGGGGATCCTCGGCTTCTCCGCCACGATGAACCAGCCGCTCCGCTTCCTCGACCCCTACCTCACACCAGGCACCTGAACGGGAAGCTGAGAAACTGGGCCACCCGCATCGGTGTGATGTCGCTTGATCAGCTGAAAGCCTTCCTGGCACGCATGCAGGACGATGCCGCCCTCAAGAGCGAAGTCCTGGCTGCCGCCACCGCCGACGATGTGGCCCAGATCGCATTGAAGCTGGGCTTTGAGTTCTCCGGCGATGAACTGCTGCGGGTGTCGGGCAAGAAATTCGATCGCGTCACCGTTCGCAAGAACGACATCCCCGGTGAATACAACTGATCGTTCGAGCCGCTACGCCAGGCGGTGATAGGCGAGCGGCTGACGCGGTTCAAGCTTGAGGCTCCACACGCCGGATCCCAGCGCAGAAAGCCCTTGCAGCAAAGCGGCCGTGTCGCCGCTGTTGAGCCACTGGGCCTTGAGAGCCGGCAGGTCCTCCTGCAGCGCCTCGATCGGCACCGCCACCACCAGCAGGCTCTGATCACCGGCGGCGCGGTTCAGGCCCCCCTGATCACTCCGCTGCCACACCCGCACCAGCAGCTCCAGCGCCTGCTGGCGGCCCACCTCGCCGGGATCACCATCCTCCGGAAGCGGCTCCCGCAGCGACTTGCCCTGCAGCGGCATCGCCCGCTCGCCGTTCTGCTCCAGCAACGCCAGGGCGATCAGATAGGGCGCGTCAGCCATGGGGATCAGAGCAGCGGATGCCAGTGACACAGTGGGCCCTGGCCAGCCCCGATGGCCAGCCCTTTGCGCAAACCGTTTTCCACAAAAGTCTTGGCGGTCTGCACCGCCGCCAACAGCGTTTGTCCTTTGGCGAGCTCAGCCGTGATCGCCGCCCCGAGCGTGCAGCCACTGCCATGGCTGTGGAGCGTGTCCACCGGCGCGTGGCGCAGCCACTGGCCGGAGCCACGGCGCTGCAGCAGGTAGTCGCGCCCGCGCAGCTCCGGCAGACCGCCGCCCTTGATCAGCACCGCCTGCGGACCCAACGCCAGCAAGCACTCAGCCGCGCGCTCCACATCAGCGGCTCCCTCCACGGGCTCACCGCTGAGCAAGCGGGCTTCATGGATGTTGGGGGTGATCAACGCCGCCAGGGGCAGCAGCCGCTGGCGGTAGGCCTCGATCGCTTCCGGCTCCAGCAGCACCGAGCCGGCGCGCGACACCATCACCGGATCGATCAGGCGGGGAATCGCGAGTGGCTCCAGGGCCAGAGCCGTGGCTTCGATCAGGGAACGGTTGAGCAGCATCCCCGTTTTGAGGGCCGCCACGGGAAAGTCGCTGAGCACCGCCTCGATCTGAGCCGTGAGCGCCTCTGGCGGCAGCGCATCCACCCGGCTGACACCGCAGGTGTTCTGAGCCGTGACGCAGGTGATGGCGCTGCAACCATGCACCTGCAGGGCCAGGAAGGTTTTCAGGTCGGCCTGGATGCCGGCGCCACCACCGGAATCACTGCCACCGATCGTTAGGGCGATCGCCGGAACCATGGGGGACCAGGGGCTGACGTGATCCTGAATCAACCGACGCCAACGCCGCGGCACTCACCACCAAAGCCAGCAGCCACCAACGCCAACGGCCACGGCTTGGCAAGGCAGGCAGCAATCGCTTTCCCGTTCCCCCACGCTTCACCCCCTGCAAGGGCGTGCCGCAGCGGCCGCACACCATCCGTCCGCCCAGGCTGCGGTCGGCCCGGACGGACCAGCTGCCGCAGCGCGGACAGG
>VFQS010003722.1_pt1 | contig 11505 bp, 14 predicted proteins | sample 3512361 | NCBI WGS metagenome assembly VFQS01 (sample SAMN10412375, study PRJNA504923) | tailings metagenome | isolation source: Relicate 1 Philex TSF3 active mining | place: Philippines | reverse complement strand
GCATCGGCATAATCCGTCAATTCTTTCACTTCATATGAAATGTATTCCGTCTTGTTTCGCTGTATCATATTTTTAATCATTTCGCAGCACCCCAGCAAAATGGCGGTTGCGGATTGGGGCGGCGACGCCCGATTCACCAAGCACACAATGTCGTTTTGTTTGGTAAAGATGTAGTCTTCCAATTTAGGATTATATGGCGTAAAATTCATATAGTACGCATACCATATTGCGTCAAACAGGGAAAGCATGTTTTCGGTTGCTTGAAACACTTCGTGAATGATGGTTGCGGTGGCGGTTGCGTCAAATTTTTGGGACGCCATTATGTATTGTCGGAGTTTTTCGTTGGCATCCATCGCGTGGTGCGTAATTGAAACGGGAACCTTTTTTTTCACGATTTTTTTTGAAATTTTACTGTGTTTAGTGGAATCATTCAGTCCAATTTTAGAGATTTTATTTATGACTTGGTTGATAGTATCGGTCGTTGATGCGGGCATTATATGTAAGAGGCAATTCACGGCAATTAGGTGTTTGATTGTATATACAATACCGTGTAATTTGTAAATCAATTTTACAATTATATACAACCCAATCCGACCGAACTTAATTCAATTCAACCCAACTCAATCGCTTATTTTTTGTCTATGCATAGTATATAACAACTCGCATATTAAATGGCAAACTCTTGGCTTAAACACGTTAAGGAGACTATGAAGGCTAATTCCAGCAAGTCTTTCAAGGATGTACTTAAACTGGCAAAGAAGTCTTATAAGAAGGGTTCCAAGTCCCAGTCAAAGTCTCAATCCAGGTCCGGCGGCAAGAAGGCTCGTCGTCAGACCAGACGCAAGGGACTTCGTGGTGGCGCTTCTATTGCTGACAACGCTGCTGCTTTTCCTTAAATTGGGGGAAGGGTCCCCCATACCCCCTCTTTTGGGGGAGGGTGTAGGGATGAAATTTATGGTGAAAAATGATTGTATGATAGGTTTATAATCATTTTTATTAGTGGAGAGGGGAGGGTATTATGGTTAGATGGGTTGGTGGAATGGGTTGGTGGAATGGGTTAGAGGGAGAGGTGGCGGGGGTATATTATGGCGTATGTTTCAATTCTGAAAACAAATCCAGTGTTTTTTCTAAACTATGTCGTCGCGACGCATCCGGGTGTATATTTTCAAGCAACAATTTGGTAAACGGAACAATCCCCTCAAAATCAAGTGGTATTGGCTGGGCTTTGAATTCTTGCAGTATTTTAAAAAGCAGTCCCAAATAGCACACGCTGAGAGAATAATTGTCCCACGTTTTCCAAGTTTTTTCTATTAATTCGTTGATAATTCGTGTTCTAGGAGCCCCGACATACGGTTTAAATGTATCAAACGCCAATTGTATAAACAAATCTTTGAACTCGGTTGAGTAGTAAGCCAGGCCTTTATTTGAAGCAACAAATTCATTACAGAGAGATTGAAGCCCGCGTTCATCCAATTTTTCCGATACGTGAAGGACGTAATTAATTACGTGGGCTTCAATGGGCCACACGTAGTATTCCGGGCCGAAGTCGTAAAAATATTGTTTATAGTAATCAATAACGTCACGGTCGGCTTCATCAAACGGCGTCGCAAGCATTGTGTCCACCGGAATAGACAATCCTAAATCCAAAATAATGGGCGACCCCGTGTGTTTATCCACAAACACGTTATTGTATTTAAAGTCGTAGTGAATGATGTTTTCGTTTTGTAGCATTTGTAAGGTATTTACCAAGTAGGTGTATGTGTCAAAAATTGCCGCCATTGTGCGGCGCTGTTCTTGGGGAGAGAAACTTGGTTTTTCTTCTTCTTGTTCTTCTTCTTTTCCGTCTGCGTCTTCTTCTTTTCTGTCTGCGTCTTCTGCGTCGCCATCGTCTTCGGTTTTTGGTTTTTTCATTGAAGAATAAGAATGGTCAAATATACTTTCGGTGGGCGTTTCGGATTTGGTTGTATCTCTCTTAAATGCGCAACTAACCCCCGAAAAATGCATAATATAATCGTACAAATCCATACCATCAATATACGCAATTTTCTGGATTTCATACGCCGCCTTGCGGTCTTTTCCCACGACTTCACAATCCTTGATGTATTGATTATTTACCGCCGCTAAATGAATGTCGCAGGTTTTCACAATCGGCGCAAAATATAATTCGTAGTTTGGAACATCTTGTATTTTTTTGCCAAGTTTCTTCTCATTTTCACTGGTGAATGTCTTTTTTTGTAATTTTGTGATATATTTGGAAGCCGCCGGATCTTTGTAATTGCGAGAACACGATAATCCTGGGTAATACACGCATCCATATGACCCTTGATTTATCATAACTGGTTTTTTGGGGTTTTCATTTTTTTCATACATATTAGATTTGCGAACTTGTTTGTTTTGTTTGTTTGTGTTTGTGTTTGTGTTTGTGTTATGTTATATTATATCAAGGAAGTAAGTTTATATAAAAAAAGATGGTGTGGTGAATTATATGTGTATATGTGATTTATATGAATTTATATGTATGTGATTTATATGAATTTATATTGTATAATATTATGAATTCGTCATTCTTGAAACCCGGAAATATCTGTTTTTAAACGTCTTTTTTATTTTGTAAATTATATTTTCCACAATCTCTCTGGCTTGGGTTTTTATTTCTGAATCTTGATGCCTTTTTTTCAACAATAGATTTACTTGTTCTTGTATAATATCTTTGTTTGTTATACAAAATTCTTCAAATGCTTTTGCCGGGGTGAATTCGTCTGGGTTTCGCTGATACATTCTGGAAATATGAATATCCATCATTTGAAGCATGTGTTTTTCCATTGATATATATTCACGGCGTTTCTTTGGTTCAGTTTCGGTAACTGATTTTTTTCGGAAATAATACCGTCCGCTGTTAAACATTTTTTCTTCTATGTTACCTTCATACCCTAATTGTGTTAATCGTTTTATTTCGGCGTCAATTATGGTTGCGTTTTCTTCTTCATTTTTCCACTTGTTCCAATTTTCTTTGTATGAATGTCGGTCGTCGTATTGATGAATTTTGGAAAAGGTAAATAAACTATCCATAAATTCTTTACTAAATTGATAACGGTATATTGGTATGGTATTCTGTTTCTGTAAAGTATTTTTAGTATTATTGGTATTATTACAAGACGAAGACGAAGACGAAGACGAAGACGAAGACGCTAACATTTGTTTTGAATTTGATTCCTAGTTGTTTCATATACTAATTACATTAATTAGAATTTCAATTTTTTCTTCATATTGTTTATAAAAACGGTCGTTTGTGTAAAATGGATGACGATGATTGCTTGTATTTCAAAATAATAGTAAAGAGAGATGAAAGTGTGTCTAAGAATAACATTGGAAAAGACACGGATGAAATAGTAAATAAATTAAAACGAAAATTAAACAAATCAAAAATAGTAGAATTTCTAGAATCGCAGAGTTTTGTATTATACGATGACGTAGACGCAAAAAAGGCTATATCAGATATAAAGATAACAAATTGCGAAACGATAAAAGGAGTATATAAATTTCTACGCGAAAGAGAAACAAAAACAAGAACAAAAAAATTAGAAAATGAATGTATAAAATTACAGAGTTCTCATAAAGGAACCTATATTATTATAACATTCAAAGTAAATAGAAATGACATAAATTTAACATACGAAGACATGTCTAATTATTATTTCATTGAAGAAGATTTAGATATGTATGAAGACGGTCACTTATATTATTATGATGATGATGAATTTATGAAATCACTAACAGATGATAGACTAATAACGGAATCTATAATAGTACGAAAGACGCCATTTCCTATGCCGGTGCATGGTGGAAGTGGAAGAAAAAGGAACACAAAACGGACACATAGAGTGAATAGACTGAATAGAAAGAGTAGAAAAATATATAAAAAATAAAATACCAACTTTTTATTTGATATACGCCGCCAAAACACCAAAACACCAAAATGGAGGTTGAAGTAAAAAAGGGCAAATATACTTTTTTTATAACAAATAATATTGAAACATGGAATGGCGTTATAACGGGAATAAATTATAAAATCGGCGGAAATATTCGCGATGGTGTGAATATATCGGTTCATATTGATAACAATGTGGCAGTTTCGGCTTCTATTCCACACGTAATGTATGACGAAGACTGCTCTGTGTATGAACCACTTGGCAGAGGCGACGGTTCTATTATTATGATAAAAACACTTTTAACACATATTAAAAATACGCATCCAGAACTTAAAAAAATTAGATTTGATGATATGTCGTCAATTGAATGCGCAACTGGCGAAGACCTAGAAAAAAATCGGTCAAGGCCAATAAAAAAAGGAACCAATTTAGTTCCAATGCCATTATATTACTTATCAATTGCGTACAATGGCGAAACATGGTATGAAAAACATTTTCGTGCGGTTCAAGAAGATACCACAAAACAAAATGCGTACCGTGTTCGTGTGGATAAAATGTTAAATGATATAACTGAAAAACCAACGGAATATATTGATTTTCTAAAAATTACAAAAGTCGTCCCAATGAATATTCGTGCGGAACTTGAAACCTTTTACACAAACTCTAAAACTTATTCCGAGTTTTTTCATTTGATTCCAAAACATGACAGATGCCGTCTTTTAAGGCCGTGGATAAAAGAGTTTATGAACTATTATTTGAAGGGAGTATTTTCAAATTTTGATTGGGTAATACATCTCTCAAATAGTAGAGAAGGCGGGTCTCTTTTACAGACAAAAACAAATACAAAAACAAGAAAAAAACAAAATAAAAATGAAAAAAAATATTATTGTCCAAACGGTTTCAACCGAAACACGAATTATATGAAAGATATTGGAGCCGTTGTGCTGTAAATCTGTAAATGAAACGAAAAACGAAAAACGAAACACCGACAAACGAAACACCGAAACACCGACAAACGAAAAAGGTGTAGTAAATAAAATTGATTTCTTATATTTACATATTAAAATATAACAAATGTCAGAGCCGGCGATTATCAAGAAAAAGAAAATTATTAAAAAAAAGCCGGTGGTTGCTGTTGTTTCCGATACCGATGCCGATACCGATGCCGATACCGATGCCGATGCCGATTCCAATACAACAACTAATATATCAGAGCCGCCCCACCCCGTATTTAAAACACCGATTGACGAATATATAGAAACCTTTACAGAATTAGAGAAAAAAGCATTTTCCATCGCAAAAGACCATCTTAAAACATCATTTGATTTAAAACGAAGTTGCGGGTTTGTGGCGTGGAATAAAAGTGGTGGTAAATAAATGTGGTATCACACCACCAACCGAAAAGAAAAATGAGACAATTGGTGTTGAAGGGATTATTCATTCGCTCTCAACGAAGCGGTGCGTAAGTTGAGTTCATGTCTAAATATTTATGTAATTTCGTAATGATTTTATGATACGATGTTTGGTTTTATTTATTTCGCGCTTTGCTTTGTTGTATTCACGCCGGTATTCTTCAACTGATTTTAATCGGCGTGTAAAATGTTTCACGTCTTGTATGTTGTTTCGGCGGCTGTGTTTGTTTCTGCCTCCACCGCCGACATTTGCACTAGCACCACCAGTATCAGAAGGAGTAGCATCAGGACCAGGAGTAACAGAACTAGTACTAGCACTAGTATTCGCATCAGCATCAGTAGTAGCCGCAGCACCAGCACCTTCCGCATCCCTTTTTCCTGCTGCTGCGATTGCTGGAACACCTTCTTTCAGTTCACTTTTCAATTCATTTGTTTTATCAATTGTTCCGGTAATCATGTTAATAACACTGTGCACAAGTCGCCATAATTGCAGGGTCGTCCCTATTCCCGGAACCAAACTAAACGCATTTAATATAGTTTCAACGCCAGAATTCGCAATCGTTTTAAAATGTTTATTAATTGTTTTATCTATTTTGCTAGTCGTTTCATCTACTGCTTTCAACGTGTGTTCTCCCTCCTCCTTCCCTTCCGGCAGTTTAAGAATGCTTTTTAATCGGTCGGTCGCGCCCTTGTTGGTGTTTCCCAATAATTTGTTAAACCAATCCTTTATCTTTTTGATTGCGTTTGACACCGTATTCAGCACCGCATTACCCAAGTCCGGATATTTTACCGGTTCATTGTTTTCGTTCATTAGCGCCGCTTTTATTTCGTTTATTAAATCATTCAATTGCTGCACATCTTCTGACGCCGTTTGAATCCCCCTTTCACCTTCTTCAATCAGTCGTTGCTGTTTTTTTTCTAATTCATTTAAATATTGCATCAATATCGCTTTATTGGGGTTTTCTTTGCCTTGGCCTTGGCCTTGGTTTTGGTTTTGGCCTTGGCCTGGGGTTTTGCCTTGGTTTTCAGGTGCGACAGCAGGTGGTGCGCCAGCAGGTGGTGCGTCAGCCGATGGTTGTCCTTGTTGTTCTTGTTCTTCTTTTGTCACATTTGTGACGGCAGAAACAAATGGGCCGATTACATTTGGGTCAGTTTCTTGTTCCTTTGCGTCGCCGTCACCACCCTTTTGAAACCCTGTTTTTGTTTTAATCAGCCGTCTCGCAACTTTTGAAATGGTTACAATTGCCGACGATACTTGCGGTGTCAATTTCAGCAAATCTTCTTGCTCCTTCTCTGTCAATGCTTGGCCGTTTTTATGTTTTATGATTAAATTATCAAACCGCTGCAATTTTTTCTCAATTACATCAATTAATTCATCTTTTTTACCGCCATTTTGTATTGTTTCTAATGTATTCCGTTTTACTGTAACATACCCGCCGCCGGTCATTTTTCTATATATATACAAGCGAATAATAAAACAACCCGATTTACGCTTTGTCATTGTCATTATTTTATTGTTGGGACAGTGCCATCCGTTTTTTATATTCCGTCCAACTCATCGCCTTTGCTGCCTCAGCGGCCGCTTCTTCTTCCGCCGCCTTTCGCCGCTTTTCCTCGTCGTTCATTCTTAAACCCGCCAAATAGGACGGGTGGTGCGTGTCAAAATCCTCTATTTTCCCACGATAAGAATACCGGTTTGCCCGTTCCCTTAAAATGTGCATTGCGCCTTCGTCGCTTTTCAACAAGCGTTCCGCCTCGGCCTGTGCGTCGGCCTTTGACATTTTACTGTTCAATGCCGTGCCAGACCGGTTGTATGACTTGAATTTTGCAAACACCGTGTTTGCCGCAACGCCGCTAGCACTCGTGTCTTTATTGTCAGTCGCAGTCGCAGCAGTCGTCGTGTTGTTATTGTCATTCGCAGTAGTCGCAGTATCAGACACAGTCGCAGTCACCGTCGCAGTCGTGTTGTTATTGTCATTTGAATCAGGAAACAACCGTTTTTGGATTTTATCCACCGCCTTTTTATATTCATCCCTAATATCCACATACAGTTCCAGGCACCGATGCTCCACGCAATACTTGCGACAAACCGTTTCCAAATATTTATACGGCACAATGCCGGTTTTACAGTAATAGCCAAATGACTCTGTAACGGCGTCGTAGCACATAATGATGTCGCCATTGGACGGCAGTGTGTCCTTGGTCGTCTTTTTATACAGCGCCTTTAATTCATCGGGGCTTAGGTCTCCGCCGTCGCCTTTATCTGCCATCTCATCCAGCAAGGCGTCATATTCGTCGTAATATTTCATTTCATATGCGTTTGCCGCCTCATTTGCGGCGTTTTTTAATTCTTGCCAATAACTTTTCATTGGCTCTAAAATAAAAAATGTGGACAGCAATGACGCTATCCCGATGCCGAGTGTGATTACGCCGGTTATGTAAAACAAGTCATATAGTAGTGTGGTGTTCATAATGGGGTGCGCGCGCGTAAAATGGGTTTGCTTACTAATTTTATAGTTATTATTTTTATGTTGTTTCTTTTTGTTTTCTTTGTTTTGATTTTTTCATCATTCTGGTTCTTATGGTTCTTATGGTTCTGATGCTTGTTCTTGGTTTTGAAACGACAACGCGCGACTTGCCAGCATTGCCCCCACCTCTTCTTGTAAATCCACCACCCGGATGCGTATGTAGGACCCATTTTTATTTTCGGGATGGAGGCACACCAAATACAAGTCCGTCACCGTTTTGTCGTATTTGGCTTCCAGTATCGCCTTGTAGGTGTTTAATTGAAGGCAGTAATGCCAGTAGTTTGTGTCCGGCAAATGCGTGATTTCCGGCGTCGTGGCAAACTTCCCAAATGCGTTGGATTTAACAATTTCTTTGCAGCGTTTCCAGTCATATATGGACAGCGTTCCATCCGGCTCACCCGTGGCGGGGTCCAAATTTTCAAACACCATATCAATGGACCCCGTAAGACGGGCTTCTTCGTGAAACACGGTCCATTCCGTGCGATACGGGCGCAACAATCGCCCCGGCGCAGTCCAGTCTTCGTGAAATCGCAGAAAATACTGAAACTCAATGTCCGGGTTTTCCAGTGCGGCAGCATCCAGCGCGTTATTGTAAAAACACTCAATGTTGTAGTGCATCTTAGTGCCGGCGCTTGCCGCCGCATCCCGGTTGGCGTCCCATAGTTCCATTATTTCGTCTTTTGTTTTGCCGTAGTATTTGTTGTTGGGCCAGTTTTTTGACGACATCATGTTGTCTATGATTTTATTTGCGTCAAATTCTTCAAAGTGATGGTGGTTCCAGGTGGTTACGGACGTGAATTTCACGCCGTCCATGCCTTGTCCGGTGCCTTCATCCACCGTGTATATGTGCGGGCCTTCGTAAAATTTGATGCGGGCATCTCTTGGATGAAAGTGTAAATTTGCTAAATAATCGGGTGTCATAATTGTAAAACCCGATTATTGTTATATGGTTGTTTCAATTTTCTATTTTTATTTTTTCAGGCGAGCAGCGGCTTCTTCTCTTTCACGGCGTTTGCGAGCGGCGTTGGATTCGTTGGGATATCTTTTGGGAGCGGCGACGGGGTTAGGAGGCGCAGCCGCAGGTTCTTCTTCACTAGGCACCTCCGCACTAGGCACCGCCTGAGGTTCTTCTTCACTAGGCACCTCCGCACTAGGCACAGCAGCAGATACTTCTTCACTAGGTACCTCCGCACTAGGTACAGCCGCAGGTTCTTCTTCACTAGGCACCTCCGCACTAGGCACAGCCGCAGGTTCTTTTTCCAATGGTTTGGTAGTAGATTCTATTTCTTCTTTTGACGGAATAGGATTAGGATTAGGATTAGGATTAGAAGGGGCGGCGTTTCTCAACCCGACAAATCGCAACATACTGGCGGCATTATTTCTAGCCCGTGAAAACATATTTCCCATCATAAAATTAGACATTTTGTTGAATAGAAATGGATTTATATATTATATAATAAAAATAATATTTTCAATCCGTCGGTATTTTATTGTATAAAAACAGTGCGAATACCCACAACATCATTGAAGCAATTGCGTATGCCCACCGCGGTAAGCACATATTTATGTATTTATAAAATATAAAACACCGATATATGTATGGCGCAAACCCAAAAAACAAAGCAGCCGTAATGATTAAAATACTTAATAATTCATATCCAGATTTATTGGTTACAGCATACGAAATGCCCATAATAATTGAAAGTATTACAAATGTGGCGGCGAATTCTCCTAATTTTTTTGGGTCTATTGACGGAGTTTTTGGTAAATCTGGCTTTGATGCCAACGCTCCTAGTGCTCCTAGTCCTGGTACAGGCAAACCTCCGGATACTCCTGGAATATTCATTTTTTTAACTTATATTTTGGATAGAATAGAATTATCAAACTAATACTTTATTATATAAGCAATATAAAGTGCTAACGCATAAAAAATAATACTAATAACATATACATTAAAAATACGGGGAATATATGGTAATCCGACACTTTCGTAAAATAAAGCGTGGAGTTCTTTGGAGCCATACCCAAAAAAAATGCTGGCAAGAATAAACAATAAAAAGAAAAATGAAATCCATAGCACGGGGTTATAGCCGGAGGCAATTAAAAATATAACAAATGCTATCACTATCACACCACTAAACCACTGTGAATATATAATTTCCATTTTTTTGTTTTTGTTTTTGTTTGTGTCGTGTCGTGTCTAATATAATATAATACAACACAAAACAAAACAAAACAAAACAATTCTAAGGGAGAGATTTGTATTTTGTATTTTGTATTTACATAATACATAATACATAATAAATACATTCATACAATACACAAACTTTAATGTGGTGGTTTAATCGTAAAAATGCGGCGCTTCATTTAGTATTCATATCATTTTTGGCGTATTTGTTTGTAAATCTCGCTGAAAACCTGGTTCATTATAATATTGGAAAATGGAGTAAAGACCCCCAAAACACCCTCACTTCTATAAAGTTGTCCTTGCCAAATTCTATGGATTGGATTAAAATCATTTACGTAATGGTTGCGTTTGCCATTCTTCAAGGGGTATTAACCTTGTTTTTTAATAAAATTTTTTGATTTTTGATTTTTGGATGGATGGATGGATGGATGGATTTTTGTTTGAGAGAGATTAGAGATTAGAGAGAGTAAAAAGATTAGAGATAAAATACCATAACAATATAACAACTAACACCAACACCAAAACCAAAATCAAAATCAAAACCAAAACCAAACCCAAAAACCAAATATAATTATGTCATCCATTGATACAAACATTGACCACTACACCACGATTGATTTGCTGCAATTATTAAATTTGGATAACGACGAAGTCAGCGAAGACGACATTATTGATGCGACCGACCGCTTAATCACTAAATACCAAAAAGTAAACCCCGCCATTTCGCAGTTTTTCAACGACGTCCAAGAGAGATTGATTGACGAATTAGAAAAAATACCCGTGACCAGCGAAACCGAGACATACGACGGCAACAATAACAATAGAAGGGCGCAACCCCCGGCATTAGAAACCGACGACAACGGCTTTCGTGTCGGCGTGACCCCGGATATTATGGGGTTGCGAACCGACCCCGACGCCGGTTTAGCCCGCAGCGACCAACAACTGGCGTGGGAGCGCAAACAGTATTTGGATGACCCCTCTGCCGCCCAGAAATACACCAGCCGTGAAAACAAGGTCCAAATCTCGCGGGATGAAAACGAACACTATCAAATGAAGAGAGAACGGCTAGGGGTGGTGAATTCCTACAATGTTCCGATTTCGCAAGGAACCACCAACCCGACCCTGCGCAACACGATTTCCCGCATCATTAATGTGGACAGCCAGTTTCGCCAAGCCATATTTCCGTACAGCAATGACCCCACCTCCGCCACGTCGTCGTCCAGTTTTACAATCATGCTGACCGAACCCCTGGTAAACGTCACCTCTATAAAGTTGTATTCCATAAATATTCCGTACACGTGGTATCCCTTGGATGAATCCACCGGCAACAACGTTATGTATGTGGATTTAGGCACCGGCATAGACGGCAAGCAAACCATCACAATTGCGAGCGGCATTTACAAGCCGTTGACATTGAGTGCCGCCATAAAAGCCCAAATCGTCGCCAA
>VFQS010003719.1_pt1 | contig 11515 bp, 7 predicted proteins | sample 3512361 | NCBI WGS metagenome assembly VFQS01 (sample SAMN10412375, study PRJNA504923) | tailings metagenome | isolation source: Relicate 1 Philex TSF3 active mining | place: Philippines | reverse complement strand
ATTCTCCTTTGTCCAGCACTGGGAGCCTATCTCTATTGTATTATAAGAATTACCATCAATATCAAATAGCTTTGATTCACCACAAACAAAAGCAGGATTAGCCCACATAGGAATACCTCCACTAATCTGCAAAACCTGGCCATTCGAACCTGGGTTTATCCTTACCCAGGCTGATCCGTTCCAATATAATAAGTTACCAGTAGCGTTACCCGTAGTAGGAAGACCAGATTTGTTAATACGATTAGAAAGGGAGGCTGTATCTAGTTTGCGTAGGTACGGATTCAGCATACTAGCTGTATCCGCGATATTGACTTTTAAATTAAGGGCTGTTTGAGTGGCGGCTGAAACAGGTTTGTTCGCATCCGAGGTGTTATCAACATTCCCTAAGCCAACAACACTTTTATCTAAAGTTTGAAACGTTTTGTCCCCTCTATAATATTGTCCAGTTGTACCCGAAGGAATTGTATTTTCCTTACCGTTAAGTGCTGTTTGGGTGGCTGTACTGATTGGTTTGTTCGTATCTGAAGTGTTATCAACACTCCCAAGGCCAACCATGTTTTTGTCAACTCCTGATACCGTGCCAGTGAACGTAGGATTGTTTATTGGCGCTTTAACATTCAATGCTGACCGATAATTCGCAAGCATATTGGATGTATCCGCAATATTGACTTTTAGATTGATTCGGTCAGATACCGAGATCGTGTCCAGTTTGCGTAGATAAGGCATTAACATGCCCGATGTATCTGCAATATTCACCTTTAAATCAATGCGATTTGATACTGAGATAGTGTCCAGTTTGCGTAGGTAGGGCATCAGCATGCCAGCTGTATCCGCTATATTCACCTTTAAATTAATGCGATTAGATACGGAGGCCGTATCCAGTTTGCGTAGATAGGGCATTAACATATTGGTCGTATCCGCTATATTCACCTTTAAATCAATACGATTTGATACCGAGATCGTGTCTAGTTTGCGTAGGTAGGGCGTTAGCATTCCTGCCGTGTCCGCTAAATTCACCTTTAAATCAATGCGATTAGATACGGAAGCTGTGTCTAGTTTACGAAGGTAAGGATTCAGCATGCTCGCCGTGTCCGCTAAATTCACCTTTAAATCAATGCGATTTGATACCGAGGCCGTATCCAGTTTGCGTAGGTAAGGCATTAACATATTGGTCGTATCCGCAATATTCACCTTTAAATCAATGCGATTTGATACCGAGGCCGTATCCAGTTTACGAAGGTAGGGCGTTAGCATTCCTGCCGTGTCCGCTATATTCACCTTCAAATCAATGCGATTTGATACCGAGGCCGTGTCCAGTTTGCGTAGGTAGGGCGTTAGCATTCCTGCCGTGTCCGCTATATTCACCTTTAAATCAATACGATTTGATACGGAAGCTGTGTCTAGTTTGCGTAGGTATGGCGTCAGCATTCCTGCCGTATCCGCAATATTTACCTTTAAATTAATGCGATTTGATACCGAGGCTGTGTCCAGTTTACGAAGGTAGGGCGTTAGCATTCCTGCCGTGTCCGCTATATTCACTTTTGTGTTGATGCCCATTCGGTAATTCGACAGCATAGAAGAAGTATCAGCATCTCTAAGGTATGGAGTTAGCATATTCAGCGTATCCCCGATATTCAACTTGGAGTTGATTCCCGTTCGGTAATTCGCCAGCATGCCCGATGTATCCGCAATATTTACTTTTCCATCCAATGTTAAGGTATTGGTGTTCAGTTGATTTATATCGACCTTTTGATTTAAACGATTTGATAATGAGGCAGTATCCGCTGCACGTAAATAAGGTCGAAGCATATTTAGCGTGTCTCTCAGATTCAACTTATTGTTCCACGCCGCCGTATCTACCGACCTGATACCTTTGGCAACACTGGCATTAAATATCGGGTCCGATTCATTTGTGATGCCTCCTCCACCGCCTATGTTTCCATCCAATATATCTCTCTTGCTCCATCTCGCCGTATCTTCCGCCGTAATTCCTTTGGCTATACTCTTACTAAAAAGTGGGTCTGATTCCGTAACCGGTGTACTCAATTTTTCCGCCGTTTTCGCATATATCGCATAAGGTACGCTTAACATTTGTGAAACAATGATCAGACCATAATTCGTGCCTCCCGTCGGATCTGTTTCCGATTTTATGAAAAAGGGTCCCCTCGTCCAGTCTATCGTCGATATAGCTCCCTTTAAAATATTTCCCTTTCCTATGGTAATATAGGCTAATCCATTCAAATTGGTCTTCACCTTGTGCTCCTCCTCGTACCATACTGTATCCGCCGCATTCCCCCCTAACAGGCCAATGCGTATGCCCACCGTTGTATTGGCCACCAATTCGTTATTTCCATTTCTGATCACCATCTGGTAGCTAAATGAGTTGGGTACTTGCGCCATATTCATATATCCCATGAACATACCTAAGAGAAAAAATAGTCCCTTTTTCATATTCTTTTTCATATTAATGCTATTTGGTATTTTTATTTGGTGGGTTTTTTGTTGCCGCTTTATTCTTTTCCTTATTTTTACTCAACTTTGGTTTGCCAGACAGACTATAAGCAACAATAAGTAGATGACCCATGTTTGGAAAACTGTTCACCGTAGATAATCCAATATCAAACTGATAACCCGCCGTGAACGGATATTTCGATATCATGGCATTCATGCCTGCCGATCTGCTTTTACTGAACACCGAATATTCATAATTCCTATACACCGGAGCCACACTGAAATAGGCGCCTCCAGGCAGACTAAATTTAAAATCAACCATCATATCCAATTGATAATCCGCACTTTGCTGCGTCCTCAGTAAAACACCTGGTGTAATCTCTATATTTTCACTTACCTTAAGCTTTACGCCTGACGATATATAGGTGAGAAAGGCATTGCGAACATCATTTTCATCCATGAAAAGCTCATTCACCTGGGGTATGATGTTGTACGCCGATATGCCCAGATGGAAGCCGTGGGAATGAAAATGGAAGCCTACATTCGCATTCGGATAAGTATTAAAAAACTTAGTTTCATCATTAAACAGATTGTTGTCCACATTTCCCGCCAATAGACCCAATCTATCTACCCTATACTGATTATAGGTGGCTGATATACCAAATGATATACCCGTCACAGGCTTTTTAGCGCCTCTTCCAACATTCTCTATATGATAGGCAAACGTTGATTCCAGACCAATGAAAGAAACCGCTCCATTTTGGTCTTTAAATCCATTGAGCCCCAATCCAATTTGATTTTTTGGAAATGGATAATCAATAGATAACAGTTGGGAATTTGGTGAATTTTCAAAGCCAATCAGGCGCTTGCTATACACCAACATCGCATTTCCCGATCGGTTAGCTCCTGCCAGCGCAGGATTAATCAGATAGGGTTTAAAATAATGCTGGTTTTGGAAAATATAATTCTGTCCAAAACAAATCATACCATGAAAAACAAATATAAGGGTCAGGATTCTCATCTTTATTTTCTTTATCTCATTAAGGTGAAGCTCCCCTTCAACGATTCGTTTTCATTTATTTTAATCAGGTACCAGTAGGAATCTACCGGAGCAGGTACATTGTTAATCAATCCATCCCAGCGAAAAGCAGTTCCGGCATACTCCACCAACACCCGACCGAATCTGTCAAAAATGAATACCCGGGAACCAGGTAATAAATCCAGTTCCGGAATGGTCCAGTAATCATTGACTCCGTCGCCATTGGGCGAAAAAAAATCATCTACTTCAAACATTTCGATGTCCAGCACCTTCACCGATACCTCACAGGCTTTTCCGCCAATCTGTAGAAAAAAAACCGCAGTACCCGCACTGGAGGCTTTTCCAAGCAACATATATTTTAGTGCGCCACCCGTCTGGTTCAGTAAAAGGGAATCTGCTTTTAACACAAGTCCGTTAACCCCTTTTGATGAGAGTGAAACAGGGGCTGTTTTTACATTATTTCCACCTGAATAGGTAATACTCACCTCTCCGGAATAATCCAGGTTTTTTCCTACTACCGAGGGAGACAAGGAAAAGTTGTCGCAACGCAAAACAGATAATTCTGGCTGCAGACTGCTCACCTGTAAGCGGACGGGGCAGATTTTGGTTCCAAATACCAGGTTAAACAGGGCCGTACCCGTATCGAAAGGAACTCCTTTTACCAACAGTTCAATAGCACCATTCCCATTTGTCAGTTTCCCCGGTGGCAGGCTCATGCTCAAACCCTTTACCAGCGAAGAAGATATCGTTAAGCCCAGGTAGCTGGCCCCGTTTCCTCCCGCATAAGGTAATATGATTACACCCTGGTACATTTCCCCTTTCAACAAAACAGGGTTATCCAACACATAATTATCACACGAAAGAGAGGTGACAGCCGAAGACAACTCATAAATCGATGGCTGTTGAATACCCTGATTCAAATTAAAGGATCCAGCCATTTCATGACTGTAAAGTAACTGTCCAAATGAGAAATCCACCGAACCATTACCCGTATTCTCAATGCCTCCGCCAGAAGAAACGGCGCTGACTGTCACCGTGTCCTGCGATAATATGCTAAAGGGTAGCATTACCCATAAAAAAAACGAAAAAAACCGGGGCCTTGAAACTAAATAATACAAGATGGACTTACCACCTAACATCAGACACACAATTGTTGTGTCTGATGAAGGTAGCTTTTCGAGAATAACAGCCTCTTTGAAAAGTTGTGAAATATTTACACCCATTTAATTTTGATATAGCTCAAAACTATTAGGGTTTTAAGTCTCAACCTAAAATCAACCGAACAAATTCCTTAAAATTCTAAGAATTTTAAGGAATTTGTTCACAAATCTGACCTAAATTAATATGGAATCCCTGCAATGATTTAAAAATAAGGTAATTGACCCATCGAATCCTGCAGAGTAAAAGTGATGAAGGATAAAAGTCTGCTCGAAAAAATTTAGTTCTTTACTTCTTTAATATAATCTTTGGGCAGTTTCCCCGTAATTTGCTTAAAACTTTGTATAAATGTAGGATAAGATTTGAATCCGCATTCGATACCCAACGCTTCAATCGTTTTATCAAAATCAGGTTGAGCATTTATCAATCTAATGGCAAATTCAACTCGCATTCGGTTTCGCCATTCAATATATTTTTCATTATTAATTTTATTGAAAAAATAAGAAATATGATGTACAGGCAAGTTTATATCTTTGGCCAAACTGTAAACACTTGTGTCAATATCTACAAATTTATTTTCGTTCGCCCAATTTTCAAGTAATTGCCTTATTTTATTCATATATTCTTCACTAAATGAGAAATTGTCCGTAGCACTGTATGTAACGACGTTTTGTAAAGGTTCCATTTCTTCCAGCGCTACTTTTTCCATTGGGATACCATAAAGTATCTGTGGGAAAAGGATTAGCCCAAAAATTAATGCCAATAATCCAATAAATATTAAAGAAAATATAATATTTCCCTCATATTGAAAAGAAATCTTATCTTCTATATTAAATATCAAATAGCCAATAATAGCCAAGAAAGCAACCAACAAGGTAATATCAATAGAAAAAAAGTAAAGCCAGTTTTTAACGATACTTGTATGATGTTTTCCATTATCCTGGGATGATTTATTGAAATTTTTCTTTAACAGCATTATCCATATAGCTATCAAATAAATGCAAAGATGAATTGCCTTTAAAAGATAATTTAACCTTACAGGTAAAAATTGGTTGAAGTTTCGGTAACTTAATTCTTTCCAGGATGAATGATTTAAAATTTCATTCGTTATCCCATTTTCTTCATCCCATCCTGATAAATTATTCAGTAATCGCCCCGTAAAAAAAATAGCAAACAAGATAAAATGAAGCCAGTCGTAGGTTTTGAATTTAGCATTATCCCTAAGAATAGATCGAACATATAAAAATGCCAATGGACCTATTGCATAGCCTGTAGCGTTAATTGGAATACTCAATACGAAGGAAAATACCTCGGCAGACTGATTGAATATGTATATGTAATGAGATAATATTATGAAATTGAAAAAGAAAAGAAATAGGCCAAGATAGATATTGGCAGACCGATATCCCTTATTATAAAATATTAATAAAGCTGAGAGAAAAACACCCAATCCACCTAATAATAAAATCATACCTGCCAAATGAATTACCAGCCATCTATTAAAAGAGTTCAAATATAATTCTTAAGAAATCCAAAACAGTTTAAAAGGCTATATTTTTTTCATTAAATTCATTCATGAAATATAATGATTTCAATAAAAAAATCCTCCTATAATGATTGCTTAATTAAAATTGTATGACTTTTTTTATAAAAGGGGATTAAAAAATTTATTTTGTCATTTTATATTTATGTAATATTTTTTTTAACTTTATTCAACAAAAATAAAATTTAATTCAGTTGGAGCGGGGATTAGGAAATGAATGGACATAAGGATTTTCAATTATAAAGTCTAAATATTGAAACCCATTTTTTAACAAAAAAAAGTCATGATGAAGAAGTTAACGTTCTTTTTTGTCCTACTCCTCTACAAAGGTTTATTTGCTCAAACAACTGAATTTAGGGCAATTCCAGGAGAATTTATTGTGAAAATTAAAGAGACAAGTATCAAGCCTGTCATACTCCAGGTTCGCGATGGTTCCACAGATCGGGAAGCAAATTTCAAACTGTCATCCTCCGTTCGTACTCGCATCGAAGGGCAGCTCGCAGAAATCTCCAAACGTAATGGTATTTCACAGCCAGCAGCCGTTTTTACTGATGCTACTGTTGCAATGCTATTACGCAATCTTTCTGACGACTTGGTTAAAAGAATATCCCAGGATCCGGACGTTGAATTAGTTACCCCCAATTTTAGTTACCAATTGCCATTCTTACCAATTGAATTTCCAAAAATTTCTACCCAAGAAACAACTTGTGCGGTAAAATCTGCAGGTGGTCCTATAGATGGTTCAGCTAAAAGTACCTGGATATGGATTCTGGATACTGGCATTGACCTCGACCATCCAGATCTCAATGTACAGACATCAGCAGTTTTTGCCAAATCTTTCATTTCTGGTGAAACGGTAGATGACGGACATGGTCATGGTACCCATGTTGCCGGTATTGCTGCTGCCAAAAACAACCTGTTTGGAGTAGTTGGGGTATCAGCTGGTGCCAGAGTCGTACCAGTAAAAGTATTGAATAATGCAGCGGGTAGTGGTAGTTTTGCTGGTCTGCTTAGCGGATTAAATCATGTAGCTATGTATGATATCCGGGGGGATGTTGTCAATATGAGCCTTGGAGGTTACCCATTTTCCAACTGCGAAAACTCCAATACAGCTCTTCGCGATGCCATTCGTAACCTGGGTAATTCCGGTACATTTGTCGTTATGGCAGCCGGTAATAACGGTGATTGTGCCGGATCAAGCAAAAATCTACCCGGGTGTATTAACGGAAATAACGTTTTTACCGTCGCTTCCATGACTTGTGAAAGAACTTGCTCCAGTTTCTCTAACTGGGGAAACCCATCAGTGGACTGGGTAGCTGTAGGATCCAATGTTTATTCTACCTATAAAAATGGTGTATATGCCACAAAGAGTGGTACCTCTATGGCTTCTCCAGTCGTTGCAGGTATCATCCATGCCCGTGGAGGGGCACCTGTAAGTGCAGGTAACATTACCTGTTGTAATGGTGCTTACCGCATAGCAGTTCGTTAACCAATAGAAAAAATAGCGGAGGGTTGCCTTGAAAATCAATCCTCCTCATTTATTCTTTCCTCAGTAAATGAATATCAAATTAGGAAAGAATCTAAAATAATCATTGATGAAATCTTCCTTCCTTCTAATCATTTCATTCTTAGCTATTTATCTGAGAGCTCAAAAAGATATATTAATAGATTCCATGAAATGGGAAATGCTAATCAGTGGTAATCAATGTCTGATTGAATATCCAGAAAACAAAGTTCTTAAAACACCAGAGGAATTCCAAATGCTTTGGAACCGCGCTTTCTCCAAAATGGATGTGCCCCCTGATAAACCCCAGATAGATTTTAATAAGTATCATGTGGCTGCTATTTTTTTGGGATGGAAAAATAAAGGGGGCTACAACATTGACATTGAAGATATTAAGCCTAAAAAAGAAGAAGTAGTTATTCATTTTTTGGAAAAAGTGCCTGGTTCAACCTGTATGTCAACAGCTGCAGTTGATTTTCCTTTCCTACTGGTAAAAATACCTGTCAGAAATATTGACAATTATAGTTTCACTCATAAAAAACTTGTCTATAAGTGTCTCTGATATCTGATGCACGGTTGAAAAAAGTTACCTGTTTAATCCAAAGATGGATTATTTTTGAATATTAGGAACAAATACCAGTTATCACTATGAAAAAATTTGCTCTATTATCATCTATTATATGCTTTCATATAGTAGTGTATGGTCAACAAATTTCCAAAGAGGAATTATTGTTTTTAACTCCTCTCTGGAAAGGAGAACGATTTGCAGATGGTCGTCCAAAAGTACCTGATGCCCTCCTAAAAAGACTTAAGTCTGTTACACTGGAAGAAGCATGGGCCGTTCTTAAAAATGAAAATTTTAAACATAACTACGATGATGGCTGGCAAACCATTAATCCAGACAGTGTGTTAGTGGGTCGTGCAGTTACCGCTACCTTCATGCCTGGAAGACCTGATATTCAAAGGGTTATTGATGAACGTGGGCATAAAATAGATGGTCGTATCAAGTCACAAAACTCCTGGCCCATTGATTTACTGGTTAAAGGGGATGTTTATGTGGTAGATCAGTTCGGTGCTCATGAGAATGGCCCTACTATAGGTGATAATCTGGGCAATTCTATCTTTGCAAAAACAGGTAATGGTATCGTTTACAATGGTGCTGTCAGAGATATCAATGGTCTCAAGGAAATTGGAGGATTTACTTCTTTTTTCCGATCCTACCATCCCTCTCACCATTTAAATAACCCTGATGGGGAATTAAATACCACATTGGTAGGTATCAATACCCCGACAAGAATTGGAAAAGCAACCGTTCTGCCAGGAGATGTTGTTTTAGGAAGAGACGGAGGAGTCATGTTTATTCCTCCTCATCTGTTGGAAAGAGTAGTTAAAACTTCAGAAATTGTCAGATTAAGAGATATGTTCGGTCACCAACGTTTACGCGAGCAGAAATATACACCCGGACAAATTGATAATCGCTGGAGCGATGAAATTGAAAAAGATTTTTCCCAATGGTTAAATGATAAAATAGACCAATTACCGGTCCCTAAAGAACAAATACAGGAATATCTCAAGGGTAGAACCTGGTAAACACCTAAATACTTATGAAAGACCTAACAAACAGAAGAAATTTTTTAAAAAAAGGAACTCTGGCGGCCTCAGCTGCTCTAATAGGCGGACCAGCATTAGGATGGGGAAGCCGTTTTGAGGAGTCTGTCAGTGATAATCCTAAATTATCAGCACCCAGCGACCTGAAAATCACCGATGTTAAATGTGGTTATATTCGGGGAGGATACCATCTGTATGTGAAAATATTTACAAATCAGGGTATTTATGGCGTGGGTGAGGGTGCAGATGCCACGCCAGGTACTTATCATCTGGTTAAAATGATGGGACAGCGTATCATTGGAAAAAGTCCATTAAACGTTAACCGACTCTTCGAAGATATTCGGAAAAGTGGTTTTTTCGCCGGCGCTCAGTCTGGGATGTATGTGGCTGTATTAACAGCTATTGAAAGTGCCTTGTGGGATCTGGCGGGAAAGGCTTTGAATTTGCCCGTGTATCAGTTATTAGGCGGAAAATTCAGAGATAAAATCAGGGTCTATGTTGATACAGCCCTTTACCAGGCAAAATTACCCCAACCAGCTGATTTTGCCAATGCGGCAAGAAAAGCGGTAGAAATGGGATTCAATGCCATCAAGTTTGATGTTGATCAGGCTAATGATCCTAATAAATATGACGCATACAACTGGACCGCCAGTCCAGCTGAATTAAGAAGGATGTATGATCAAATTGCGGCTGCAAGAAAAGAGGTTGGCGACGATATTGATATTTGTGTGGATATGCATGGCAGGTATGATGCACCAACTGGCGAGCGAGTTGCCAAAATAATGGAACCATTAAATCTGATGTGGCTTGAGGAACCTGTACCAGCTGAAAATATCCAGGCGTATAAAAAAATTACAGATTCCACCTCTACCCCTATTTGTGCCGGCGAAAATCAGTATTTAGCCTATGGATTCAGAGAAATGCTGGAAATAGGCGCCGTGGATATTATTATGCCCGATTTACAAAAAGCAGGAGGTCTGGGCGAGGGCCAGCGTATTGCAAATCTGGCAAATCTTTATTACGTACCGTTTGCCCCACACATGGTATCTTCTTTTCTTGGTGCTATGGCTGCATGTCATGTATGTGCTTCAGTACCTAATTTCATGGTGTTGGAATGGCAGGCTTATTTTCATACAGATCCTATGTATAAAGAAATCGTCATTCATAAAGGAGAATGGCTGGAAAATGGATTCATTCCATTATTAAATGACCCAGGCGTTGGTGTGGATATTAATATCGAAGCTATGAAAAAATATGCTGTTAAAGGGGTTCCATTCTTCGAATAGCGATTCTGCAAAAATTATTCCATCATCATAATCGCAGCGAGCTGTTTAATACTTTCCCAGATATTGTGGATTCGGGCATTCTCATTTTCCGAATGTTGATTGTTATCGTGATTGGCAATACAAAGATTGACTACCCTGGCATTCAGGTGCTTTTCAAATAAAAACAGCGGCAAACTTCCCCCAGCCGTAGGAAACGTAAGTACTTTTTCTTTAGTTGCTCCCTGTACGGCAGCAATAATCTGTTTCGCAATGGGCAAATCCATGGGAGTTCTTTGGGCATTGTAGCCTCCCCTGTCGGCCGTCACTTTTGCGATTTTGCTATATTTAGCCCGCTCCTCATCCGTTGGATTTCTATCAATAACATAAAATCCCTGCGCAACCACATGATCCTTAACTCTCTGTATTTGCCTTAAATAATCTGTACCAAGTACTTGCCTGAGATCAAGCGTCACAGCTGCTTCCGTTGGAATAACATTACTTGCCTTTTCACCAACATCGGCACTTCGAATACCATTAATATTCAGGGAAGGATATTGATAGGAATCAAACAGGGAAGTTCCAACCTTTTCCGGCTGAGCAATACCCAGTTCCTGTTGCATTTGTTTATCAATGGAAGGCACTTTGGCAAATGCCAGCTTTTCACTTTCGGTAAAGGCAATGGCATCTTTATAATAATCCTTAATGAGTACGCGACCTTCATCATCTTTCATAGTTGCTAATAGCCGGACCAGCGTATGCGCCGGATTGGGGGCCCAATTGCCATAATGACCGCTGTGAAGGGGTCTTTTGGGACCAAAAACAGTAATATCCATGTTTACATCTCCCCGAACACCAAAATCGATTAAAGGCAAACCCGATTGATGTACCGGTCCATCGGCAATAATCCATACATCGGAGGAAAGCAAATCCTTATGTTTATCTAAAAT
>VFQS010003717.1_pt1 | contig 11524 bp, 11 predicted proteins | sample 3512361 | NCBI WGS metagenome assembly VFQS01 (sample SAMN10412375, study PRJNA504923) | tailings metagenome | isolation source: Relicate 1 Philex TSF3 active mining | place: Philippines | reverse complement strand
CGCGTCGCTACTGCTGCTCCTGGACCGCCTAGTAGTGATGCGGCAAAAGCTGCAGTCGAACTTCTCATTTATACAGACCTTGACGAAAATGGATTCATCTATGACGCAACCCGTATTTTAGGGTTGAACAATAGCCGCTCGCTGATTCTCCCTTATGACGCATCGCAATCAGCAGGCGGGGTCATTTCACCCTCTTATGTTGACCTGCAAACTATTCAAGTTCTGCAGCTTCGCAGCAATGTTGCCAAGCGTTTTTTTAAAAAACAAGGAAGCTCGTCCAATCCCGCACAGAGACCTCTTTCATTAACAAACATCTTGTTTGAAATTCCAACCGAACCCGCTTCTCTAGGCGGCACTCTGACATGGTTTGCACTGGACAATCGATACGAGCAGGAGATTTCATCCAATTTTGACGAGATGAGTGTTCAACTGACCGACAAAGACGGGAATACAGTGCCGTTTTTGTATTCTGCAGAGTGGAATTTCAATTTTAGTGTGTCCAGAGATGTCATTACGCCGAGCAATGAGGACCGTATCAAAGCTATGATGGATTACAACCAGTTTAAGCAGTTTTGAGTGAGTTCCCTCAAATTTATTTTATTGATATATGTTATAGAGGAGCATACATCAATAATGTCTCGAGCAAGCGCAGAGTTGCGCCGCCTGAATAATTATCCAGAGTTCAAAACAACGGACGGCATCAATCAGATTATGCGATTTATCCAATCTAATCCAGAAAATCGCGTGTTTCCAAATCGCATTAACACCAACCGTCTCAAACAACGCTACACGGAAAAATTCGGCGGCGACAGCGGCTTTGTCATCCAAAACGCAACACTGTTTTATATTCGACCCGCTTTGCAAATCAGATTGGAGGTCGTGTATCCAAACCAGCGTGAAGCAAAAATTCAAAGTGTATATGACGATGTGCGACGTGGACTCGGTGTCGGATTAGGACAATTTTTTGCTCAGGTGTCTCTCACATATCTCAATATCAAAAAGGAAGACACCGACGCATTTCTCAGAAAACAAGGTGACTATAAAATTACAAGGACTCCGAAGAAGTCCATCAATGCTCCGATTATTGCAAAAACTCCGAATGAAAGATGGGGCGTGGACCTCATTGACATGAAAGCATTTAGTGGTGACGGTGCCGATTCACCAAAATGGATCATCTCTGTCGTGGACTATTATTCGAGTAAAGTATTTGCCCGACATATGACAAACAAAACACTGGTAACTATTCGCAATAAAATGCAAGAGATTTGTCAAGCCGAAAATACATATCCACGACTTTTGCAAGCTGACAACGAGTTCCACGCTTCAGCACCAAATGCCCGAAACATTTTGCAGGCGTGGTGCGATGAACACAACATTGAATTTGTCCGAACACTCAGCTACACACCAACCAGCAATGGAAGAATCGAGAGAATGAACAGGGCTATTCGCACAAAAATTCGAGCTGGATTTGCTCGCAATAACAATAACGAATGGTATCAGCACCTCGACGACTATATTGAAAACATAAATAACCAAACAATTGTTCGCACAAAACAAATTCCGAATAATCTGTGGACTCCAGGTTACAACAATGCTGGAGCAGCCGTCGCACGCAATCCAATGATTCAGCGAAGCCCTGCAGGGAAAATCATCATACGGACACCAAAAAAGCGCGACAACATGAGTGCTACCGATATGCGTAACATGGCACAAGCACAACAATTCAAAAAAGCACAGGACATGTTGGAAAAATCGAAAAAGTCATTCGGAAAACCAGGCGAGTATCGCGTCGGAGACAAGGTCAGAGTGTCTTTATATGTCTTATCCAATAAGATGAGGGAGGCAAAGAAAGATAAACGGACTTCCAAAATTTCAGTATATTGGTCTCCCGAAATTTATACAGTGACGCATCGCCACGAAAATGAGGAAGGTCTGAAGAACACTTCATATTTTCTCAAAAATGCTGCAGGTGTTCAGGTGACGAATGCACCGCGACGGGCAGGAAATCAACCGACACCGCAACGATTTTATGCCAACGAGCTAATCATGGCTGACAAGGTCCAACAGCCGCCGCTCCCCCGATACGCTGGCTTCATCCCGTCTACCATTCCGACAACAAGGCGAGCATTGGAAATCAACAAGATCGCTGGGTAGATTTCTTTTTTTTCAAGCCGAATTAAAATATAAATTGAAAACTATTTAAATAATCTTCTACGTCTATATATATCAGGAAAAACAACGATGGAATCCGTTGAAACGCAAACACGCACAATGTCAAAGACAACCGATGCTCAGAAGCGGGCGACTGCAAAATGGAGAGAGGCAAACAGAGAATATGTCACCTTGTATCGAAGAGAAATGTTTAGATTGCGATATTCAACCGATGAAGATTATCGACAAAAATACAAGGAAAAGAATTTGGCTTGGTATCACAAGACAAAAGCTAAAAAAGCGGCAATTACAGCGGCAGTGGAAATAAAAAGCTCAGAAAAATAAAAAAAACATTTTAGTAATTTTAGGAATTTTAATTTAAGAATTTTAGGAATTTTAGGAAATTTTCATATTTTTTTGTCATTTGTTTAGTCAAAAAAATATAAATTGAATTTTTTTTCACTAAATATATATTTTGTCAAACCACTTAAAAGAAATATCTCATAGTATATATATATAGACAGACAAACGCAAAACAAAATGCAAACTTTTCGCGGATATATCGACCCTTTGACCACTGACCTCAAAAAAGACAAAGCAGAACTTGCTTTGAAAGCGCAAAGATATTTTAGATATAACTCGGGGACACACGACACCAACGCAAATGTTTTAGTATATAAATTGGACGACAGTGGTTGTGTCGTCATCGACACGGATGACAAACACTCGTATGATTGGGTTGAAATGACCATCAAACGATTTCCAGATTTTACTCCAAACCAAGTCAATAGAACACCCTCTATATCGAATGTTTTTGATTCAGCCAAAGACGAAAATAAATACAAATATCATTACTGGTTTAAATCTGAAACTCCAATTGCGAAAAACCTCGGCGTGAATGGCACAAAACTGGACATTTTGACAAAGGAATTAGTTTTTGAAGTTGTTGGACATGAACACAGACCAGAAATGCTTGATTTACATTGGTATCATGGTTTTTACAAACATTTGATGCAAATACCAGGTCCGAAATTGACGACCGTGACTCGTGCAGACAAGGAACAACCCGATGCCGTTGATGCCGTCGAAGAAGCTCCTAAGTGCGAGGAGGAGCTACAAAATGAAACGCCCTCGACATATATCGAAGCAGAGAAAGCTTGGATTGATAAGAATACAAGGGTTACTGATGCTCGTGGATACAAAACGTGGAGCGAAACAATATTCAAAATTCATAACAAATATAATGGCAACAACATCGGGCGTGCGCTTGCACACCACTTTAGTAAAAAAGATAAAGACGGTTACGATGCCGCCAAAGTGGATTATTTTTGGAACAAAATTCAAACTGCGAGAATAGAAAATTGTGTTTTCGGACTTGGAGTAGATGAACGCGCCGAAATGCTCAACGAGTTGTTCCTCAGTTACCAAAGTGAAATTATCTCACAAACAAAAACTCGCAACAAGAAAGAAAAAGAAGCGAAAAAAGGTTACCGCGATGTGCAAGAAGAAAGTATTATAGTTGAACCAACTGACGAAGCCGTAGGCAATGCTGCATTCGCAATACTGAAAAACGATTTTGTATATTCACGTGGCCAATACTTTTATAAAAAAAAAAATTTGTGGTGCAATAATCAAATTGTTTTTACATCAGCATTGCGTTCCGCTATTATGGATTTAGACATCTTATATTCACAACAAATAAGCGACAAAAAAACAATACATATAAAATATTGTGCCTTTATTACAAAAGCAAATGCAGTTGCAACATTCGTAAAAGATCGCATTACAATGGAAGCAGACGAAACATTTTATGATAAATTACATTCCACTGTAAAGGGAAAATTGGTTTTCAATGACGGTGTTTATAATTTTAAAGAAAAAACATTTTACAAATGGGACGACGAATATTTATTGAAAAATCCAGTTTTTCCTATTGCTTGCATTCCTCGTAACTATCCAAACGCAGATTCTGTAACTCAAGAATTCAAAGACATGTGCATCGACAAAATATACGGCTTATACAAGAAAAAAGAAACGAACGACCTGTTACATTTTATGTCTCGCGCCGCTGCTGGACATATCGAAGATAAAAATTGGAACCAACAAACCACAAACCGTGACAGCGGAAAATCGGTGCAGTGCGATTGGATAATTGCAGCATTTGGTGAATCATACGTTGGAACAGTCGATTATTCTCATTTTATAGTGCAACAAAACAATGGCGATGATGCCGCAAAATCAAATGGTTGGTTAATGCCGTTTCAATTCAAAAGATTTATGCTTATCAGCGAATCAAAAGGCGATGTTACAAATACAAGTTTCAAAATTGATGGCGGAAAAATAAAAAGTTTGTGTAGTGGCGGAGATGTTATTGAAGCTCGTTCTCTGTTTCAAAACGCAGTGAATATAAAAATCCAATGCAGTCCGCTCATATTTAACAATGATGCCTTACCAGTCACAACAACAGATGTATTTGAAAAATGTCTGCAAATAAATGGTCAGTGTCAATTTAAATCACAAGCATTCATCGATGCAAAATTGAAATCCGCTGTTGATAACCCAGCTCTACTCGACTTGTGCAAACGACAATATAGATTAGGCGATCCAGATCTAAAAGAAACGGTAAAAACACCAGAATGGACCGATGCTCTTATTAGAATAATAATTGATAATTATAAAAATTTTGCAGTAACTATTGAACAAAATAATGAAGAGGAAAATGAAACCCCTTTGAATGAAATGATTTTGCAAAATTACACTATAACCAGTAGTGATGACGATTTTATTAGCAATGAGGAATTGCGTGAAGACGCAAAACAATTCAAATCTTCACTAAAAAAATTAAAAGCGGGGATACAATTTATTGGAACCCAGATGGTGCGTGAGGGAATGCACATGGACGAACAAGGAAAAAGAAGAAAGGGTGTATTTGGTATAAAATATATAGAGTAGTCGTATTTTTCTGGTTTAGGGGGTGCAACGATTTTAGAGGGGTGCAACGATTTTATAGAGGGGTGCAACGATTTTATAGTGGAGCCATAATCGAAGCTGAAAAAAAAACAACATTCATCATCATTTGAATGATGAAATTCAGCGAAATATATAGCATTAATCTATGCTCCACTATAAAAACGTTGCACCCCTCTATAAAATCGTTGCACCCCCCAAAAATCGTTGCACCGCCTCAAAATCGTTTTGTCAATTAACCAAATATATCCATTGCTAAAGCTCTCATAGTGTTTTGCCTGACAATTGGTTTTGCAAGTTGGTGCTTCGACACGTTGGAGACGCGTTGTTTTTCAGGTGGTGATAACTCGACTGGCGGCGTTTGTTGCTCCTCTTGAACCGCACCGATGAGAGCATTCAGTGCCTCGTGATTCTTCGGTTCCTGATAAATCTTAATCTTCATGTAGGGGGCATTCTTTCTCTTATTTTTCGATTTAGAAGATTTCTTTTTATTTTCTTCTTCTATTTCAGAATCCGAATCCGAAGATGCTTCCACTTGCTTCGCTGGTTTCTGTGTTTTTGACGGGTCTATACGCGGCGGTTCGCTCGGCTTCTGCTCTGCGGTTACAACTGCGGGTGCGATTTCTGGTGCCGTTACTGGCGCTGGTACGGGCGTTTCAGAGGGAGGTTTTACCTCTGCTTTTGCTTCCGTTGTTTTCTTAGCTTGCTCGCGTTCCGCTTTCTTTTTCTCGCGACCTGCTTTCAGACGATCCAAAAGAACCTTCTTGTCTTGCTCTGATAAAACCATTTTATAAAATATGGAGAGATTATATTTTATAAAATTAATTCCTAAATACTTATTAATCTGCTTTTGCATATTTATTTTGTGTGTCAATAGAATGTCCCATAACGTTCGCAAGCTCCGCACGCTTTTTGGTCTCGTTTGGTTCGGGCTTTACAACATCGCTTACTATTGTCCTGCGGATTTGAGTGGTCGATACTTTCTTCCCAGTATATGAAAATATGGAATTGAAAAGTTTTGTGTAAGTGACGCGACTAATGCATTTCTCTGGATCCTCCCGATCAGGAATGAGCCACGCTTTTGGTGACATGCGGATAATAACAGGATACCATTTTATAATTTCCTTTGCAATGTCGGGCGGAAAATCCAAAACTTTCTGACCATATGTCCCCGAAGTTTTGTAATCATTCAAAATGAGTTTGGCAGTTTTTTTCGATTTATTAATAATGATTTCATTATTTTCTCTCTTCACTCCAGATTTGGATTTTGGAACTTGGTTTGTTAAAAATATTTTGGCACATGCAAGGTCGTTCCTGAGAGGCATGGAGACGTGGATAAGCAGCACCAAATATTTAATCAAACTGCGGAATTCATTATATGTATCTATTGCTTCTGCTGGCAAAACCTTGCTTTTCAAAGCTTCGACGGTCGCTTTCAGCTCTGGAACAGAAACCCAATTCTTCTCGATTTTTTCATTTTTCATATTTGTAGAATATTGATTGTTCACTTCTTCGACAAGATTGTCTATTTTTTCTTGCAACTCATTCGAATACTTTTCGGGCAAGTCGTACATCTCACACCAGATTTTTAATACTGCATACCGATTCTTTTTTGTGTGTATCGATTTCGATACACTAATCACTTGCATGAGTTTTTCCCAGTGCTTCACAATCCATTTGCCATCTTCGTCGTCTTCGATGTCTGTATCGCGGAGCAAGCCATTGATGACCGCCTGGTATGTGATGAGCGTTTTTTCGGAGAGATTTTTCATTTATATTACATGAATATTATATTTTATTTTATTTTACCTAAATAGGAAAACCGCATGCTCTCTTTAGTCAAAACTAATTCGTTTGTCAAAATTGTGCCGCAACTCTTTATAATCGTCATACCACATGTATAAAAACGAGTACGGATTGTTGTCCAGCAGGTCGAGTGCTTCATAGTAGTTGTCGATTTTTCCGCCAAAAAGAGAACTGAATTCGTCGAATATACTTTTCAAGATCGATCGGTCTTTGCTCGGAAACAGCAACACAAGATTGGAATTTGTCCTTAAATTTTTTGATATGCCACGCCAATGCTGTGTCAAAATAAACATGTGACAGTATTTGTGCCTATTTCGAATGGCGAACCGCGTAAACTCCTTACCCTGTTTGCTATTGCTGCTGCTAATAAGAGGCGAGCCGAGAGAATCGTCTATACAAATACAGCTTATCGGGGGGTGGTGCTGATTGAAATTTTTGATGATGTCTTTCACATCCACGCCGTCATCCAAGATGCCGCTCTCGATTAATATGTTCAACTCCGATTCGTCCACATTCTTTTCGTCTTGTAAATACTTTTCGAGTAAATCAAAAATATATTTGGTTTGTTTCCATTCTTGAATTCTGTCATCTATTTTTTCGATTACTTCATTAAACGTTTTTATATTTAATTCGTCATAATATTCTGTATTTTCGGGATATCTCTCTAAAAAATCCTGCACTTTAGCATCTTGAGTCGGACTAATAAAATACACCATGCTTTCATTTTTGAGCATGTTACTTTTTTCTATGGAGAGAATGTTCAATAAAGCAACACTTTTTCCCGAACCTCGCACACCACTAATCAATCCAAAATAAAAATTTGGAGATGACGTAAGCTCGTTTTTAGGAAAGTCATATGATTTTTTATTATTTATCTTTTTGTTAATATATTTCGATACTTTTTTTAATTTGAGAGGCATAGTTTAATTAATTTAATTAAATTATATTTATAATTATATAATATTATAATTTCAAACAAATGGCGACGAAGGATAAGAAAAAGAAAAAAGCAAAAACAATTGTGCGAGTCGTCTATCGAAACAAGAAAAAGCCAGCAACAGCGTCTAAAAGCGGCGGTTTACCAAAATCTTTCAAAGCATTATTGGGTTATTTGGGGAAGAGCGATACAGCGTTGAGCGGATCGTCAGCTCCACAGCGAGCAATATTGGCACCGCAAGTCCAGCAGCAGCAACAGCAGCAGCAGCAACAGCAGCAGCAACCTGTATTTCGCGCACGCCAAGCAACAGGCACTATTATTGCGAAAAGCCCGCTTACTGCCATTCAAGCTGCACCGCAACCTCAACAGCCGCAAAACATTATTATAAAAACGAGCAATACAGCAAGAGACGAGACCAAAAAAGACGATAAAATACCAGATGCATTAAGCAAAATAAATGAAAAAATTTTAGGAATTGAGGATTTTGGAAAAAAGGCGGTGACAGCAGTAACAGGACTGCAGTCGTCTCTCAAACGAATGGACCAGCGTGTGAAATTTTTTGAAGAAGGTTGGGAAGATGTCCAGACACTGCAAACGCCTGCCCTGAAAAGCGGCGCTCGACCGATAATCAAAGAAACCAGATTCGGTTCGGCGGTTAGCTTGGGCGATGTTACGACTTCATTTGCGTCTATTAGCCCTCAGCGGAGATTGTCGTTTGGCGGTGCAGCTGCATTTGATGAGGAGCAAGCTGGCGATGCGCAGGAGTTTTTCGCACAGTCACATGTCCATAATGTTACGAATCCAGAAATGCAGCCGATTGTAAAATTGAGGGGTCGCAAACCAGGAACCAAACTCACACCTACGACGCTCGAGTCCTTTCGGACGAAACGAGCAGCTACCGCGTCTGCTAAAAAGGCACAAATCATTCAGGAGCTTGAACAAGCTCAATCAATGCACTTATTAACAACGGCTGCTAAAAAAATAGTGATTAAGCCGAAACGATTACTTACACCGAGAAAACGTGCAGACATAGATGCAGCAATAACAGCATCGGCACAAATAGAGCAGCTCGTTGCAGGTGGAGGAGCAGCTGCAATAATGTCACCTACGCCTCCAGCAGTGCTTAGGGATAATAGCAACATTAGTGTTCGCAAGGACAGAAGAAGAGTCAAAGGAGGTGGTAATGAGGGCGATGTCTAGAAAAATAATATTGAGAGAATATAAGAAATACAAAAAAAATCATGTTTTGCTCAACAGAAAGAGAAATGACACTTTTAGGGAAATTACAAAAACAGTTTCCAGAAAAGAATGAATTGATTTTAGAATTGATTGCTTGGGTCTATTTGAACAAACCAGAAAGATTTGAGGAAATTATGAAAGAACACGAAGAAAAGGGTAACGAACTCATCGATTTGTCAAATGTGGACTACAAAAACATTTTGAGAGAGATTTAAGGGAAATGCGAAATTAAAAAATATTTGGGTATTGTATAAGACAACACAAATATTTAGCAAAAATGGGAATCGGAAAAATGCAAAGCGGCGAAAAACCCGACGGCATCGGAAAAATGCATCATCAGAAATTTGGGATTGGAAAAATGCAAGGATACGATGATTCCAAAAAATCACACAAGAAAAGTGCGGCGGCGGCGGCGGCAGAATTGGACGAAGAAAAATAAATGCTTTTGTTTAGGAGAAACTTTGAAATTTATTTTATTATTATATAGTATAACAATAAAATAAAATGTCCGCAGCTGAACAGATCCCGAAACCCCTGCAATACGGCGCCTCTCAAAGCCAAGCGCGCGTCGTGAGACAAACCATTATGCCTCAAGGCGTATCCTCAGGAACACACAACGCTATAGTGAGATTCATGTTGCCTCAACGTGCCATCGTCGATTTAAGAAGCTTGTCTCTGTATTACACTTATACAATTTCAGGTTTGACTGCTGCTGATACAAATTTTTCGAATGCGCAACTCCCCTCCTCATACAAGCATTGGCGTAGCGTCCGTTTCTACGTTAGCGGTGCTGCTGCAGCTGGAAGCCATTGCCAACATTACGACCAAGTGTACCATGCTCTTGTTAATGCCAGTGGGTCTCAAGATTGGATTAATTCCCGTTTGAATAACCAATACGCTGAATTACTTGAAAGCTCAGAGCTTGCCACTCGACCTGCAACCGCATCAAAAATTGCTTATGTGACCTGTGATGATTTTCTGGGTCTTCCAAATTCTAAAAATTATTGCATAGACACATCACTTTTTGGAAACGTCGAGATGGAAGTTCAGTTCAATGACATTTCACAACTAAAAATTTCACGTGCAGGCACCGTTACCGCCGCAACTGCTCTCGCAAATATTTCCGCCAATTTTAGTAACATCAAATTGAAAGTTGACACCGTAACTTCAATCAGTCCTCTGTATGTGTCCCTACTTGCAGAACGAATTTCTGGTTCTGATGCCCCTATTCGTGTCCCCTTTCAAGACATCAGGTCTGTTGTCGCATCAAATACGGGTTCAAATCGTCTGACCTTGAACACCATATGCTGTGATGCGTTACTGGTTTGCCCTTTTAACACCGACCCTAATACCAATACACCTACCGAAGTGAATGCAATTCCTGTGAATGCACCGCGATACAGTTTCAACAGTGGAAGGACCGATTCAAATGCCAGCGAAGCTCGTTTTCAGGTCACCGTCGGCTCGGAAGCATTCCCAAGAACACCTATCGACCATGCCAGTGAGTTGGCTGATGTGACGACCAACTCCCTTTATGGAAATTCTGCAAAATCTACGAATTTACTGTATCGTAACATGGACGGCGGAGGAGCGGCTGCAGCTTATTCTCGGTCACTGTTTTTGGCACAAAATTGTGTTGCATTGCAGCGATTTAGCTTGATGACGGAGGGTTGGTCGGAAGGTGTTATGACAGGTCTGAACACTGCAGGTCAGTCAGTTGACTTCGTGGTGAACACTCAGAATTTTGGTTCTCATTTATTGATTGCCGCCCTTGTCACCAGTTGCTTGGTTTTTGACCCGAAAACTTCAGCTGTTTCGATTGAAAGCTGAGGGAACTGGTTTAGGAGGGAGAGGTTACAGGAGAACCGTAGGTTCTTTTGAGTTTAGGAATAAAAAAATATAGTGTTATAATATAACAATATATTCTGATATACGCAAATGCCTTTACCAGCCAACTATAAATTTAGCCAATTCGTGATTCAATCGAATCTCGATAAGGAAAAGAAACGCAAAAAATATGAAACTGATTTGAATGGTCATTACAACTTGAATAAGAGGTGGGATGCAAACGAGCATTTGAGAGTGGCGCGAAGACAAGGACTTGACTCGCCAGTTGTCTACACGACAGAGACAGCCATCGGAAATTATGTGACTGCTGAAAAGGACAAGCGTAAGCAGTTTAACTATTCCCGCCAAGACAAATTGAAAGTGTTTAGCAGTATTATTTTGGATCTGCACGACGAAGGTACTACGCTAGAAAAGCTTGACAAAATGTATGATATTCGCGACGGTTTTCAGGTCTAACCGATGTGGTCACATGTCAAAAATGAGAGAGAGGATACTGGAGAACCGTAGGTTAATATGATGTATGTTGTAGAATATGCCTACCAAACCACACCGCCGCTTACAGCGGCGTATCGGTGC